>Ga0209635_10004727_pt1 | contig 10715 bp, 13 predicted proteins | sample DeeMarSWOR230_32_FD_187463 | JGI IMG/M metagenome (GOLD analysis project Ga0209635, IMG submission 187463) | Marine sediment microbial communities from White Oak River estuary, North Carolina - WOR-2-30_32 (SPAdes) (version 2) | ecosystem: Environmental > Aquatic > Marine > Intertidal zone >...
GTCTACCATATCTTCATGAACTGGATTACCGTCAAGAGCAAGAGAACATGCTTTATCACTAAGAGCAAGTTTATGGTTCATTTCAATGGTTTTGTACGAGGCTACACCAGGAAGAAAAGATTTCCTCCCACCTGTATATCCACCAAAATAATGAGGTTCTACACTACCGATAACAAGCACGTTTCCAATTTCCGGAACCATCTTATTAATGTACATCTCAGTTCCATTTTTTGATTTACCTAAATATTTCATATCTTCGTCTCTTCTAGCATTATGAGCATATATTTGCTTCTTAAATTCATCATAAATTTTTCCAAATATAAACTTATATTCTTCATTAGTTGGGGCTCTATGAACCCCAGTTGCAATAAGGAATTTTAAATTTTTATGAGAAGAAAGAACAGGATGAATAAATTTTAATATCTTTTGAGTTGGAGTAGGTCTAGTAGCATCGTTTACAATTACCAATAAGCGTTCTGATTTTGAAGCAAATTGATCAAATGGTTCTTTACATATTGGATTTTTTAATGCTTTTTCAATTATGTCGTTTTCATTACCAATTTTTACTTTATTTGGAATTAAGATTTCATAATTTTGAGGAATTTCTACTTTTATTTTTTCTTTTCCATATGAAATATCGACTTGCATGAATTTCCCTATAACTTAATTAGTTAAAAAATTAGCGTATATAGTCAATCCAACTGATTTATATGGCAAGCTATTATTCTCAAATTAATGAATAACTTCCATGTAGCTATTATTGGAGGAGGAGTAATTGGTTCTGCAATTGCTAGAGAATTATCAAAATATAAAATAAAAGTAATAGTTTTTGAAAAGGGTAGTGATGTTGCTTCTGGTGCTAGTAAAGCAAATAGCGGAGTTGTTCATAGCGGAATAAATTCTGCTGAATTTTCCCTAAAAGCTCGTTTTTGTGTTGAAGGAAACAAAATGTTCCAACATTTAGCTGATGAATTAAACTTCCCACTTCAATGGGTTGGTAAGTTTGTAATAGCAAAAAATGATGAAGAAATTAATAAACTTGAACGTTTGAAAAATGTAGGTATAAAAAATGGAGTAACAGGATTAGAAATAATCAGAGGAACAGAATTGAAAAAAAAGGAACCTTACATATCTTGTGTTTCTGCATTATGGGTTCCAACAGCAGGTATTACTTTACCTTATCAGTTTACAATTATTTTAGCTGAAAATTCTATCGAAAATGATGTTAAATTTTTACTTGAAACAAAAGTAAAAGGTCTTATAAAAAAGAGAGATCATTTTTTAATAGAAACAAACAAAGGAAACTTTCAATCAGATATAGTGATAAATGCCGCAGGTTTGAATTGTAGAGAAATAGTATCTATGATAGAAGAGCCAGATTTTGATGTATATCCATGTAGGGGGGAATATCTCGTTTTAGATAAAAATTATAGCTCTGTAATAAACTCAATGATATATCCTATACCTGTTGCAGAACATGGTGTTTTGGGTATTCATATTACTCCAACAATTGAAGGAAACATTCTACTTGGTCCAAGTGCAGAATATATCGATAACCCAAATGATAAAAAAACAACAATGGAAAAAATGAATATTATATTTTCTGAAGCAAAAGAAATTATACCACTAATATCAAAAAAAGCAGTTATAAACGCCTATGCAGGGATACGATGCAAACTTTCTCCTCCTGAATCATATAAACCAGCAGATTATATCATAGAAGAAAGTAAAAAAACCCCTGGTTTAATTAATCTTTTAGGAATAGAGTCTCCAGGACTCACCGCAGCTCCTGCAATTGCTAAAGAGGTATCATTTATTGTTTCTAAATCCATTGAATTAAAACAAAAAAATAAATTTAAATCAAAAAGAAATAAAAGAAGACGATTCTCACAGATGTCAACTAAGGAACAATCTGCTTTAATTAAAAAAGATAATAGATGGGGAAGAATTGTTTGTAGATGTGAGCATATAACAGAAGCAGAGGTAATTAAGGCACTTTCAAATCCATTGGAATCACAAACTTTATCTTCTGTTAAATATCGTTGTAGAGCTGGAATGGGTCGATGTCAAGGTGGTTTTTGTACTCAACACATTGTACGAATTATGGAAAACAACTTCAACTTAGATATAAAAAATATGAAATTAAAATCGCCGGATTCAAAACTTTTCTATGGTAGAGTAAGGGGGAAAAAAGGTGATTGAAAAAACTGTTGATGTAGCAGTTATTGGAGGCGGACCGGCAGGTCTTGCCTCTGCTATATCCGCTAAGGAATCTGGTGCTAAAGAAGTTATAGTACTGGATAGAAATAGTTGGTTTGGTGGTATCCTTCCTCAGTGTATTCATGATGGTTTTGGATTAGAGGAAACAGGATTATTTATGACTGGACCTGAATATGCGGAAAAATATATTAATGAAGCTGAAAAAATTGGAGTAAAATTATTGAATGAGACGATGGTAATCAATTTTAATAAAAAAAAAGAAATAAAAACTGTTAATAAAAAGGATATATATAAGATCAAAGCCAAAGCAATTGTTCTTGCAATGGGGTGCAGAGAAAAAACAAGATGGAATGTAATGATTCCAGGTGATAGACCAAGCGGGATCTATACCGCTGGTGTTGCACAGGCACTCATAAATCTTTATAACATAATCCCTGGAAGGAATGTTTTGATATTAGGATCTGGAGATGTTGGTCTTATAATGGCACGACGTTTAAAATTAGAAGGTGCAAATGTTTTAGGAGTAGTTGAAATCCTTCCTTATCCCAGCGGTTTACCAAGAAATGTTGTTCAATGTCTTGAAGATTATGATATACCACTTTTATTGAAACATACTGTAAAATCGATTGAGGGAAATGGAAGATTGAAGCAGGTTACTGTTTCAGAGGTTAATGAGAAAATGGTTCCAATATCTGGAACTGAAAAAAGAATAGAGTGCGACACTCTTCTTTTATCTGTAGGTCTTAATCCTGAAAATGAATTAAGTAAATTAGCAGGAATCAAAATTGATTATCGAACAGGTGGACCCATTGTAAATCAAGATTTTGAGACAACAATTTCTGGAGTATTTGCCTGTGGTAATTGTCTTCAGGTTTATGATAATGTAGATTTTCTTTCTATGGATGCAAAAAGAGCTGGAAAAAATGCTGCAATGTATATATATTATCAAAAAAATGGAAAAAACATTCAGAAGAAAACTAAACGAACAATTCTTCATATTACTCCAGGTAATGGAATTAGATATGTTATTCCTCAACATATTAGTAAGAGTGGAGATATACAATTAAATTTTAGGATTAAAAAGCCAAGTGGATTATCACATTTACGTGTAAGTTCACGTGAAAAAAAGATATTTGAAAAAGAATTACGATGTACAAATCCAGCTAATATAATCAAGGTTAGCGTTCCAATAGCAAAAGCAACAGCTATTAAAACCTTGGAGGTAAAACTTAATGGTCGTTGAGAAAAAGATTACTTGCATACTCTGTCCGATAGGATGTGAGATACTAGCGAAAATAAAAGAAGATGAATGTAGAATTATTGAAGGAAGCATGTGCAAAAGAGGAGAAGAATATGCAATAAACGAAGTTCTAAATCCTAAACGTATGTTAACAACTTCTATATTGATAGAAAACGGAGTATGGCCGCTAGTAAGTGTAAAAACTTCTGAACTTATACCAAAAGAAAAATTATTTCATGTTTTAAAAGAAATAAAGAAAACTACAATACAGGCTCCAGTTAGACCTGGGCAAATAATAATAAAAAATGTAGCAGAGACTGGTATAAATATTATTGCAACTAAATCAGTAAAGGAAAAAAGATAATAATAATTTTTTATTCACTATATTATTATATAAAATCTAAAAATCTGATTAAAATGAAAAATAATTATAATAAATTAGCGAATTAATTTGGGTTATATCCTTCAATATTTTGATTGTAAATATCAATGCTTTCTTTAATTAAATCTGTAAGAAATGCGAATCTGTCTTCATCGTTATCTAAACCTAGCGTACCATATACTGTGGTATAATATGGTCTAATAATACCTTTATCATATCCTAGGGTTATGATGGCAAACATTGGTAATCCACTGATATGATCTTTGTCATAAATTGGAAATGATTGTTTCATTTTTTCAGAGGTATGGTCAATATTTGTATAGAAGTAAAGAATTTCAGAATCTTCGAAATTTACTATCTCATAGACCATATCTTCCTTTCCAAATGTTATATTGAAAAGATCAATTATTATGGGATACATGATGTCACACCCATAACAAGCATCCTCACTATAATGTAAGAATATAATTCCATTCGTTAAATTCTCTAAGATAAAATTTGGGTGTGGATCTCCATATGCTGTTTCAAAAGTGAAATCGATTTGTGTTATAGGTTCAAGTTTAAGACAACTTAAACAAAGTACAGAAACAATTCCAGATTGTACATCATCATAGACATCAGTAAATATTAGTATTCCGCCTAATGAACTAGATATGATGATTAAGGCACTTAATTGAATTGCTTTAATCTTTTTCATTTAATATCTCTTATATTTTATCAGATTTTTTGGACAAATATTTATACATTTTCCACATAGAATACACTCAGGGTCTCTATTCATATTAGTTACATCAATGCCCATAGGACATATATCTGAACATGCGTTACAGTTGAGACATTCCTTATCAAATTTCTCCTTTGAAACCGAAGAAATATGTAAAATACTAATTTTATTGAAGGGGGCTAGAATAGCACCTACAGGACAAAAATATCTGCACCAGCCGCGTTCGATAGTAAAGATTAAGACAAGAAATAAAATGAATATTACAAGGGCAATCCAAAAGAAAAACCCTGGTACGAATTTTCCTGGATATAGAATCAAGGTAGGTATTGTTCCAGTAAGAATACCTATAGGACAGATATCTGTGAACATAAATCCTATGAGAGAGGTTGTAAGAATTACAAGTCCAAAAAGGAGGAAATATTTTATATATCTTAAGTAATGTTCAATTTGATGTTGTCCTAATTTTTTAATTGAAGGATATTTTTTGAACTTTCTTGCAATTTTCCCGGTTCCTCTCTGTAGTAAACCTATAGGACATGCCCATCCACATATTGCTCTACCTGAGGTCACTCCAAAAAAGCCAAGAATTAATATAGGAAAAATAAGTAATCTCCAATAAAAACTATTTTTGTATACACTTTGTTCAATAGCACGTAGGGGGCAAGCAGATGTTGCAGCTGGACAGGAATTACAGTAAAAAAAAGGATAGCAGAATCCTGTTTTTAAACCCAAGGCTCCAAGATTTGCTGAAAAAAAGATTAATATTTGAGAAAGTAAACGTTTAATCTGAAGTTTCATTCATTATCTCTTTCTCTTATTCATTATAAATAATATAAAGATTACTGAAATGAACACACCGATAAATTCAAATCCAGGTGTTTCTCCATTTTTATCCCCACCATTTACTGTTGTATCATCATCATCTCCATTTACTGGGTCAGATAGATTTATTATTGTTCCTTTTCCATCAGATCCTTTAAAATAGCCGTTCCATGCATCACTTGTTTTTACATCGATCCAATATTGAATATATGTCGCATCACTATGAAGAAGAGTAATAGAAACTTCATATTTGCCACCACCAAGATCAGTCATTGATTCATTTTTTACAGAATCTGGAAAACATATTCCCATATTTGCATTACATTCTTGTATATGTAACCATACTTCAGTTGTATTTTCGTCTTTTACTGTAGGGGTGAATATTATTGTAGATTCTGGGGCTGGAGATCGAGGTTTTATCTCGATAGTCGGCTCATTTATGGCCGAAACATTGTTAAAAGTTGACATAAAAAATCCTAAAATTGCAATAGTTATTATCAAAATTCTTTTAGTATTATTCTTCATATTATTTCTCCTACTTATTTGCTCTATTTATTTCCTTTATCAAATTTTCGCTTTGGGTTAATCCTGAATCTGAATAATAAATGTTTCCTTCTTTATCTATAATAACAAGTTTTGGAATACTTGAAACCTGATATTTAGTTCCCACGTTTTGTTTATAATCGTCCAATACAAATGTCCATTTATCTAAATAATCTCCAAACACTACTTCAAGATCGTCTCTAGTTTCACCTATCTGGACATCAACTGATACAATTATTATTTCGTTCCCCATCTCTTTTAAAACTTTCTCCAATTCTCCCATTTGTGGGACACACCAACCACACCATGATGTCATAAAATCAAGCACAATAACTTTGCCGATATGCTCCGATAATGTAAAGTCATTCCCTTCAATGGTTTTTAGCGTAAAATCTGGTGCATCTCCCCATAATTTTCCCGTTGGTGAGGATTCTTGCGACATTGTTGATATATATATTCCACCTATTATGACAATTATAAATAAAAATATTACAACGATTCCTATCTTCAGTTTGTTGTTTTTATGAATATTTTCCTTTTTTACATTTCTTCTTCTACTCATAACCATCACAGTAAATGATATATTGGTAGGAAATATTATTTATTTATATTGGTTAAGCTTGGCTTTTAGAATATCTTTAGGCATTGCCCCGACAATTTTGTCGACTAATTCTCCGTTTTTAAAAACAAGTAGAGAAGGTATACTCATGATAGCATATTTTGAAGCGATCATTTGATTTTCATCTATATTTAATTTGCCAAAAACAATTTTTCCCTGCATTTCTTTTGCTAAATCATCAATTACAGGTTCAACCATCTTGCATGGGCCACACCAAGGTGCCCAGCAATCAATAACTATTGTTTGATATTTTTTTATATTTTCGTCAAAGTCTATATCATTTATCTCTATTGGTCTATTTGGCATTTTTTCATTCATATTTTTACCTCTGATCATATATTTATTTTTTAACTGTTCGAGTTTTTTCCTTTTTATTTCTTCTACCTCATTATTCATTATCAACATATATTGATAACCTCCTATATAACGTTTGTGTAAAAATAATACACAACCATTATATACCTCTATAATGATACATAAAAAGACAATGAAATTTATTAAACAATCTAAAAACCTGAGCTGTGGTGATGTTATAAGTTGTGTATTTGATCTTAACGATCTAGATTTAAAGGTTTACAAGAAATTAAGAGAAGATGGGGAATCAAGAACAGACATATTAGCGAAAAAACTCAAAAAAGAAAGAAGCACGGTCTATAGATCTCTGCAAAAATTAACAACTTGTGGGATATGTATTAAAAAAACAAAAAAAATAGCAAAAGGTGGATATTATCATACTTATTCATGCATAGATGCAAAAATTGTACAAAATAAAGTAGAATCTTGCATAGATGATTGGTATCGATCTATGAAACAAATAATAAAGATTTTCGATATTTAGTTTTAATGTTTTTATTAATTTTTATCTTTTTATATTTACAAAATCGAACGTTTTATATACGACCTGTTTGATGTTACTTAAAATCTAGGAGAGATGGAAATGAAAGTAAACAATCCGCAAGAATTAGTTGGAAAAGAAGTTTGTGATACCAATGGAAGTACAATTGGAACAGTAGACAAATACTGGAACAGCTGGAATACTGAATATCCTGGGTATTTCTTCGGAATACGACCAACCGAAAATACAAAGGATACGTGGTTTAGAGGAACAAATAAGCTTATACCGATATATAGCGACTATATTAGAGAATGGGGTGAACATGTAACACTTAACAAAACAGTTGATGAGTTAGGTCGCTTTTGGAATAAAGCCGTTCCTTGCGGTACAACCACATGCCCAACGGATGAAATGTTTGAAAAGACAATCTACGACAAGAATCATTCTAGAGTTGGAACATTCTACGGTTGGGTAGAAAGCGATGGTACGTTTAAACACTATGGTTGCTTTGTTGATCCATTCTTATGTGATACTTGGAAGGTACCATTCAACACAATTATGCCAATGCCAACCAATTATATACAATATGTAAAAGATACAATAACATTGGATAAAACATTAGATGAATTAAAACAATATTGGCAGAAACACTATAACTTTAAGTAAATTCCAACTTTGTTTTCTGAGGGAGAAATCCCTCAGATTATTTATTTTTTTTATTTTTCGATTTTTTTTTAGAAATCTTACCATATATATTTACTGTATTCTTCTGCGTCTTCCTTTATTCTACGAAAAGTTTGATCTGTGATATGTATAATATTTTTGAATTTTTCTCCATGTAGATTTAATAATATTGTTTCAAAATTTATTTTTAATGATTCATTCATAGATGAAATTATGAGAATATATCTAACAAGCCATATTGCAAGCTTTCGAGCGAAGTTTTTGCTGGTCCTTCCAGAAATGTTTTTAAATATGCTAGTTGCTAGAAGTTCATCTGTTGCATCTTTTAGTGAAATGGTGCTAGCTTTTTTCATTAACCTACTCCATTTATTTTAATTCAGTTATTACTTTGTTTTTATATTTTCCATTTAGGTTTTGATAATCGTTTGTATATTTTATATTTGTAGTATTTATATATTTCTATAAATAATAAAAATATTGAAATTAATATTTAACAAATAGTAATCCTTTGGTAAATTACAAATGCTTATAGGATATAAAATAAATATCTAATTTCAATATAAATTTCGTAAAATCAGCAGATTTTAAATAGGGATAAAGGATAAGAAAATTGAAAAACTATCTGTAGAGCGATTAATTTACGAGTGATAATATATGAGTATAATTGATTTAACATCTATGGGGGAGTCTCAAAATGAGATAAAAAAAGAGATAAATGAGAGATTATATAAACTCCAGGATGAGATCCCTGAATATTGTTTCCAGTGTGCAAAATGCACCTCTGGCTGTGAGGCTCATAAACTGTTAGAATTAGAACCACATAAAATCGTTGCACTTCTTAAACGCGGCTTAATTGATGAAATGGTCAATTCTGATGTTATATGGACATGCATGAGCTGTTTTAAATGTAGGGAACGATGTCCTCAGAAGGTTGCACCAGTAGAGATTTTATTTGCATTAAAAAATATGGCTGTTGCAAAAGGTAAACAGATACCCGGAAAATATACTGCAATGCTTCAGTCAATTTTATCTATTGGTCTGATCCAAGATGTTCAGAGCATTGCCGATTGCAATAATAAGACAATTAAGAGAGATGATTTAAACCTTCCAGCTGTTTCAAAACCTATTGATATAACTAAATTTCAAATAGTTATTTCTAAACTAGCTGTTGAAAAAGTATAATTGGGGAGCTATATGAAAAAATACGTGTTTTATCCTGGATGTATTATGCCAACGGAACAATATGCCTATGAGATGTCCATTCGTGAGACATTACCAATTTTAGAAATTAAACTCGTTGATATCGAAGGCTTTTCATGCTGTGGAGAGCCTATGAAAAGCGTTAATCAACTTATGACTTTGTATCTATCAGCTCGAAATCTTTCAATCACTCAGAAGGAAGGTCTAGATTTGTTTGCTCCATGTCCTATGTGTCATTTATCGCTTAGTGAATGTCAGAGAATTATTAAAAACAATGAAGAAATGAGAGACCGAATAAATGATATGCTATCTTCAGAAGATTTACATTATAGCGACTCGATAAATATTGTTAATATTATAGATTTATTACATGACCATGTTGGTATTAATAAAATTAAGAAATTAGTCAAGAATCCACTTGATAATTTAAAGGTAGCCACTCATTATGGTTGCCATTTGATCCGACCTAGTGAGGTGGGACGTCCGGTTGATTCTGAAAATCCACAGAAGATGGAAACAGTGATAAAAGCTCTTGGTGCAAAACCACTTGACTATGCCGAGAAACTTGATTGTTGCGGTGCAATGATTCAGGCAAATCTACCAGATTCAGCACTTACAAAAACTGGTCAGAAACTAATGGCAGTTAAAGAGCACGGCTTTGATGTTTTTGTTGACGTGTGTCCTTGGTGCCATAGAATGTTTGATTCAAAACAAATTAAGGCAGGGGAGATTGTAGCATCTAAACTTGACGTTCCTGTAGTTTATCTTAGTCAACTAATGGGTCTTGCATTTGGTATAGATAAAAAGAAACTAGGATTAGATTTGAATCTAAGCCCTGTTGATAAAGTCAAGATTAGGGAGAAATAAACATGAGTGATAAAATCGGTGTTTTCGTATGTCATTGTGGTATAAATATTGCTTCAATGATTGATGTTAAAAGACTTGTTAAATATGCATCAAATCTTGACAATGTTGTTGTTAGTAAGGATTACAAGTATATGTGTTCTGATGCGGGAGCTAAACTCATTAAGAACTCGATTAAAAATCATAAACTTGATGGGGTAGTAATTGCCTGCTGTTCACCTAGAATGCATGAGCATACCTTCCGTGGTGTTGTTGAATCGGGTGGTGTTAATGCCTTTAATTTGGAAATTGCTAATGTTAGAGAACAATGTTCATGGGCTCATGAAAACAAAGAGAGAGCTACTCAGAAGGCAGAAGCTTTAGTTAGAGGTGCTGTTGCAAAGGCACGTCTTTTAGAACCATTGCAGAGATCAAAAATATCTGTTAATCCAAATGCGATGGTTATTGGAGGTGGTATATCAGGTATTCAAGCTTCTTTAGATCTTGCAGAAAAAGGATTTAAGGTTTTTTTAGTTGAAAAAACTCCAAGTATAGGAGGACGGATGGCTCAACTTGATAAGACTTTTCCTACACTTGACTGTT
>Ga0209635_10004730_pt1 | contig 10708 bp, 10 predicted proteins | sample DeeMarSWOR230_32_FD_187463 | JGI IMG/M metagenome (GOLD analysis project Ga0209635, IMG submission 187463) | Marine sediment microbial communities from White Oak River estuary, North Carolina - WOR-2-30_32 (SPAdes) (version 2) | ecosystem: Environmental > Aquatic > Marine > Intertidal zone >...
AGAACTTGTTTTGTTGAACCAATATATGCCATTATAAGTTCCAGCAACAATGTAGTTTCCATTAGAGGAGATAGCTATTGTTTCCACAGCTTCTCCTGTTGAACTATTCCATAAAGGAGTGGAACTAGATCTATCAAAAAAATAAATATTACCATCTTCACATCCCGCTACAATATAATTTCCATCAGATGAAATTGCCACTGATAAGACATCACTTTCTGTTATATTAATCCACATTGGAGTCGAAGTGGACCTATCAAATAAGTATACTCTCTTATCTATACTCCCAGCAACTATATAATTCCCTTCAGATGAAATTGCTACTGACATAACCATATGATTCGTTTCATAGCTCCAGACTGGTTCTGACTCTGATTTTTCAAATAAATAGAGATTATGATTACTATGTCCAGCTACTATGTAGTTTCCATCAGAAGAAATTGCTATAGATGTAAAGCTAGCTTCTGCATGATAGACCCATGAAACTAAAGGAAGCATAAGTGGTATGAATTGTATAATGAAGAGTGCAATAACATATAAACTAACTACGATAATTTTTGTACGTTTCTTCAACTAAAGCACCTAAAATTAGCTAAAAATTTCCTAAAAAAACATTTTTTGGATATTCATTTGATAATTAATATTAGATTATGTTATAAATCTTTATAAAAATTTACAAAATTGTAATATAATAAAAGAGAAGAAACAAAACATAAATTTCTTTAATTATTTTTATTACTATCTATTAACTTCTCAGGTCTTACTATACAAGGCTCTTGGGGTTGTTTATGTCCTTTTCTTTTTGTCATTCTATTTTCTCTCCTTTTTTTTGCCTCCTCATAACGTCTCTTTTCCTCTTCAGTTTCGATTATGAGTTGTGGGATTGGAATTGGATTGTCTTCTTGATTTAAAGCTACGAAAGTTAGATAAGCTGATGCAATATGCGTATGTCTACCTGTCTTTAAACATTCTGCTTCAACCCTGACTCCTACTTCCATAGAAGTTCTGCCAATATAATTTAAAGATGCTTTTGCGAGTACTAAATTTCCCACATATGCTGGAGATATAAATGACATGCTATCAACACTCGCTGTTACGACATTTTTATGCGTATGCCGAGCCGCAACAATAGCTCCCGCTTGATCTATTAATTTGAGTATATGTCCACCATGAACATTTCCTGCGGGATTAGCATGTTCAGGATACATTACTTGGGCAATTTCGACTTTAGATTCAGATACTGTTTTTTTTTCCATGATTTTTTTACCTAAAATAGAGTTTTTTATTATTAACCTAAATATACTTTTGTAATCATAAAAATTGTCCTTTTAGATTATAATTAGTTTAAAACTTCTAAGAAAAATTAACAAATTTGTTTTAAAAGTTGTGAATTATTTCTATCAACAATTTTAAATGAAATGTTTATTTATTTTATGTATTAATTTTGAATAGTTATTAATAATTCATTAAAAAAGAGAGATGTGAATAAAAATGCCGAGTTTTAAAGAAACTTATGAAGCAATAAAGGCAGATTGGAACGCTGGAGAGAAAAATTTCAATGTTAAATGTGTAATGAAAGATATAGGTATGCAATGTGAGGTTACTATGGGAGCAAAGCCACATGTAATGATAATTGATGCTCCTGGCGGATTAGATGGAACTGATGAGGGGCCTTCTCCATTATTGGCAATTTTGGGCGCTATTGGAGCATGTATTATAGCAGTAACGAAATTTTGGGCTAAAATAATGGATATCAAAATTACAGAACTTGAAGTGTACTCCCGAGGGCATATTAACCTTGGTGCCCTTTTTGGTATTGATGATAGCAAATTAGCTGGGTATGATAAATTAGAACCAGTGATAAGAATTAAAGCTGATGCCTCAGAAGAAAAAATTAATGAATTAATGGATAAAGTTTTTACCCATTGCCCTGTTATCACCAATTTTGGTGGAGCGTCTCAAATCCAACCAAAGGTTCAAATCAGAAAGTAGAATATTTATTATTCTCTTTTTTTTATTTTCTTATAAAATTTAAATCTCATCCTATTATAATACATTTATAACTATTCGAATAACCAGGTTATAATGGTAGATTAAAATGGCCGAAGAAATAAATGATTTAACTGAAAAGGAATTTAGAGAGCTTTCTGAAACAGATAAATGGAAGTTACTAGAAACCATAAAAAAACTAATTCACGATTTAAAAATCAAAGCAGATAAGAACTGTGAAGAATGTGAAAAAAATTTGCTAACTGTTGATGATGTAAATATAGATTTATTTTTTCAAGATTGGCGTTCATGTGCTGAATATTGTGATGAATGTGGAGAAGAAGAAAAAAGAAACATGTGTCATATTCAATTTGAATTAATGAATCACATTGCAAATACATTACTTGAACTCCAAAGGAAACAAAATGTACTTACTCAACTTATACTTAAACGAGATGAGACAGGGAGCAAATTATTAAAAGAATTTATGAAGAAGAAAGAAGATTATGAGAAAAAGGATGAAGATTCATATGATATATATCAATAATAATTATCTCTTTTTTTTAAAGTAAGGGATATTTGGGATCTCTTTTCTCGAAAAAAGCACTTGAAGCTTCTTTTATATCTTGTGAACTAAATGTTAATACAATCGAGCTATTTTCAAGTTGTAATACATTCTCCAAACTTGGGGAATCCATTGACAAATTAATGGCTTGTTTAGTCATTCTTAAGCCTAATGGACTTTTTTTTAGCATTTCTTCTGCGAGTACTAATGCAGAAGCCAACAGATCATCCTTTTCTACCACTTTAATTACTAAACCACTCTTTTCAGCTTCCTTCGCATTAATAATTTTCCCTGTATATAGGATTTCAGTTGCTTTAGACATACCAATTAACCGCGGAAGAAAATAGCTACCTCCTACATCTGCTCCAGATAATCCAATGTTTATTGAAGCATTGATAAATTTTACATCTTCACTTGCTATTCGTATATCTGATGCCATAGCAAAACCAAATCCACCCCCTGCTGCAGCACCTTGGACTATGGTTATTATTGGTTGACTTATCTTTCTCATCTTTACATAAATTTGACTAATTCTCCACTGATGGTATAATTTTCTTTTTATTGGTTCAGATACATTAAGATAATGAAATGATTCATACCCTGGAGGATTTTTCTTAGAGTTTAAAATAAGTCCCTCTTGAAGGTCTGTGCCTGCGCAAAATGCTCGACCCTCTCCTTTAAAAATAAGAACTCTACAATTTAAATTAACCATTAACGAATCCAATAAATTATGTAAGTCTTCTTCCATTTGAAAGGAAATCGCATTCAATTTTTCCGGTCTGTTTAAACTAACTATGCCTATTCCATTTTCCTTTAGTTCAAATTTAATAGTCTTAAAATCCATTTTATATCTCTTTAATATTAATTAGTATTACTAAAATTTGGCTTGAATTAAAATTTACTCAAAGTAAGCTTTTGATAAATTATCTCAGGATCCATCATCTTTTGAAAAATAATAAAGATTTAATTATTTTAAGGGATATTTTGGGTCTCTTTTTTCGAAAAAGGATTGCACCCCTTCCATTAAATCATCAGAAACAGAGCAAAGCATTTGCGTGCGATTTTCTAATTGTATCATCGTTTCCAAACTTGGAGAATCAAGGGATAAATTAATAGCTTGCTTAGTCATACGTAATCCTAAGGGACTCTTCTTAAGTAATTCTTCAGCTAACCCAATAGCAGCATTTAATAACTTGGTATCATCAACAACTTTAGATACCAATCCTATTTTTTCTGCTTCTTCAGCACTAATAAACCGACCAGTATAAAGTATTTCTGCTGCTCTTGACATTCCAATAAGCCTAGGGAGATGATAACTACTGGCTAAATCGGAACCAGAAAAGCCAATATTAATAAATGCATTATTAAATCGCGCATTTTGACCAGCTATTCGTATATCTGCTGCTAAAGCAAATGCAAAACCCGCTCCTGATGCTGGACCATTTATTAATGCTATGATTGGTTGGGAGATTTTTCGCATCTTAACTATAAGTTGACTAGTATACCATTGAGCATAGATCTTAGCTTTTATTGTATCTTTTCCTGGGACATTAATGAAGAAAAATTTCTCCTTTAATTCTTGAGGTTTCTTTTTCGATTGTAGGATTGTTGATTCTTTTAAATCCAATCCAGCACAAAATGCTCTTCCTTCAGCTTTCAGAATTAATACGCGGCAATCTAAATTTATTATTAAATGATCAAATATTTTATTCAAGTCTTCAATCATCTGAAAGGACATAGCATTCAGCTTTTCAGGTCTATTTAAAGTTAATAACCCTATTCCATTTTCCTTTAGTTCAAATTTAATAGTTTCGAAATTCATGCATAATCACTTTTTAATTCATAAAATTTTGTAATTATAATTATTTAATTCACATAAAGAAAAGAATATGTGGTTTTTTACTCATTGCTCATCAAATATTCTTAAAATAGCATCCAATCGCTCCTTTATTAATTCTTTTATAATAGGTTGAGTATGTTAAAATGTAAAATTTTTCTTGTCTAATGGCTTGAAAAACAACATCAGCAACCTGTTCAGGTGATATCATGGGCGATTCTGTCAATATTTTTCGGTAAATCTCTACTTCTCTTTAATACCTCAGAAAGGGCAACTACTCCATGTTTAGCAACGCTATATGTTGCACCTCCAGGACCTTTGGACCCTAAACCTTCTACAGAAGCTGTATTGTTTTTGAATTCTTTCAAATTTTATAGATCACTAATTGTATGAGTAATTTTATTAATGACATATCTTTTAAAATTTTAAAATTTTTATAGAATTAAGCAATAAGATTATAAAATAAAAATCTGGTAATTTTTTTAATGGGGTTTAAATTTGGCTATTACAATCAATTCGGAGCGAATTAATAGATTAAAAGAAGACCTGCTATCAAGTAAATATGAATTGTGCATTGAGCGCATGAAATTTTTCACTGAAATTTATAAAAGAAATCCAGATGACTCTGAGGTTATTAAAAGAGCGAAAGCAGTAGCCCATACATTAACAAATATGACAATTTTCATTAGACAGAATGAATTATTAGTTGGAAATGAAACTAGCAAAAATCTAGGTGAAAAAATTAATCTAGACTTACAAAGATATGATAATAGTCTCGATAAAAGGATAACATTTAAGAAATTAGCAAGAAGAAAACTTCAACCTTTTTTTATAGAAGAAAACGAAATTGATGATTTATTAGAAATTATTCCTTTTTGGAAGGATAAAGCACTGATTGATTGTAGAATCAATAAGAGACTCCTTGAAGAAGGGTTTATATCTGGAACAGGAATAGTCTCTTCATTAGCTCCTAATATTGCAATACAAGTAGGTCCTACAGAAGGTCATTTATGTGCGGGATATAAAAAAATATTAAAATTAGGATATAAAGGAATTATTGAAGAAGCTGAATTATATCAAAGTAAATTAAATAAGAATGATAAAGAATTTCGAGAAAAAAATGATTTCTATGAAGCAGTAAGGATATATTATAAAGCAGCTATAGGTTTTTCCAAAAGGTTTTCAGATTTAGCTTTTTCTATGGCTAAGGAAGAATTAAATGAAAAACGTAAAGTTGAATTAAAAGTTATAGAAGAAATGATGAAGAAATTTTGTTCAGCACCTCCAACATCTTTTTATGAAGCTGTTCAATTTATTTGGTTTACACAAAACATTATTAATATTATTTATCAGAGGAGTGTTGTTGCATTAGGGCGTTTAGATCAGATCCTATGGTCATATTATAAAAATGATATCGAATCAGGTGTTATAACCCGTGATTTTGCCTTAGAATTAATAGAGGAATTAAATTTAAAGTTGACGTGGAATGTGACTCTATTACCTACTGATTTTACAATGGTGGCTAATGCTCTTGGTCAAAATACTCAAACAATTACAATATCTGGAATGGACACGCAAGGAAATGATGCAACGAACGAAATTTCATATTTATTTCTTGAAGCATATAAAAATGTTAAAGTTATTACGACTGATTTGTCTGTAAGGATTCATAAAAATACTCCAAAAGATTTCTTTAAAGAAGCTATCAAGTTATTTAGATATACTTCTGGAATTGCATTTTATAATGATGAAATAATTATTCCTGCTTTAACCAAGGCGGGTTATAATCTAGAGGATGCTCGAGATTATGTAATGGTTGGATGTGTTGAACCTACAGGTCAAGGAAATAGTTTTGCTGCCACAGCACGTATGTTTATGAATCTACCTGGAGTACTAGAATTAACATTAAACAATGGTTATAATAATATGTCAAAAACGATTGCTGGCCTACAAACAGGTGATATCTCAGATTTTTCTACCTTTGAAGATTTATATACCGCTTTTATCAAACAACTTCGTTACAATATTGAAAGAACCATAAAAATAGCTGAAATTGGAGATAAAGAAGCAATGACTTATATGCAACACCCTTTTATATCAGCTACTTTAGATGGATGTTTGGAAAGTGGAAAAGATTACGTCTGTGGTGGAGTTAAATATAATTTTTCATCGATCACGGCTTATGGATTTGCCACCTTGGTTGATTCTTTCTATAATATAAAAAAAGTCGTTTATGAAGAAAAATTGTTAACCTTACCTGAATTAGTAATCATTTTGAATAACAATTTTGAAGGACAAGAAGTATTTCGACAGCAGTTAATTAATAAATATGATAAATGGGGAAATAATAAAGAGGAAATTGACGCTTTAGCTGTAAAATTATGGAATTTATTTACATCGGAAGTAACCAAACATAAACCTATAAGAGGAGGCAGATATAGCACGGGGGCTTATTCTATGGGTATTCATGTTATGGAAGGTTTTTTTACCCAGCCAACTGCTGATGGGAGAAAAGCAATGCAAGCTATATCAAATAGTTTATCTCCAGTAAATAAAGTGGAAAAAAATGGAATTACCTCGATTTTGAATTCACTTGCAAAATTAAATTATGAAAACGCAACTAATGGAGTAGCCGTGAATGTGCGAATCCATCCTCAGAATCTTCAAAATGAAGAAAATATTGAGAAATTTTATAATTTAGTAAAATCTTATTTCGATTCTGGAGGAATGCAAATTCAACCTACTGTAGTATCAACAGAGACACTTAAAGATGCTCAAAAACATCCCGAAAATTATCCTGACTTAATTGTAAAAGTTGGAGGATATAACGCTACTTTCATCGATCTTGGGACGCCTATCCAAAACGATATCATAGATCGATTAGAAAATAAGTTCTAAGCAATTTATCTATTTGACTCTCAAAAATATTTGTTTAAACCAGATAAAAATAATTATATATTTATGAGATTCAATTAAATATTGTTACCTAAATAATATAATTTTATTTATACGATTTAGTATTCTTTATTTAGGAGGGATCTGAAAATGGAATACTTAAAAGAAGAAAGTGATCGAGCTAGAAAAATTCTTTTTACAGGATTAGATACAGCCGGGAAAACTTCAATTATTTTGACTTTAAAGAAGGAATTTTCCAAAATTGCTGTAATCTCACCAACCCAAGGAGCACAAAGAAGAATATTTGATTTTTTAGGTATTGAAATAAGTGAATGGGATTTGGGAGGGCAAGAATCTTACCGAATTTCTTATTTAAGAAATCCAAATATATATTTTGATAATACTGAAATTGCTATCTTCGTAATAGATATCCAAAATGAGGAGAGAATTGCTGAAGCAATAAGTTATTTAAAAGATGTTGTTAACCAATTTTATAAGTTAAAAATTCAGCCTCCTATTAACATCTTTTTTCATAAGTATGATCCTGATTTCCCTGAAGATATTAAAGAAAATTGGGATGAATTCATTAGTAAATTAAAACAGGAAATTAATAATGAAACTCAATACGAAAAACTTTCTTTCTATATAACCTCTATATATAACTTACGCTCAATTTTATTTACAGTATCTGAGATTCTATTAAATTTATATCCAAAAGCTCAATTGATTAAAAGAACAATTAATGAATTTTGCAATAAAATAAACTGCTCCAGCATGCTAATTTTAGATCAAAATGCGCTAATTATTGGTTCATATTTTAAAGAAAAAGAATCTAAAGAGCTTATTAAACAAATTATACCATATTTCATTAAATTTGATAATAAAATTCAGAAGGATAATAATTTAGGTGGTGATATCAAGGATCAGTTAATTTTTCAACGATCAAAATATTATTTCTTATTTAGAAGAATATTATTAGAAAATGCTCCTTCTCCTTGGTATCTCATCTTACTTAAGAAGGGATATTATTTCTTTAAAGAAGAAGTTTTTGAACCATTAATTAATATGCTCAAACCGATTATTTATAAACAAGTTTTAAGCCAGCCTTATGCGTTTTAAAAAATCCTAAATTTTAAGTTAAGTTCGGTTTTTTCAGATTCTTAAGGCTCTAATAAAAGATTAGCATATATGAATGATTATTCATTTCATACTAGCACTTTTTGTTGGATAGAGCCTTTCTATTTTCTTTTGAATAATCATTCACAATACTTAAATATTTAATTTCATATTCATATATTGTAATGAATAATTATAAAAACAAATGGAGATGATAGCAAAAAATGCCTTGGGGAGATAGAACTGGTCCAAGAGGAGAGGGTCCAATGACAGGACGAGCATTAGGTTATTGCGCGGGTTATAGTACTCCTGGATACACTAAGGGATATGGCATGGGATTAGGAAGAGGCTGGGGAAGAGGCTGGGGAAGAGGCATGGGATGGGGTAGAGGCCGCGGTAGAGGTTATAGTGGATGGTGGAGAGGAGGAGTTCCTCCTTATCAGCTATATACAGTACCTCCTCCAATATATACACCTGCTCCAGCATTAACTCAAAAGGATCAATTAACCATGTTAAAGCAGGAAAAAGAGTATATGGAATCTGAAATGAATGAAATAAAACGCGCAATGGAAGATATAACAAAAAAGATTGAGGAATTAGAAATAAAAGAATAATTTTTTTTATCTTTATTTTTAAAATGTTTTGAATTACTAGATTTTAGAAAAAAGAATGTATAAAGAATATCAAGAAAGTCATGAAGATTATTTGAAAGCCATTTATCTTATTTCTAAAAAAAATAAAGGTGGTTGGGTTTCTAATTCAGAGATATCTGCTTTCTTGAAAGTTAAACCGCCTTCAGTTACAGATATGCTCTACAAATTGAAAAGTGAAGGTTTTATTAATTGGCAACCAAGAAAATCAATTCGCTTGACTAATAAAGGTAAAAAAATTGCCAAAAGTATTGTAAGAAAGAATAAAGAATTGAAAAAGTTCTTTAAAAATGTTTTAAACTTAAAAGATGATTTAATGTTGGAAGAACTTTGTTGCAAGATTGAACATCATATTCCTCCTGAAGTTAGAGTTGCTTTAGAAAGTTTAAATTTAAACAATGAGTAGATTATCAATAAAAAATAATCTTAACATTTTTAAGATAAAATGCTAGTTTAGATATTATGAGCTCTGTAAATTTAAGTATTAATGAGAAAGAGATCCCATTAAATGAATTAATGGAAAAGATGTTAATCAACATAATTTTAGGGTATTTAAAATCAGCTAAGAAGATCCCTGAAGAAATAAGGCAAATTAAAATTGAAATTGAAATCTAATTTTTTTTTTCCTAATTTTTTGATAGTCCATTTTTGAATTTAGATCTTTATAAAAATTCTAAATTTTTTTAAACAGCAAAAAACAATCTATTTTTAAAATCTTAAATTTAAATTACAAATCTTAAATTGAGAAAAAATGTCTGAAACCAAATCTGAGGGAAAATTCAACATTAAATTGACCTTTTTCATAGGTTTAGCTTTTTTTACAACTGAAGTAGCATGGAGTTTATATAACGCAAGAGTAAGTAAGCTATTAGAAGCTATTTTAATCCTTTTAAGTTTTGTAGGATTATGGATGGCGCTTGATAATATAATTGGTGTTATCCTCCAACCCATAATGGGTTCGATTTCTGATAATACTCGTTCTAGGTTTGGAAGAAGAATGCCTTACATCATAATTGGCATACCTGCGGGTGCAATTTTTTTTGCTTTAATTCCAACAGGAGAAAACAATTTACCAGTATTGCTACTTTGGATGTTTTTATTTGGAATTGCTATGGGATTTTATAGATCGCAAGCTGTTTCATTAATGCCAGATTTTATTAAACCTGTACATAGGAGCAAAGGAAATGCGATTATTAACATGATGGGAGGACTTGGAGGAGTAATTGGATATGGACTAAGTTTAGTTGCAGGATTAATAACATTACAAGGAGCATTTATTATAGTATCGGTTTTAATGGTACTGTCTTTATTTATATTGATGTGGAAAGTAGATGAGAAAGAATCTTATAGCTATAAAGCATTACTCGAGAGAGAACAATTAGAAGGAAAAAAACTCAAGGAAGAAAAGAAGAAGCCAAGTATAATGACAAGTTTTAAGGATGTATTAAAAGAAGAAGATAAAAGTACTCTAATAATGGGATTAGCAATTTTCTTTTGGTTTGTCGCTTTTCAAGGATTAGCTGCACTTCTTACAATATATGGTACAAACGTTTTATTACAAAGTGAAGATGTTGCAGGATTTTTAGCTTTTTTTGTGGCATTACCAATCATAATATTTGCGTATCCATTCGCGATTGTAGCTGGAAAAATTGGCAG
>Ga0209635_10004731_pt1 | contig 10707 bp, 8 predicted proteins | sample DeeMarSWOR230_32_FD_187463 | JGI IMG/M metagenome (GOLD analysis project Ga0209635, IMG submission 187463) | Marine sediment microbial communities from White Oak River estuary, North Carolina - WOR-2-30_32 (SPAdes) (version 2) | ecosystem: Environmental > Aquatic > Marine > Intertidal zone >...
CCACCCGAGCTGCTCTCTCGACCATGCACAGAGGTGAGTTGGGGATACAGGCGTATTCCAGTTGCCTGCACCCATCAATCCCCAGTACCCGATGCCGCTGGATCCGCCGTTCGCATCGTAGAGATCCGGTAGACCGAGCGCGTGTCCGAGCTCGTGGCAGAAGACGCCAATCTCGATGATCCCCTGATCACACGACAGTGCGGGCCCGATGATGTAGTCGTCGATTAGTACCGTGCCGCCCCCAGCGGCACCGTCGTTCGTCGCATACGGCTGCCCCCCCGATGCGGGCCAGCCGCTGTAGATCCATGAGTGAGACCACATATGGAGCGAGTTGTTGCACTCGGCACCGATCGTGGGGTGAACAACAATCAGAATATCGACGAAACCATCATCATCACCGGAGTTCGGATATCCGTCAGGACCGTCGTTGTCGTAGCTCCCGAAGTCAACGGTCGGATCGAGCGCATCGAGGATCTCTTTGATCATCTCCCCGGTCCTGGAGAGGCCCGGTGACAATCCTCGGCCAATCCCACCAGTGTAGTAGACTTCCACCTGCGAGAGGAAAACCCAATCGAATACGTTCCCACCGACATCGAGCAGTCCGAACGAAACCTCCCCGTAGTAATCATGCAACGTCCCGGAAGCCCAGGGACCCGTGAATAACTCCTCCTGGAGCTCAGTGTATGGGATGGGCGGTTCAGGGATTTCAACGTAGAGACCAAGGACGACGGGTATGGCGAGTCGTCCGCTCACTGCCCGCTCTGGATGTGAAAGGGGACTCCGTCTGGATGAGAGAACATGGTGGTATATCTCCTCACCCTGGACCTGGATCCTTCTTCTCTCTATCCAGCTGTGTTTCAGGGTGAAGGCACCTTTCAGGCGTTTCTTGAGTTGTACGTATTCCGGGGGAAGCTTCCCGCCCCCACGGGGAGGGACGATACCTGCCAGTACCGAGTTGCCTCCAACGAAGATGATTATGGACAAGAGAAATAGTAATGCCGTTTTCCAGAACCGGTTGCCGTTCACATGTTGCATTTCCAAGTCGATATCCCTCGTTACTCTTCTGGATTAACGACGGCACTGTATGAGGCAGCCCTCATCTTCGGATATCCTTCCCTGCATTCCGAGACACCGATGAAATCACTCGCCTTTGAAGCCAGAAGCTTTACCGAAGCGTTTTTCACATCTTTCGTGACGTTCATTGTTAACGTGTGAAGGATAAGCTTCGGACCCGCCACACAGGGAAATGCCTCGCTCAATCCTTCATCGAAGGTTCCCAGTGTCATTGTCCTCCTCGGATAGAACTTATCGTTCTCGATGGTAATCCCTTCCGGTAATTCGAGCCGGTATTCTACCGCTGCAATTTGCATTTCCTCGGGGTAACTGACGATGATGTACATTTTGAATTCTCTCTCGTCTTCACCCAGGGTGATGCTTCTCTTGGTACCTTCCTCGTCGAAGAATATAGCGAAGTCTATCTCTTCGGAGATGTATGAGATAACACCCTCTTCTTTCTCCTCCGCGGGCTTTTCACCTTCCTCTTCTTTCTTTGCACAAGAAAGGGCCAGGAGCAAGCACAGTGAAAGGATCAGAGCTGCACATATCCGCTTCTTCAAGAACATGAATACACCTCCCTTTTAAAATGATAATCCGAACACCCTCTCACAAGCTTTAAAACGTCAGGCATATCATAGATGCAAGACATAAATTTGACAATGAATTTCGTCTATATTCCGATTGACCGGCGTGTGGACATACCATAAAATGACAACGCCGTTTCACCTTGATCGGTAACTGTGCGTAAAGGCACAACCTTTTAAAATTGAAACTGTTCCATCGAGAAGGGTATTGAGCGTGACACCACGCTTGGCACGGTCCATGTTTCGTAACCGTAACCTCCCAAGGAGGAAGATTCATTGAAGACAAAAAAGGAAAAGTCAGAGTTTCTGGCGAAGAAAAGGGAGCAAGCTCTGCTCGGCGGCGGAAGAGAACGTATCGAAAAGATACACCAATCAGGGAGGCTGACAGCTCGCGAGAGGATACACCTCCTCTTCGATGAAGGGACATTCCAGGAGCTGGGTGTCTTCGTCACCCACAGATCGACATGGCCCGGTATGGCGGATAACAAGATTGTCGGTGACGGCGTGGTCTGCGGTCACGGTCTCGTGAACGGGCGAAACGTATACGCCTTCGCCCAGGATTTCACCGTCTTCGGAGGGTCCCTGAGTGAAGCGAACGCGGGCAAGATAACACGACTGATGGATCTGGCCATGGATAGCGGCGCACCGGTTGTCGGTCTCTGTGACAGTGGCGGAGCGAGAATCCAGGAAGGAGTCACAAGCCTCGGTGGATACGCGGAAATCTTCTTGCGGAACACACTGGCATCCGGTGTGATCCCCCAGATATCGGCCATCATGGGTCCGAGTGCCGGGGGCGCCGTCTATTCTCCCGCCTTGACAGATTTTATCTTCATGGTGAATAAAACGAGCCACATGTTTATCACCGGTCCCAAAGTCATTAAAAAGGTGACTCACGAAGATGTGACATTCGAAGAGCTCGGTGGTGCCCTGACCCATAATACGAAGAGCGGAGTCGCTCACTTCATTGCCCAGGACGATGAAGAGTGCATCGGAATGATCGCAGAGCTACTCTCATATCTGCCCCAAAACAACCTCGAGGATCCACCGTACGCAACGCCCACTGATGACCCAGGACGCATGGAGCCCGCCCTCGGTGAGATCGTCCCGGAGGATCCCGGAACACCGTACGACATGCGGGAGATCATCCACCTCGTTGTCGACGACGGGGCGTTCTTTGAGGTACACCATCTGTGGAGTAAGAATATCGTTGTCGGGTTCTCGAGGCTGAACGGTCACGTGGTCGGAATCGTTGCAAATCAGCCTATGCATCTGGCGGGTGTCCTTGATATAGACTCCTCCAACAAGGGTGCCCGGTTCGTCCGATTCTGCGACGCCTTTAACATTCCACTGGTCACATTCGAAGACGTCCCCGGTTTCCTCCCTGGAACAGACCAGGAATGGGGAGGGATCATCAGGCACGGTGCAAAGCTCATCTTCGCCTACTGCGAGGCCACTGTCCCCAAGCTCACTGTGATCACACGCAAGGCCTACGGAGGCGCCTACTGCGTCATGTCGAGCAAACATATCAGGGGTGACTACAATATCGCCTGGCCGACCGCCGAGCTTGCAGTCATGGGAGCTGAAGGAGCAGTGAATATCCTCTACCGAAAAGAGATCACGGCTGCCGAGGATCCAGAGGCAGCGCGGACGACGTACATCGACCAGTTTACAGATACCTTCGCCAATCCCTACGTGGCTGCAGGTCTGGGATTCCTCGATGACGTCATTATGCCTGAAAACACGAGGCCCATGTTAATCCATTCGCTGGAGAATCTGCTCAACAAGAGACAGCAGCTGCCTCCAAAGAAGCACAGCAATATCCCGCTATAACTCAGCCCGGGGCCGAATGGGAGAGTTCGGAGAGAATCCTGTGCCCGTAAACGGAGGTCGTATCCAGTTCATAATCGTCATTGAGTGAGGAAGGTATCCGGATGTCTACTGATCATAAACTTTCGAGCCTTCAGAAACACTGGCATGAGAAAGTCTACAAACCATTCCGTGACAAGAGAGGAGAACGCAGAACACGTTTCTCCACCACATCAGGAATAGAGATCGCACCTGTCTACTCTCCCGTTGACGTTCCAGAGTCAACGTACATGGAGCGGCTCGGATTTCCCGGTACATACCCATTCATCAGGGGAATCTATCCCACCATGTACCGGGGGAGGCTCTGGACTATGAGACAGTACGCTGGATTCGGCTCCGCTGAAGAGACGAACAGGCGCTTCCGCTACCTGTTAGAACAGGGCCAGACGGGGCTCTCGGTCGCATTCGACCTGCCCACACAGATGGGATACGACTCGGATCACAGAATCGCAATTGGTGAAGTTGGAAGAGCAGGAGTAGCAATAGATTGCATCAATGACTTTAGAACTTTGTTGAATAATATCCCGCTCGGTAAAGTGAGTACTTCTATGACCATAAACGCCACCGCCGCAATTCTGCTGGCTATGTACGTGGCCCTCGCCGAGGAGACAGATGTCCCCCTCGACAAGATATCGGGCACAATCCAGAACGATATCCTGAAGGAGTACTTCGCCCGGGGAACGTTCATTTACCCTCCCGGCCCGTCGATGAGGATCGTGACCGATATCTTCGCCTGGTGCAAGGACCACGTCCCGTCATGGAACACGATCAGCATCAGCGGCTACCATATACGCGAGGCGGGATCGACGGCAATCCAGGAAATCGCCTTCACCCTCTCCGATGCAATCGCGTACGTCGAAGCAGCCCTCCGGGCTGGTCTCAATATCGACGATTTCGCCCCCCGCCTCTCGTTCTTTTTCGGTGTCCACAACAACATTTTCGAAGAAGTAGCAAAATTCAGGGCCGCCAGAAGAATCTGGGCCAGGATCGTCAAGGAACGGTTCGGAGCGAAGGAGGACCGGTCCTGCCTCTTACGCTTTCATACACAGACCGCAGGCTGCTCATTGACGGCCCAGCAGATAGAGAACAACGTCATCCGTGTCACACTCCAGGCGGTGGCGGCAGTATTGGGCGGAACCCAGTCCCTCCACACGAACTCGAAAGATGAAGCCCTGAACCTTCCAAGTGAAGGTGCAGTGCTCACAGCACTCCGCACGCAACAGCTGATAGCAGAAGAATCGGGAGTATGCGATACGATCGATCCTCTGGGCGGCAGTTACTTCATTGAGAAGTTGACCGATGAACTAGAGGGCAAGATACGAGAACTCATGGAACGGATCGAGAACAGAGGCGGCATGATCAAGGCTATCGAAGCGCAGTTCCCACAGAAAGAGATCGAGAGGAGCGCGTACCAGTACCAGAAGTCAGTTGAGATCGGAGAGATCACCGTCGTCGGTGTGAACAAGTACACCGAAGCGGGCTCGGTCCATCCGGGCGAATTCCGGGTTGATCCTTCCATCGCTGAACGGCAGAGAGAGCGCCTCGAGACGTTCAAGGAGAAGCGGGACAGTTCGAGCGTTGCACACCTCCTCGATGAGATCGAGGAAGCGGCACGCGGCACGGTTAACCTGATGCCGCCGATCATCGCCGCCGTCAAAGGGAACTGCACGCTCGGTGAAATCTCCGGGGCTATGGAGAAGGTCTTTGGCAGATACAGCCCCGGAGCGAGAACTTCATGACCATCGATGCGAACGTATACTGTGGGAGGTTGTACCATGCACAACAGGCTCGACGAAGTCCAACACATCGGTATCGCAGTCAGGGATCTTGAAGAGGCAAAGACAATTTACTGCAACATACTCGGCTTGGAATGCACGGGTGAAATGGAGCTGCCCGAGAGAGGTGTCAAGGTTGCATTTCTCGAGACTGGCAATACGAAAATCGAGCTTATTGAAGGAACGAGTGAGGAAAGTCCGGTAACCAAGTTTGTTGAGCGCCACGGTCCGGGTATTCACCACCTCTGTTTCGAGGTGGATGACATTGCACGAGTGATGAAAGAACTTGCCAGTGACGGCATACGACTTATCGACGAGGAGCCCCGTCCCGGAGCTGAAGGAAAGCTCGTCGCTTTCCTCCATCCCAAATCGACTACCGGTGTCCTGATAGAGCTCACAGAAAAATAAACTTTCTCGACTTGTATCTTCTTCTAACCTTCTTGGTAGTTATAGAGACCACGACCTGTCTTGCGACCGAGGTAGCCGGCGGCCACCATCTTCTTGAGAAGTGGGCAGGGGCGGTACTTCGGATCACCGAGACCGTCGTGGAGCACCTTCAGAATATTCAGGCAGACATCGAGTCCGATGAAATCTGCGAGGGTGAGTGGTCCCATGGGATGGTTCATTCCGAGCTTCATCACGTTGTCGATCGCCTCAGCGGTCGCTACCCCTTCCATGAGGCAGTAAATCGCTTCGTTGATCATCGGCATGAGGATCCTGTTCGATATGAAACCGGGGTAGTCGTTCACCTCGACGGGCACCTTCTCGAGCTTTTTGCTGAGCTCGACGATGACCTCTGTCGTCTCATCGTCTGTGGCATGCCCCCTGATAATTTCAACGAGCTTCATGATCGGGACAGGGTTCATGAAATGCATTCCGATGAAACGCGCCGGGCGAGTGGTCTTTGCTGCGAGCGCAGTGATCGATATCGAAGAGGTGTTGCTGGCAAAGATCGTTTTCTTGCCGCATACCTTATCGAGCTCTTGAAACACCTTCTCTTTTACCCCGAACTCTTCGAAAACAGCCTCGATGACGAGATCTGCATTCCCGGCATCCTTCAATGCGGTAGATGTCGTAATCCGCTCGACGATCTCTGTCTTTTTCGTCTCGTCGATGACTTCCTTCTTGACCAGCCGTGAGAGGCTCTTGTCAATGGCTGCCATACTCCTGTCGAGAAACTCCTGCTTGATATCAACTATCACCACCGGAAAACCGTAGGAGGCAAAAACCTGTGCGATACCGTTTCCCATAGTTCCTGCGCCGATAACGGCAACTTTCTTGACCACCATATCGCAACTCCCTTCCTGATAACATTGCAACGCTAACAATTATGTACGTATCACATCTGAGACAGGCTTCATACCAGCTCGCTCTCCTCCCTACAGCATCTCGATGCTCAAGGCAACGGCATTCCCTCCCCCCAGACAGAGCGTTGCGAGACCCTTTGTGCCTTTTGTCTGCTTGAGTGCATGAATCAGGGTGACGAGGATCCTCGCTCCGGAGCATCCAATGGGGTGACCGAGCGCCACCGCGCCGCCGTGGATGTTCACCTTCTCGGGATTCATCTTCAGCTCCTTCATGACAGCGCACGGTTGAACTGCGAAGGCCTCATTCAGCTCGATGAGGTCGAAGTCGTCTATCTTCATACCGGTCCTCTGGAGGAGCTTTGGAACGGCCACTGTGGGCGTCATCATAACCCATTCCGGCTCCATACCGCCCGTGGCGTAACCGGTTACCCGGGCGATCGGCGCCACTCCCAGCTCCTTCGCTTTCTCCTCGGTCAGAAGAACCATCGCTGCAGCTCCATCACTGATCTGTGAAGCGTTGCCAGCCGTTACCGTTCCGTCCTTTTTAAACACAGGTCTGAGCTTCGCCAGGCTCTCCGGTGACGTATCAGGCCTGGGACCCTCATCACGATCAACGATGATTGGCTCTCTCTTTCGCTGAGGAACCTCGACCGGCAGGATTTCCTCTTTGAAATTACCCTTCTCGTGGGCCTCCACCGCTTTGCGGTGGCTGTGGTATGCATACTCGTCCATCTCCTGGCGGGAGATCTTGTACTTCTCGGCAACAAGCTCACCGGTGTTTCCCATGTGGAAATCGTTGTACACATCCCAGAGGCCGTCGTAGACCATGGTATCGACGAGGACACCGTCGTTGAGACGGTAGCCCGTTCTCGCCTGGCGAAGGATATACGGTGCGCCGCTCATATTCTCCATACCACCTGCGACAATGATCTCGGCATCTCCCAGCTTGATTGCCTGGGTACCGAGGACGACAGCCTTGAGACCAGACCCGCAGACCTTATTGACCGTCATCGCGCCGGAGGAAACACCGACGCCACCATAGATCGCTGCCTGCCGGGCGGGGTTCTGACCCAGCCCGGCGCTGATCACGTTTCCCATGATCACCTCGTCGACCTGGTCACCGGAAACGCCACTTCTCTTCAATGTTTCCTTGACCACAAAGCTCCCGAGCTGGGAAGCTGAAAAAGACGACAAGCCACCGAGGAACCTCCCGTTTGCTGTCCTGACTGGACCGGCGATTACGACTTCGCTCATGAACATGTCCTCCTTCTCATGTAGAAGCCACCTCTCTTCACGAAACAAATTGTTGTCTTTATACCAAAAAAATCATCGGGGGAGAGCGGCCCGTACTCCAATCCCAAGTATTACATGCTCGAGCCCGAGAATTTCGTTTTTATGTAGTCAACGATATCACGCGTATCAGTTCCCGGACCGAATATCTTCTCCACACCCATCGATTCGAGTTTCTCAACATCCTCAACGGGGATGATACCACCGCCGATAATCTTGATACGATCGGCTCCTTTTTCCGTCAACAGCTCCTTCACCCTCGGGAACATCGTCATGTGAGCCCCGGAGAGAATGCTGAGGCCAATGACGTCCACATCCTCCTGGACGGCAGACTCTGCGATCATCTCAGCCGTCTGATGAAGACCCGTATAGATGACCTCCATGCCTGCGTCCCGCAACGCATTTGCCACCACCTTCGCTCCCCTGTCATGGCCATCAAGGCCCGGTTTGGCAACGAGCACTCTGATCTTATTTCCCATACGTCTATCCTCCTTACGGCACGGAGTCGATATTCTTAGAAGAACGGGGGTTCCTGGTACTCACCAAAAACTTCTTTGAGAGCTTGTATGATTTCACCTTCCGTACAGTAGCAACGGGCACAATCGAGAATGACGGGCATCAGGTTTTCAGCACCATGGGCCGTTTCTTTCAACCTCTCGAGCTCCCTCGACACCTTATCGTTGTCCCTCGCCTCCCGCAATGTCTTCACATCATTCCGCTGGTCGATTTCAACTTGTTCATCTATCTTCAGAAGAGGGATCTCGAGCTGCTCCTTTTCGAGCTGGTATCGATTGACACCAACGATAATTTTACGTTCGGCCTCAACCGCTTTCTGGTACTCATAGGCCGATCTGCCGATCTCCTTCTGGAAGAAACCTTTCTCAATGGCTTTGACAACACCGCCCAACTCATCGATCTTCTTGAAGTATGCTTCCGCTTTCTCTTCCATCTCACATGTCTTGGCCTCAACGAAGTAACTGCCGGCCACCGGATCGATGGCATTCACGACACCGGTTTCGTGAGCGATGAGCTGCTGGGTTCTCAATGCTATCCGGACGGCCTTTTCGCTTGGCAGCGCGAGTGTCTCATCCATCGAGTTCGTGTGCAGCGATTGCGTTCCACCAAGCACGGCAGCGAGAGCCTGGAATGCAGTCCGGACGATATTGTTCTCCGGCTGCTGGGCTGTCAGCGTGCACCCGGCCGTCTGGGTGTGGAACCTGAGCAGGAGAGACCGAGGATCTTTGGCCCCGTACTTCTCCTTCATCCTCTTTGCCCAGATTCTCCGGGCAGCACGGAACTTTGCAATTTCCTCGAAGAAATCGAGATGAGAGTTGAAAAAGAAGGAGAGGCGCGGGGCGAACTTGTCCACGTCCAGTCCTGCATCGATGCCGGCCTCTACATAGGCGAATCCATCGGCTAAGGTGAAGGCAAGCTCTTGAACAGCCGTCGATCCGGCCTCCCGTATGTGGTAGCCGCTGATGCTGATGGTATTCCACTTTGGAACATGACTCGAGCAGAAGGCGAGGATATCTGTTATGATTCTCATTGACGGTTGAGGCGGAAAGATCCATGACTTCTGGGCGATGTACTCCTTCAGGATATCGTTCTGGATCGTACCTCCCATTTGATCGAACCTCGTACCCCCCTTCTCCCCCGTGCACAGGTAGAATGCGAGGAGAATCGACGCCGGTGCATTGATCGTCATCGATGTCGTGATTTTGGAAAGATCTATCCCATCAAAGAGGATCTCCATGTCGCTGAGTGAATCGATTGCCACACCGCATTTTCCAACCTCCCCTTTCGACCTGGGATGATCCGAGTCGTACCCCATGATGGTCGGCATATCGAAGGCCACACTGAGTCCCGTCGTACCGTGATCGAGGAGAAAATGGTACCGTCGATTCGTATCGCGGGCAGTACCGAAACCGGAGAACTGTCTCATGGTCCAGTAACGCCCCCGGTACATGGTCGGGTATACACCCCTCGTATACGGGTATTCACCGGGATAGCCGAGATCGCGATCGTAATCAAGGTTAGCAATATCCTCGGGAGTATAGAGGGGATCCACCGACTCCGAGGAGACCGTCGTAAAATCGATATCCTGTACCGGACTGCTCTCATATGCTTTCCGGAACCGTTCCTTCGCTTCTCTGTGTGTTTTCTCTCTCGCCTTGCCCATGGTGATATCTTCACCTCACTTCAGGAATGACCTTCATCAACACGAACGAGTTTTTCGAGTTCGTGGACCAAGCGGTATGGCGATAGATGCCCCGCATAAACGTCTTTCATCTTTTCATCCAACGTTTCCTGAACACTCGAATTATTCCACAACTTATGTTCCATGGTATCCATGAACGCATCCCTGACACGGGAACGGAGAATCAGACGACGTTTCTCCTGGAGGAGATCGTTATCCTCGAGGAAGCTGCGATGTTCCTCGATCCTCGATGCAAGTGCCTCGATTCCCGTTTCCTTCAGAGCTGACGTCAGAACGACCGGTGGCCTCCAGTGCCCTTCGGGTACGTCTTTGAGCCGGAGGGTATCCTCGATATCTTTCACGGCAAGCTCAGCATCGACGTGGTCGGCCTTGTTCATCACGAAGATGTCACCGATCTCCATGAGACCCGCCTTCATCGCCTGTATGCTGTCGCCCGATTCGGGAACGAGAATCACGACGACGGTGTGAGATTTCTCGGCTATTTCGAGCTCGGACTGCCCCACACCGACGGTTTCGATGAGGATGAGATCCTTCCCGAAGGCATCGAGCAGATCAGCGACCTCATCGGTGCAATTCGAAATACCTCCCAGACTCCCCCTGCTCGCGAGGCT
>Ga0209635_10004732_pt1 | contig 10706 bp, 4 predicted proteins | sample DeeMarSWOR230_32_FD_187463 | JGI IMG/M metagenome (GOLD analysis project Ga0209635, IMG submission 187463) | Marine sediment microbial communities from White Oak River estuary, North Carolina - WOR-2-30_32 (SPAdes) (version 2) | ecosystem: Environmental > Aquatic > Marine > Intertidal zone >...
AATAAAAAGGGGCGGGGCAAGTCAAGGCGGACCCGCCAAGCTAAAGAAAAAGCGAACTTTGAAAACTCGCTTTTTCTTTTTAGGGAAAATAATATTTGATGAGCATCTTTACAAAAATGAATAAATTATACTATAATATTGTTTAGACAAGATTAGTAAGCCAAAAGAGTACGATAAAAAGGAGGAAGGGAGATGTTGTGGTATACCCCGCAGTGTACAGCAATCATCGTATTTGTGATGGTTGCTTTGTTGGCAATACTGGCTGGACTATACTATCTTGATTCGCACAAAATCTCTATTGAAGTGAGGTGCGAAGCACTTCCTTCTTGGATGGACAATACAGGTAAGATTATTCCACCCCACGTGATAATCTGCACTATTCCTCATGGCAGTGGGGGATGGATTATTCTTGAGACTATGGGATTTGATGCCAAAGAGGAGGGCGAGCCGGACAGGCCCTATGAAAACATCTGGGTGGAAGATGACATTGGATTTTGTTTTGGTTTGCCCATGCCAGATGAGGGAGCTGGGGTTAGAGCTTTACTCTACAGCAAGGATGGTCGGTTGTTGTCCCAAAGTGCCTGGCTAGCCATTCCAAAGGGCGCGAAACCCGGAGATGTTGGCTTGGCACCTTAAACCAAGCCAAGAAGAGAAGTTTTTTGACCAGGGAGAATTGGGAAACCAGTTCTCCTTTTGTATTTGAATTTCTTTTTTTATTTTTTTTGAAATGCTATAATTAAAAAATGGCATTGCCTGATATATTAAAATATAAAGGATGGCTAAAAACTGAAAGAATTATTCATGCTTTTAAATTTATTGACAGAAAAGATTTTTTGCGTAAAGGAGAAAAGCATTTGGCAGAACTTGACCAGCCTATGTCAATTGGTTATGGCCAAACAATTTCCCAACCTTTGACCGTAGCTTTTATGATGGAATTACTTCAACCTGAACCAGGAGAAAAAATTTTAGATATAGGTTCAGGCTCTGGCTGGACAACAGCTATTTTAGCCCACATAGTAAGCGGAGGAGTGGGCAGGCAACCAAGAAAAAAAGGAAAAGTAATTGGGATAGAGATAATTCCAGAGCTGGCAGAATACGGAAAAGAAAATGTTTCAAAATACAATTTTATTGAATCGGGTATAGCTGAAATTGTTTGCGGAGATGGTTCAAAAGGTTATCCAAAAGAGGCTCCTTATGATAAGATTTTGGCATCTGCTACTGCAAGAGAAATTCCCAAAGCATGGAAAGACCAGGTAAAAAAAGGAGGCAGGATTGTTGTTCCGGTTGGAAATTCAATATGGCTTTTAATAAATAAAGCAAGGGGTAAATTTGAAGAACAAGAACATCCAGGTTTTGTTTTTGTGCCGTTAGTAGAGCAATAAAGAGAGGCATAATTTTTTTATGAGAAAATCAATCAAGATATTTTTTTTATTTTTAATATCTTGCTTTTTATTACTTGTTTTTTGCTGTTTTTTCTTTTGGAAAGGAATATATCTTCCAAAAGATTTTGAAATTTCAGAATTTTTTGAATTTGAAATTAAAAAAGGAGAAGGAGTTTTTACTGTTTCAGAAAGGTTAGAAAAACAAGGCCTGATAAAAGATAAACTATTTTTCCAGATATTTTTAGTTTTAAAGGGAAAAACTGCAAGCCTTCAGCCAGGAATTTATTATCTTTCTCCTTCAATGAATGTGCCTTATATTAGCCAAAAACTTTGTCAGGGCGGAATTTTAGATTTTAAAATAACAATTCCTGAAGGCTATATAATAAATCAGATTGAAAGAAAAATAAATGAGGTATTAAACGAAAAATATTATAAAGCATTAAATATAAGAGAGGAAAAAGTTTTGAATTATAAAAAGGATTTTCCTTTTTTAGAAAACGTACCAGATGATTTTGATTTGGAAGGCTTTTTATTCCCAGATACTTATTCTTTTAACCTCAATGTTAAAGAAAAAGAACTTATTGAAATATTTTTAGCTAATTTTGGAAAGAAATTAAATTCTGAATTAAAACAAGAAATAGAAAAAAAAGAAAGAACAATTTTTGAAATAATAATTATGGCTTCTTTATTGGAAAAAGAAGTAAGAACAATTGAAGATAAAAAAATAGTTTCAGGAATCCTGTGGAAAAGACTTGAAAACAATTTTCCTTTGCAAGTTGATGCTACCATTACTTATCTTACCGGCAAAAAAACAACAAAAATTACAAAGCAAGAAACTGAAATTGATTCACCTTATAATACTTACAAGTATTTGGGCTTGCCTTATGGTCCAATTTGCAATCCCGGAATAGAAAGCATTGAAGCTGCAGTTTATCCAAAAGAAAGCAATTTTTGGTTTTATTTATCAACTTTAGAAGGTGAAACAATTTTTAGCAGGACTTTGGAAGAACATAATATTGCCAAAGCAAAGTATTTGGATTAAAATATAAAAATGTTGGAAAAACTAAAGAATAATCTTAAAAGATTATTAAAATCAAGAAATTTTATTATTTTTCTTTTAATAATACTGATAGTTGTCAGTATTTATTTTTTACAAAGGCAAAGAATTGGAATAAAGCCTCCTTTTATTCGTGGCTATAGATTGGTTAATGAAAAGATTTCACAGTCTGCTGCAATAGTGATTCATCTCCCTTTTAAAATGGATAAAAAACAAGCCCAGGAAAATGTTAAATTTGAGCCTGAAATAGAAGGTAGCTGGCAGAACTCTGAAGATTCAAGGGAAATAGTTTTTAAGCCAAAAGAAAAACTTAGATTAAACAGGTATTATGAAGTTGAACTTACTATTTATCAATCAGAGGCTTCTCTAATTTCAGCTGATTTTTTGGCTGTTGATGACCCTCAAATTATAGCTGTATTTCCAAAAGAAGGGTCAGAGGCTCCAGAGCATAGCGAAATCACAATAGTTTTTAACAGACCAATGGTTCCTTTAACTACCTTGGACTACTTGGAAGAAAAAGATGTTCCTGTTGAAATTATACCCAAAACCGAAGGAAGATTTAAATGGATTACTACTCGCAATCTTCAGTTTATTCCAAAAGAAAGATTAATCAGGTCATCAAACTATAAGGTAAAAATAAGGGATGGTTTGGTTTCAATGGATAACTTAGAGGTTGAAGGGGCTGAAATAAATTTTAAAACCAGGATATTGAGGTATCTTAATATGACAAAAGATAAGGTTTCCTATAGCCAGCCAATCTCAATTTATTTTAATCAAGAAGTAGATTTAGAAAAAACAAAAAAAGAAATTTCTTTGAGAAATAATACTACTGGCCAGGAAATTGCTTTTATTGCAGAATACAAGCCAAAAGAAAAAGACTCAAAAACATTAGGACAGGAAAGTCTTGAAAATGGAGGACTTTTTGGTTTTGCCAGGCAACTGATTTCTAATTTTTCCTTTAATATTGGAGATATTTTTAAAAGCGATGAAGAACGTTTTGATCGTTCGGTAATTCAAATTTACAATCAAAAAGATAGGTTTGGAAGGCAAAAGTTCTGGGATTTTGAAAATAATTATTCTCTTGTCATTAACAAGGCTTATCCTACAGAAGGAGATATTGTTCTGGACCAGTCAGGAGGCACTAATATTAATGTGGCAGGGCCAATAGCTAATATTACAGCTGAATCTCAAAGAACAAAATATGCTACCCCTGATTTTTTTGACCCAGAAGGTAAGATCTGGGTTGATTTTTATGAAGAAATAAACCTTTCTGCTTCCCAAATAAAATCTGACAAATTAAAAGAAATTAATTATGGAGAAAAATGCAAAGAAGAGCAAGTTTTTTCAAGCAGTACAGATTGTGAAAAAGTTGAGGACAAAAAGAAAATTTATTTGACTTTTAAAAGAGAGGAAATCGGATTAAACGAGAATCTGGAAATTAATTTTGAAAAAATTGTAAATACACAGGGTCTGACAATTAACAAAGAGCCAATCAAAAAGAATATTACTTCCTATCCTGAACTTTCCATATTAAGGACTTTTCCTGAAAATAATTCAACTAATTCTAATTTAACAGAGCTTATTATCTGTTCTAACTCTCCAATTATATCACCTGCAAAAGAAGATTATGGCAAGTATTTTAATGCCAATCTGGAATATGAGCTAAATAGCTGGAACAACGCCTGGAGGATTGAGTATTATCGTCAAGGACAGATATGCAATATTGGTGAATTTCAGACCAGTATTTATTACGGGCTTGTTCCTGTTTCTGATTATTTTGTTTATTTAAAATTGGAAGATGTTTTTGGTCAAAAAAAGGATTATTCTTTGGGCTTTGCTACTGGAGAGATGCCTTCTCAATATTTGAGCTTTTATCATTTTCAAAATACGTACACTGTTACCAATCCAGAAGGCACAAAACTTACCTATGCTGTTAAAAATATGGAATATTTGAATCTTGAAATCTGTCAGGTTTCAGGCCTTGATTTTCTTTACTTTCTTGAAAATAGACCAAGATATTATCAGCCCCTTGGAACAGGAAATTGTAGAAAACTAACAAGAGACATAATATCATTGCCCAAAAGATTCTGGATTAAAAATTATTTTAAAATAGATATAAAAGATTATTTTGAAGACCCGGTTGGAAATTATGTTCTAAGTTTTTCTCATCCTGATTATACGTCTTCTTATTGGGAAAAAGGAAAGGAAATAAAAACACAGGTTTTTGAAAGAACTTTTATTACTGTTACCAATTTAGCAGTGGCTGAAAAAAAGATTTTACCCCAGTATGCAAATTATGGAGCCCAAATAGACTTTACTGCAGAACAATTAGAAGAGTTAGGAAATCTTTATCTGGTAACTGAAATCTCTGGTTTGGAGGCAGTGCCAGATGCTGAATTAAATCTTTACAGAAAAATACCAGGTTATGATTTTGGGCTTACTTTGGCAGGTACTTACAAGACAAATGAGCAAGGCATAGCTTTTACTGATGTTTTTTATGATTTGAGGGGAGTAGTGATAAAAAAGGGCAATGACAGCACTGTTATTCCAAGCTATGAAAGTAAATTAAACTGGGCATCTTCTGCCTTTTCTGCAAAAAGAATTTATCTTTATACTGAAAAGCCTATTTACAGGCCGGGCCATGAAGTTTTTATTAAAGGTATTTACAGGATAGGCTATGATGGAAGCTATGAAATCTATAAAGAAAAGAGTGTTGAATTAAAAGTGTTTAACTCAAGAGATGATGAAATTGAAGCTCAGGATTTGGAGGTAAGTGATTTTGGCACTTTTAATACAAAAATTGTTTTAAGCAAAGAAGCACCGCTTGGCTCATATAGAATCTGCGCAGAAGAAGCAAATTGCATTAATTTTGATGTTCAGGAATATGTTCCTGCTCCTTTTGAAATAAATGTTAAAACTGACAGAGAAGAATATATTTCAAAAGACACAGTAAATTTAGAAGTGGAGGCAAACTATTATTTTGGAGTGCCTTTGGAAGCAGGAGAAGTAAGCTATACAGTAAGCTCTCAAGATTATTATTTTGACAGATATTCTGATGGTTTCTTTAATTTTGGAACTTATTGGTATTATTGGCCGCCTTACGAATACGGAGATAAATTTATTTTAAGAGGAAAAACTGAACTTGATGATTCAGGTGTAGCTAAGATTTCCCAGGTTCTTGATTTTGAAAAATTGTTTAAGAACCAAGAGGACAGAAAAAGCAAGATTATTGTTGCAGACATCACAGTTAAAAATGTTCAGGGCCAGAGCGTTTCCAGCCAAAAATCGTTTATTGTTCATTCAGGTGATGTTTATTTGGGAATAAGAACAGATAAATCATTTTTCCCAAAAAACGAAGATTTTAATATCAAGGTAAAATCTGTTGATACTCAAGGAAAGCCAAAAAGTACAAGAGGCGCTAACTTGGCTCTTTATAAAATTGATTGGGTTTATAGCAAAAGACTGGAGGCTACAGGCGGTTATTCCTACAAATGGGAAAAGAAAAAAGATTTAGTCTGGGAAGTAAAATTTGATACTGACAGGAACGGGGATTTTGAAAGAACATCAAAAATTGAGCAAGAAGGAGAGTATGAATTAGAGGTTTGGGTAAAAGACTCAAGGGGAAATCAAGTTTCCTCAACCAAGAGTATTTATGTTTGGGGTGAAAGAGAAGTCAGCATCAGACCCACTACAGATACTACTTTGGAACTTGAAGCCGAAAAAATAAATTTGAATGTAGGAGAACAAGGAAAAATTATAATTAAATCTCCTTATTTAAGGGCAAAGGCTTTGATTTCTATTGAAAGAGGAAAAATATTTGAATACCACATAATAGAAATTAATGGCAATCTTTATAATTTTAATTTTGAAGTAAAAGAAGATTATATTCCAAATGTTTTTGTTTCTGTTCTTTTGATTTCAGAAAAACCAGAAGTAAAGTTTGGCAGCATTGAATTTCAGATAAACACTACAGAAAAAGAATTAGATGTTGAGGTTTCTTCTGACAAAAACTTTTATTTACCAGGTGAGGAAATAATATTAGATGTGAGTGCAAAAGATTATCAGGGAAATCCCGTTTCAGCTGAAATCTCTTTGGCTGTGGTAGATTTAAGCGTTCTTGCCTTAAAAGGAAATCCAAAAAAGAATCCTTTAGTGTTTTTCTATGGAGGCTTTCCTCTAACTGTTTCCACAGCTTCAAACATTAAAAATATTTTAATTGAAACTGACATTCCAAAATCAAAGGGAGGAGGAGGAATGCCAACTGAAGAATCTTTAGAGGTTAAAAAACGAGGGATTTTTCGGGAAACTGCTTTTTGGGATGGACAGGTTATAACAAATGAACAGGGAACAGCTCAAGTAAGATTCACCTTGCCAGATAATCTCACTACCTGGCAGATTGAGGCTTTAGGCATTACAAAAGATACAAGATTGTGTACAGATTATAAAGAATTCATTACCAGAAAGGGATTAATGGTAGTTCCTTTGATGCCAAGATTTATTATTCCAGGTGATGTTTTTCAGATTGGAGCCAAAATATTTAATCAAACAGAGCAAAATCAAAGATTGATAGTTTCTTTTGAAAGCTCCACGCTGATTTTAGATGATAATTCAGAAAAAAGAATTAATATTGCGTCTGACAAAACAGCTACTTTGTACTTTAAGGTCCAGGCACCAGAAAATCTTGAAACAGGAGAGCATGTTTTTGTTATTTCTGCAAAAGGCCAAGGGGTAGAAGATACAGTAGAACAGAAAATTTCAATTTATCCCAATGAAACTTATGAAACTGTTGCCACTTCAAATTATAGTTCCAATAATGTGGAAAAAGAATACGTATTTTTGCCTGACAATGTAATAAAAGAAAAGGGAAATCTCTCAATAAAAAGCAGTGCTACTTTGGCTGTTTTTCTTTCAGACTCCTTAAATTATTTGTTGAGGTTTCCTTATGGCTGTACAGAGCAGATTGCAAGCAGGCTTAATGCAATAGCTATTGTAAAAAGAGGTTTGAATTTGCCAAATCTGAGCGAGAAATTAAAATTAGACCCAATAGAATATAGGGGCCAGGAATATACTATTGATGAAGTGATAGAAATTGGCTTGGCAGAACTTTATAACAATCAAAAATATGATGGCGGGTTTTCCTACTGGAGCGGAGGAGAGTCTGATTTTTATCTTACCCTTTATGTTATTGAAACTTTAGATAATCTTTCTCTGGCAGGATTCAGAATTAATGAAAATAGTTTGAGCAGAGCTGCAGACTATGTTTTTGAGAAAATAACTTCTGACAGGAATTTGTACACCCGAAAAGACACTGTGATTATTACAGCTTATACATTGTTTAGGCTGCCTGATTCTTATAAATACGAGTCTTTAAAAGGAAAAATAATAGATATGATAAATGATGATTTATTTATGAATGAAAGAATAAGCAATGGAAGTTTGGCTTATCTCTCAATACTGGTTTCTGATGGATTTGATGTCCGGCTTAAAAACAAAGTATTTGATATTATGGATGGACGAATTGATATTGATTCAAGAGGCGCTTTCTTGGAAAAAGGAAAAAGCTTTTTATGGCAATATTATGAGACTCCAATCAAAAATACAGCCTTATATTTGAAGGCTCAAGTAAAAGATGAAAGAGAAAATCCAATTTTAGAAAAAGTTTTGAGATGGATTTTGAATTCTCGGGCAAAAGATGGAGCCTGGGGTTCTACTAACAGCACTTTGGCGGTTATTGATGCTCTTTGTGATTTTCTTGAACAAAAAAGAGAAACTGAATCTAATTTTATTTTAGAAGTACTTGTTAATGAACAAACTCAAGGAACTTTTGAGTTTAACAAGGATACGATTTTGGAGCAGTTTAAAAAAGAAATTCCTTTGAATAGTTTGGAGTTTGCAAAAAACAATATTATAACTTTTTTCAAAGAAAATCTGAATGAACTTTCAAATAATTTCTATTATGACATGGCTTTGAAATACTATTTACCGGTAAATCAGATTCCGCCAAGAGATGAAGGTTTTAGTGTTACAAGGCAAATTTTTGATGTTGATGATATTGAAAATAAAAATCCAAAAACAGAAGCTAAAGTCGGTGATGTGTTAAGAGTTCGTTTACAGATTACAGTCCCTCAAGGCAGAAAGTATGTTATGATAGAAGACTTTATCCCAGCTGGTATGGAGATTGTAAATCTGGATTTGGCAACAGAGCAAAAATCTTTGCTGCTTCAGGAAAAAGAATTAGAGGGTCGTGAGTTTTATCCTGACTTTAAAGAGTTATATGATGATAGAGCTTTCCTTTATAAAGAAAATGTTTCACCTGGTGTTTATGAGTTTGATTACTGGGTAAGGGCTTTAATAAAAGGAAAATTCACTCACTTGCCAACCCATGTTTCAGAAATGTATTTTCCTGAAAATTTTGGAAGAACAGCAGGTTCTTTATTTGAAATAAAATAATTATTCTCTTATAAAAATTGTAATTTCCTGGGTTGTTTTATCTTGAGAAACAGCTTTTATTTTATATTGACCTGAAATTTTAGGGCTTATAATTATAGTTTCTTGTTCACCTAAAAACTCTTCAGCTATACTAAGATGAAGTTCTTTTATCGGGGGACTTGAATACCATTTTACTTTTTCTTTTGCATTTAAAATTATTCTTGTATTTTCTTCCAATAAAAACACATCTTGTTCATGAGGATTTAGAATTAAAGTCTCGTCTTTTTCTTTTAATTTATAAAGAATTTCCCCAAAATCATCTTCTGGCAGTCCATATTCTAAATTTTCTTTTATTTTATATTCTTTTAAAAGGCTGAAATCAAATTCAGTTTTTTTGTTATATTGCAATGAAAAAAGCATTTCCATTGTTTCTGACCAGATTTTTCCTGCTCCTATCTGGCCTGAAACAGCTTCAGTTGGAGTATTGTCAGCATTGCCCACCCAGACCCCAACTAAAAAATCAGGAGTATATCCAATTACCCAGCTATCATGAAAATCCCGGGAAGTTCCTGTTTTTAAGGCATAGTTTTCCTGGGAAAGATTTAGCTCACTTATCATTCCAAATTGTTCAATTCCTGTTTTTCTATCACTTAATATTTTGTTTATTAGCTGGACATATTCTTTTTTTGAGATTTCTTTTTTAGTTGAATCTTGTTTTTCTATTTTTAATTGTTTTAAAGTTCCCTGATTTGGAAATATTGTAAAATAATTTGAGAGATTGTATAAGTTCATTTCCAAAGCCCCCAAGGCAATTCCTAATTGATAATTATTTAGAGGCTGGACAGGCGTAAATTCCAAATCTTTTTCTAAAAAATCATAAAAAACTTCAAGTCCAATATATTCTAAAACTTTTACCGAAGGCACATTAAGGCTGTTGCTTAAAGCATAATGAAGGTTAACTTCGCCTCTATATTTATAATCAAAATTTTTGGGATAAAGAGGAAAACCCAAAGCTGTAATATATTTGTATTCTCTGTCATCAACCAATGTGTAAGGTCGCAATCCCATTTCAAAAGCTTTTAAATAAATAAAAGGCTTTACGGTTGAGCCAATTGGCCTGGGTTTTTCAAGCATGTTAATTTGATAACCTGATTTTGAAGAATTAGGATCTGGCGTGCCAATCAAGCTTAAAATTTCGTTTTCAGGAAGCTTTATTATTATGATTGCCCCGTTATTTACATTTTTTGTTTCCAATTTTTCTACATTTCTTTTTAGGATTTGCCTTGTTTTTTCAGAAATTTCTTTGTCTATGGTTAATGTTTCAGTTCCAGCTAAATTTGGAAAAAGAGATTTTATTTCAAAATAGGAATCGCTAAAATGAGAATAATTTTTCATATTTTCAATTACAGAAACATAATCTGTAAAAATCAGGTTCTTATCAGCAAGGCCTAAATTTTTAGCTACAAGGCCTGAAATTTCCTTGTTTACTGGTTTGCCTGGATTTGTTTCTGTGGGGCTTCCCAAAGTTGCAAGCAGCTGAATAATCTGGCTGTCGTCTAATAAATCAGAAGGCAAGCCAAAATAAAGAAGAGCTGCTTCTTCAAAGCCCTGGGCTTGGTTTCCAAAATAAACAGAATTAAGATACATTGTTAAAATTTCTTGTTTTGTTTTGAAAATCTCCAAAGAAAGGGTGTAAAAAAACTCAATTATAATGTTTTTGAAAGACCTTTCAAACTCTTTTCCTAATAAGACTTTTACTAATTGCTGGGTAATAGTGCTTGACGCTTTACGGTTTCCAATTCCAAATCTTCCCAGAAAATCTAAAAACATGCTTTTTG
>Ga0209635_10004737_pt1 | contig 10699 bp, 10 predicted proteins | sample DeeMarSWOR230_32_FD_187463 | JGI IMG/M metagenome (GOLD analysis project Ga0209635, IMG submission 187463) | Marine sediment microbial communities from White Oak River estuary, North Carolina - WOR-2-30_32 (SPAdes) (version 2) | ecosystem: Environmental > Aquatic > Marine > Intertidal zone >...
CATCAGTGATTCCCAATATTGTCTCCAAAAAACAGTTGTTGAAAGCCAATTCATTATCACAAACTACGTACAATATTACCTTGGTTTTGGGACCTGCAGCAGGAGCGTTCGTGATTGGGCTTTTTGGATATTCATTAGCCTTCTTTGTTAATGCAGCCACCTTTTTCTTTTCAGCGTTAATGATTTTGAGAGTTCACCTCTTGGAGGAGAGAAAAGAAGTAGAAGGAGGCTTAAAGGAAGTAATTGTACAAATGAAAGAAGGATTGACATTAATAAGAGAGAAGAGACCTGTATTGTTTGTGATTTCTGTATTTTCATCAATCATGTTTTTTATTGGGGGGATCAATGTGTTGTTGTTAGTATTTGTGAGAGATGTGTTGCATCTGGGGATTGTACAGTTGGGAATTCTGGAAGGATTTCAGGGGGGTGGAATGATCTTAGGAGCCTTGGCTGTGGGGATTGTTGGAGCCAAATATGAGAAGCGATCGCTGATATTGATGGGAACCTTTTTTGTGGGATTCTGGCTGGCCATTTTTGGATATAATCCGTCTGTTATTGCGTCCTATTTACTGATATCTGTGATTGGAGTATTTATTTCAGTGTTAACAGTTCCTTCTAATACGCTTTTGCAGGAAGTGGTTCCTGATGAGATACGAGGAAGGGTGTTTGCTGTTCAGGGGACACTGGTGCAGACATTTTCTATTATTTCCATAGGCTGGGAGAGTGCTGTAGCCAATATTATCGGTTCTCAGGCAATGATTATCGTGGTAGGAGTGTGCTGTGCAGGCATTGGTATTCTGGGAAGACTGTTTCCGGAGTTTTCTTCATAAATCTTGTGAGATACGTGATAGAGTAGAGAAGAGTTATGAGAAATATGGGTGGACAGAAGAACAGAAGGAGGTCTTTAAAAATTCATAAAAGAGCGATATGCGAAAGATGCAGCAGTGAATTATTGAATAGCGTGGACTCAGAATGTCTTAATACCAATATCCCTTCGCTCCATGGCAATTGATCGCTGAGTGGACAACATCGGTTCCTTTATTTTGATATCGTTTCAAAGATATGGCAAAATCCTGGAAACTGCACACTCTGATTCCAGATTAGCAATCTCCATTCTGGATCATCTCGCGCAAAAGGTCTTCTATATCCTTCAATATGCTCTCCTTTAACTGAATCTGAATTTCCACCTTTCCACTCGCAATCATTTTTCCCAGCGTTTCAGCAAACTCTGAGTCACTATCTGTCATACTCCACAATTCTTCGCCATTCATACCTCCTTCAGGAAGCAACTTCTCTAGTATTTCGATACCATGCTTTTCATTTATTCTCTTCCAGTCTGTTAGCTGTTGATGGAGGAGCTCAGCTATCCTTTCTGAGATTTTTTCATACTGGATTTTTTCTTGAATTAGGTCTTTATTTCGAGTAAATGTTCCAATGAGCAGACGCTTTGTCAGTTCTTTTAGATCAATTCCGTGCAGTCTGTCATATAGATAATTTGCAACTACTCCAGCAACAACTGGGGCGGCAACCTGAAAAGCTAAATCAAATGGAAGACCAGCGCATCCACCACCAACTATTGATCCAGGTGCTATCATGACTGCATCTCCGTCCCGAATCATCATTTTGTTAAGAGGCTGTTCTGGTGGAAGCTGCTGTCCCTGATACATGATAGTAGCACCTTGTGGATTTATCTGGAGTTGCGGAGCAGCATGCTGAATCAACTGACCAACTGTTGCGTTCCCTGATATCTGCACATCTGTCTCCTCGGTCCCCAATATGTTTTTCACTCTCACTGTTATCAAGTCATCCATGAAAAATCACTTTCCTGTTTTATTGATTGCTTAGCTGTTTTCCTCAAACCTTAAGAATCTATTGCCTTAGGAAGCTGTTCCCTTTTTTCATTACCTTATTCTTCCCTCTTTCCTCTGTTTGCTCAAAAACAGTTTGTTCAGACCTTGATGCAGACTCTGATCTCAATTTTAGTGTAAAAATTACAAAACCCTTTAACACAAAAAACCTACTCTCAACCATGAAAAAAGTGTTGAAAATAATAGATAGTCTCTCAAAAGAGTACCCAACTGCTGTAATAACCCTGAACTACCAAACCCCTCTGCAACTTCTGGTGGCAGCTGTCCTTTCTGCTCAATCCACAGATGAAAAAGTGAACCAGATAACGCCTGCATTGTTCGAAAGATACAGAACGTGTGAAGATTTTGCAGCAGCAGACCCTGAAGAACTTCATGACTACATAAAATCCATTGGACTGTACAGGAATAAGGCAAAATTCATCAAAAATGCGTGTCAGAAAATTGTCACAGAGTACAACGGGAAAGTACCAGATACCATGGAGGAGTTGATAACCCTCCCCGGGATAGCCAGAAAGACAGCCAATGTTGTACTCTCCAATGCATTTGGCACGTTAGAAGGAATTATTGTGGACACTCATGTGAAAAGACTCTCTCAAAGGCTAGGTCTCACAAAAGAGAAAACCCCAGTAAAGATTGAACAGGACCTCATGAGTATGGTTCCCAGAAAGGAGTGGCTCCACTTCGCAAATCTTCTATTATATCACGGGAGAGCAGTATGCCATGCCCAGAATCCTGAATGTACAATGTGTGTCATACGAGAACTGTGTCCCTCCAGAAGAGAATAGTACCAGTAATCGCATTCTGGCATAATCATTAACCTTTTAAACTTTTGTTTTTCTTTACCACAGATGAAGAAATTGCTCATCCTGGCTCTTATTGCAGGATCTCTCCTCTTCCCCTTAACTTTACTGGAGAGAGGGCTCACCTATGATGAAGCCCTTTATTTGAGCATAGGCAGAAATCTCTCTTTCAATTTCTCAGATTACACCATGAACTCATCCTTAATGCTGTACAGACCCCCCATGCTCCCGTATGTAATAGGGATAACCTCCCGGTTAACAGGTGGATTTTCAGAAGGAATATCCATGATTATTACACCCTTTTTTTCCTTTCTTTTAATACTTTCATTTTATGTGGTGCTAAAACATTTCTATAACGAAAAAATAGCTTTTTTTTCTACACTTTTTCTGTTGATATGTCCTTTGTACCTGAGATACTCTCTGAGAGTGTTAAACCATGCTGAATTCGCTTTCTTCTTTTTCTTATCATTGGTTACCTTCCGCAAAGGGCTGCACAGCAGACCATGGTGGTTCATTCTTTCAGGGATTCTCGGCGGGTTAGCCTTTCTCACCCGGTATACTGGATTGATGTACTTTCTGATTATTGGGTTATACATCTTGCTGGAGAAAAGATCACAATTCTACAGAGAGAAAGGGATCTACATAGGGATTCTTTTCTTTTTCGTGCCAGTAATACCCTGGGCTCTCTTTTCCCATCAGGTGTACAACGGGTATTCTGAATTTGCACAAGTAGCCATGGCAGTTCTTCCCGCTAATGATCTCATGCACACGTTACGCGTTGCTGGTATGACTATCGTGGAGACAACCCCCTTCTTGATTTTCTTTATGATCATGGGCATTAAAAAGTTGAAAAGGGACACCTTTTTTGTGGCCTACTTTGCAGGAGCAGTTTTAACCCTTGTCCTATTGAAGCACAGAGAGCCCAGATTTATTCTGGATTTTGCTCCAGTTTTCGCGTTGTCAGCAGGAACATGTGCTGCATCTCTTTATAAAAAGAAGAAAACTGTAATTTTTGTTGTGGCTGCACTCCTGTGTGCGCAGTCAGTGGCAGAAGTGGTGTATACCTCTCAATTTGAGCTTCACATTAAGGAAGCTGGCCTCTTTATTGCATCATCACCAATTCAGGGAGCAGTCATGGCCAATGAAGAAGCCCAATTGTACTACTATACACAGAGGAGAATCTACTTTTATCCCCCATCCAAAACAGCAAGCGAGAGTCTCCTTCACCAAGATGTTGCACTTCTGGTTATCAACCACTGTTCATCTCCCCCATACATAGAAGAACTGTTGCAGGATTTACAATGGGAGCACATATTTACCAGCGAAAAAGGATGCGGAGCCTCAATTTATAGTAGTGAAAATCCTGTTTTTTATTTTGTTTAGCCCTTTCATACCGAAAAGTTTAAATAGGGCTAAATGAGAGAAGGTTTAAAAAATGATTCCAAACGAGAATCTGATTACAAAATAAAGCCTAAAGAGGAGGTGCTTACATGACGTTATCTCATAGGCCTGTGGACAGAATAATGCGAAAGGCAGGTGCGGAAAGAGTATCTGAAGCTGCTGCAAGAGAACTTGCTGCCATACTGGAAGAAGAAGCTATTGAGATCTCCAAACTTGCTGTAGAATATGCTCACCATGCAGGACGTAAGACTGTTAAGGCCGAAGATATTAAGCTGGCCTTAAGATAATCCAGCCAAAATTTATTTTCTTTTCTTTTTCTTAAATTTCCTTTTGAACTATTCTGTTATTCACCGTGTAATTGGTTTAAAGAAGGTGAAAAAAAGTAAAAACAAAAATAGATCTATTCCTTCAGTGAATCAATGTATTCAGTGTACTTTTCTGCTGACATCAAGTTGTCCAGTTCTGCTGCATCTGCTATTGAGATCTTTGCAATCCAGGCTCCGTATGGATCTTCATTGATTTTTTCAGGTGAATCAGTCAATTCACTGTTTACTTCTATAATTTCACCTGAGACTGGTGCATAAATATCCGATACTGCTTTCACTGATTCGATTTCACACATTTTTCCTCCCTGAGTAACTTTTCCTGGTTGTGGCAGCTCAATGAATGCTATATCACCCAGTTCTTCCGCAGCATAATGGGAAATACCCACAATGCCTGTACTGTTTTCAACTTTCAGCCATTCGTGTTCTTCAGAATAGTACAATCCTTCCTTAATTTCATATTCCATGGTTATACCTCCCGGAATGCTCCATATTTTGTGGGGTCATAAAATGGTGGGGTTACTATCGTTGCCTTTCTGGGTTCTCCCCTGATTACAATATCAACATTGTCTCCAGGTTCACCCTCAGTGCTGTATCCGAGGGCAATTCCCATATTCTGTAAAACTGATTGGGTTCCGCTGGTGACCGCACCGATGGGGATTCCCTCTTTCTGGATTTCATATCCTTCTCTGGGAATTCCTTTATCTATCATCTGAATGTAAATCAATTTCTTGTCAATTCCTGCTTTTTTCTGGATTTGTAAAGCTTTTTTTCCTATGAAATCCTTTTCCCACGTAATGGGGGAGAACTCCCATAAGTGGAATCCTCCATGAAGTGGTGTATACTCATCAAAGGGTTGAGACAATATCTGCTTTTCCTGTGTTTCATGCCCGTACAGGGTGTAGCCTGCTTCCACCCGTAACGTATCTCTGGTAGCCAGCCCGCAGGGAGAAACACCCATATTTGAAATGGCCTCCCATAAGGGTAAAGGATCACACTCACAGAAAAGCTCAAACCCATTCTCCCCAGTGTAACCTGACTTTGATAGGATAATCTGATCACCGTTGTAGTCTGTTTTCTGACACTGGAACCACCACATCTCATTAATATTGATAGAGAAGAGCTTTTCTGCAATTTTGTGGGCGTTTGGTCCCTGTACAGACAGCAAAGAGATATCAAAAGTCTTGTTCACCACATCTATATCTAGACTGCCAAAGATAGTAATACCATCTCTTAAGGTTTCCAGCCAGCTGCACAGCTTTTCCATAGCCACTGCATCGCACACAATCATGTATGTATCACCCAGGTTGTAAATTAATCCCTCGTCTTTTATGCCTCCCCGTTCATTCAAGAACAACGTATAGGTGGCAGACACAGGAGGGGGAACAGCAATATCTGCAGTAGCCACATACTGTAAGAAATTGAGGGCATCCTCACCTGACACGTAAATTTCAGTCATATGCGAGACATCGAATATACCCACATCGTTCCTCACTGCCAGATGCTCTTTCTTCACCGAGGAATACCATAACGGCATCTGCCAGCCAGCATATTCGCCCATTTTTGCGTGGTCTTTATGCCACTCGAAAAGCTTGAGCTTTTTCATGTGTGCACTGGAAATTCCAATCTTTTAAGGTTTTGCTGGGGGTATGAAGGAAACATATGCTCACACTCATGTGCTCTCCAGGGCACATGCTGAACCTCATCAGTTCCATTGGTCCCCCCAGAAGTTAAGTTATTTTGCGATTAAAAATTAATTTTGCAAAACTAATAAGATAAAAGAAGATATACCTCAATAGGAAAGAGAGAACCAAAAGCTATTTAAGTCCACATATGATTCTTTACCATGGAGGGAAGCATATGAACAAAAAGGTAAAAGTGCTACTCGCTGTAGCTGTGCTCAGTTTTCTAACCCTGGGTTGTATTGGTCAAGAAGCAGAAGAAGAACCAGAAGGGATAGAAGTAACAAAAGTTGCAATCGTTTTTGCTACTGGTGGGTTGGGAGACAAGAGCTTTAACGACACCTGTTACGAAGGTCTCAAGAATGCCCAGCAGGACTTTGGCATTGAATATGATTATGTTGAACCTACAGCAATTGCCGAATACGAAGGATTCCACCGACAGTATGCCAAATCTGGTGAATATAGTCTGATCATTGGAATTGGCTTTGACCAGGCAGATGCAATGACCATTGTGGCAGAGGAATACCCGGACCAGAAGTTTGCCATTGTGGACATGGTGGTGGATCTGCCAAATGTTGCCTCATTGGTGTTCAGAGAGAATGAAGGTTCCTTTTTAGTAGGAGCAGCAGCAGGGCTAAAGACCGAGTCCAATAAGGTTGGATTTGTTGGTGGAATGGATATCCCCCTGATCCGAAAATTTTTGGCTGGATACAAGTATGGAGCTGAATATGTCAACCGCAGCATAGAGGTTTCCTGGAAATATGTGGGAGATTGGTCAGATCCTGCCAAAGCGAAGGAACTGGCTCTCACCCAGTTTGATGACGGCGTAGATATTGTGTATGCAGCAGCTGGTAGATCAGGATTAGGTGCTATTCAGGCTGCCGACGAACAAGGAGTGCTGGCCATTGGTGTGGATGCAGATCAGTGTGACACTATTGAAGGTGTACCAGTTACTTCATTCCTGTGCAGCATGTTGAAACGTGTGGATATAGCTGTCTATGAAACAATCAAGAGTGTGGTAAATGATACCTTTGCAGGTGGTATCCACAGCTTTGGAGTTGCTGAGAGTGGAGTGGGTGTATGTAAGCACTTGCCCAGTGACATAAGAGGTCAGATCGAAGATCTTGAGGCAAAAATCGCATCTGGTGAGATACAGGTACCCGTAGACATTGATGAAAATGGTGAATATGTCTGGGGCTAGATTCATTTACTTTATTTTTCTTTTTTGTTTTTCTGCCTTCTTCTATTTTCTGTATCTTCAGCATCATAAGTGGTCAATTGGGTAATGAAAGGACTTATATACGGCCGATTTTTATCCAGTCCATGTACCCATTTCCCGTCATTGATAGCCATATGCATCTGATTACTGAGTCCATGACAAAAAAATGGAAACGAACCCGGAAAGAAGAAACACTGGTGAAAAAAAGGAGAAAACAGTTTAACCTACCAGAATACGATGTCTACCCCTTGAAAGAGACTATTGAGCTGTGGACTCAAGAATTCCGAAAATACAGCATAACAAAAGGCGTCTTCTTGACATTTGAGCCTCATAATGAAGAGTTGATCGCTTTTACCAAGAATGACCAGTTCATTGGATTTACCAGCGTCAATCCTGTTGAAGAAAATGCTCCTGAATTCCTCAGACAAGATATTGCAGCTGGGTTAAAAGGGCTCAAATTGTATCCAGTAAATCGAGGATTTTCTGTGTGTGATGAGCGATGTTACCCAGTGTATGAAACAGCAGAAACCCTGGGTATACCGATTACTATCCATTTTGGTGTATCTATCGGGTATTTTTCCGATCTGCGGTATGCAAACCCCATTGATCTTCACCCAGTGGCCAGGGACTTTCCTGATGTCACCTTCATTCTGGCTCATTTTGGATGCGGGTTTTTGAGAGAAGCCTTATTCTTGAGTTATCAATGCCAGAATATCTGCTTTGACACTTCCAGTTCCAACAGGTGGATAGAGTATCTCCCGTACACCATAGATCTAAAGGAGGTATTCAAGAAATGTTTGACAGTTTTAGGACCAGAAAGGCTGATCTTCGGGACAGATTCCAATTTTTTCCCCCGAGGATATCGGTACAACATTTTAGAAGAACAGATGACAATTCTGGATTCTTTGCAGGTGAAAGAAGAAAATAAAGCTAAAATCTTCGGGGAAAATATGGCACGGCTGCTAAATATCAGGTTATGAAATGACTTCAGTAGTAATGGGAACCAACTTAATTGAAGCCCAGTTCACAGAACGAGTGAACAGATTTTTGTGTACAGTTCTCTTAGATAATGAACTGACTGAAGTGCATCTTCACGATCCAGGCAGACTGAAAGAATTGTTACTCCCTGGTTCAAGAATATTACTCAGAAAGGAAAATTCCCCTCACCGGAAGACTGCATACGATTTGGTGGGTGTGTATACTGGTACGACACTGGTGTCCTGTGATTCACGGGTTCCCAACAGACTGGTGAAAAAAGCGTTACAGGAGAGAGCTCTACCAGAGCTTCAAGACTACCACACCATTACCCCCGAATATACCTACCAGGATTCTCGCATTGATTTCTGTCTTGATGGGAAAATCTTGCTGGAAGTGAAAGGAGTAACTTTAATAAAAAATGGGCGAGCGTTATTCCCCGATGCTCCCACTGTGCGGGGGAGAAAACATGTGCACACACTTCTATCGGCAATAAAAGAAGGATTTACCAGCTACATCTTTTTTTTGATTCAAAGACCAGATGCTTCCAGGTTCTCTCCAAATGCACAGACTGATCCACAATTTGCCACTATACTAAAACACGCAGTAAGAAAAGGGGTTCATATTCTGGTGTACACCTCAGAATTCACAGGAAATCTCATGTACTTGAGAGAGAAACTCTCCTCAATTGAATTTCAAATTGAAGCAATCTAAAATTCTCTAAAAGATTTTGACTGGAATTTTCTTTTTACGTCAGTTGGAAATACTCCTCTGCCAGCATAAAATAACTTAGAAAATCAATATACTCTCTATTTTTGAAAAATTCTTGTCTCAATACGCTATTCTTTGTGAATCCCGTCTTTTCCACCAAATTTTGAGCTCTTCTACTGCCCTATACTTTGCCGTATACCTTATTCAAATTCAATCCTTCAAAAGCAAGCTTCAACCAGAGCAAAAGGGCTTCTGTTCCATATCCTTCTCCCCACAATTTCCTTTTTCTAATGAAGAATGAAAGTCCAGCCATCCTGCTGCGGAGATCAGTATTGTAAAGTGTTCCATTCCCAATGTGGTTATTCTCTGGTTCCACAGTACATGAACTGCAGGAACAGTTCCACCTTTAAAATAGTTCCCGTGGTCGTCCACTATATATAGTGTATAGCCGAAACGTTTATAAATGAATATATTAGCATATAAAGATAAGTGACTAAATGGATATAATTATGAGAGTACTTGAATCGGGAGTTACTGAACTCCTGGAATACATTCAGGCGCATGTAGTAACCTGCTTAATTCCTGCATTTTTTATTGCTGGAGCCATTGCCGTGTTCGTGTCCAAGCAGTCTGTTTTGAAGTACTTTGGACGTGATGCCAAAAAATCTGTGTCCTACTCTGTTGCCGCTGTGTCAGGAGCAATTCTAGCTGCCTGCTCATGTACAGTGATCCCCTTGTTTGCTGGCATCTACCGAAGAGGGGCAGGTATAGGACCTGCTACTGCTTTCTTGTATTCAGGACCTGCTATCAATATTTTAGCTGTTGTGTTTACTGCCAGAATCTTGGGCATTACCGTGGGGATAGCTCGAGCTGTTCTGGCAGTCATTATGGCTGTGATGGTGGGATTGGTGATGGCTTTCTTATACGCAGAGGATGAAAGGGGAGTACCTTCTTTGAAAGTACATACAGAAGAGGAAAATCCCTACAAGAAAGTAGCATTCTTCGTGGATCTGGTATTGATTCTGGTTATTGGGGCTTCCAGGCTTGAAAATTCTATAAAGATACCTGTGGTGTTGGGTTTGCTGGCATTTTTACTTCTCATGATTATGACCTGGCAGAACCGTTTTGAAACCAAACTGTGGGTTTCAGAAACCTGGAATCTAAGCAAAATGATATTTCCCTATTTGGTGATAGGAGTCTTTGCAGCAGGAGTGATTAAGGAATTCTTGCCTCCTGAGTATGTATCTCGATTTGTGGGAGGAAATTCATTGTCTGCAAATGCGATTGCCTCAGTGGCTGGAGCAGTAATGTATTTTGCCACCTTAACAGAAGTGCCCATTGTGGAGTCCTTGAGATCACTAGGAATGGGAAGAGGACCTGAGCTTGCGTTATTGTTGGCTGGCCCAGCCTTGTCCTTGCCGAATATGCTGGCCATTCGCCAGGTTTTAGGGAACAAGAAGACGATAACCTATATTTTGCTAGTGGTTGTCTTTGCCACTGTTTCAGGATTTGTCTATGGAGAGATAGTATGATAGAACATGCAATGGAGGTGATTATATGAGTGTGATCATCAGAGTATTTGGACCCAATCCATCATGCAAAAAATGTAAAGCTGCAGAAACGATAGCCAGAGACGTTGCTCAGAAATTCGAAGGTGTAGCAGTGGAAAAACACAATGTACTTTCAGAAGAAGCTGAAGAATACAATATCATGATGACAC
>Ga0209635_10004738_pt1 | contig 10698 bp, 8 predicted proteins | sample DeeMarSWOR230_32_FD_187463 | JGI IMG/M metagenome (GOLD analysis project Ga0209635, IMG submission 187463) | Marine sediment microbial communities from White Oak River estuary, North Carolina - WOR-2-30_32 (SPAdes) (version 2) | ecosystem: Environmental > Aquatic > Marine > Intertidal zone >...
GCCTTCGCAATCCGGGTCCTCGCAGTCCACCATGCCGTCCAGGTCATTGTCGATGCCGTCGTCACAGTCCTCAGGCGGGATCTCACACGCTGGGTCGCCCTCGCAATCCGGATCCTCGCAGTCCACCTCCCCGTCCAGGTCGTTGTCGATGCCGTCGTCACAGTCCTCAGGCGTGGGGCAATACGGGACCTCTACTACCGGCTCTCCCTCCGAGTGGTCGTTAGCAAGCATGCCGTAGAATACGATATCCGGACCGTCCACAACGTCGACCCGCTTGCACTCCTCGTTACCCCCGCCTGAGTTGATCACCAGCCAGTCGTTTTTGTCACAGCCAGTCGCGTCGACCACCTCGATGTCGTATTCGAACTTCAACTGCGAGTATGCGAGCGTGGTGTTACACCCGTTTGTGGCGGAGGTGCTTCCGCTGGCCCACAAGGCGAAGGCCACACCTCCGGCCAACACAAGCCCGATGACTATCGCTACTGCCTGCCACTTCATGGCGAACCTCCCCTGGACTGCGCTCCCCAATGTTGAGTGCGTGGATGTCCCCTCCAAGCGAACCGCTCCGCCTTGAATGCTAGGACTCCTCTCGGATGGGAAACAATGACAGAACGCCAACAGTTTTCTAACAGGTGAGGGTGGCGACGGGCGCTGGAGGAGAGGCCCAGCTGGGCTCACGCGGCCTCTTCATGAGAGAATTCAGTCAGCGGTGCGCCTCTCTGACGAGGGGAGGCACCTGGCGAATCAGTGTCGAGAGGATACGGTACGTGGGGCCCTAGGCGGCCAGCGCGTAGCCGATGCCGCGATGGCTGATGATGTGGCGAGGGTGGGACGGATCAGCCTCGATCTTTTGCTTTACTCGCTGGGCCAGGCGATAGAGCATGGAGTAGTCGTACCTGCCCTCGCCCCAGACCGCGGCGCCGATCTCCTCCCGTGTGCAGACAGCGCCTCTCTTGGAGTAGAGGTAGTAGAGGAAATCGAACTCCAGGGGTGACAGTGAGACGTCCAGGTTTCGGTCCTCGACCCACACTCTGTGCGTCGACTCGTCCACCGAAAGCTGGAGCCCAGTCTTCCGTGCCTCAGGGCCTACCTTCGGCGGCCACTGGTCCGTTGACTGGTCGCCCGGCACATCTAGCATGTACCAGATCTCCACATTGGCGATAGTGATCCGGGCACCAGGGTGGAGGCGGGCAGGAGCGGTGACTTCCTTCCCATTCAACTGAGTGCCGTTGCGACTTCCTTCGTCCACGATGAAGTGGCTATCTCCCCGCCTGTCAACCCGCGCATGGAGTCGGGAGACATAGGGGCTCTGCAACGTGACGCCACACTTAGGATCGCGGCCGAGTGTGAGAGCGCTGCGTCTCAACGGCACTTCGATTCGTTCGAGGCCGGGAACGCGCACGACGAGTTTGGCTGCTGTTCTCTTGCCCACTCTTTCGATCGGTAGCTTCTACCGCCAGTCGACCTCGAACACGCGCTCCTTGCGGGAGAGGCCCTTCAACTGATGCCAGCCTCTAGAGACGACGCGCAGACCGCTGGCCGGCCCGAGAAGACTGCGACTGACCTGTGACAGGCAGATCCGGCCCCCGCTGGCCAGACTCATGACCCTTTCCGCTTTCACGACTGCTAGCCCGATCAGGTCATCGCCCTGCTTTAGCGCCTCGCCGGAGTTGATGCCGATACGCACCGGCAGACGCTTTTCGCCGGGGGGCGACTCGGCGCGGCCGAGCGCTCGCTGAATTTGGATGGCGCAGTCAACGGCCTGCCGAACGCTGGAGAAGCTCGCTATCAGGCCGTCGCCCTCGGTCTTGACCGTGCGCCCGCTATGTCGCACTACCTGCGTCTTCATGACAGAGAGGTGCTCGCTCAGAAGGCGACAGGCCGCTTCCAATCCCAGGCTCTCGAACAGGCCTGTGTGTCCTTCGAGGTCAGTGAACATGACAGTCACGGTTTCATGCGGGATGGAGTCAGTGCGAGTCACGGTCTCCGTCGCAGCGGCCTGCACCCTGAAGGCGAATCTCAGGTCGCCGAGACGAATCGCGTCGCCGTCGTTCAGGGGAGCGGGTCCCTCCAGCCGTCTCTCGTTGAGCCAGGTGCCGTTCTTGCTGCCCAGATCCTCCAACACATACATCGAGCCCGTCCAGTCCAGCCGGGCGTGATATCGAGAGACGTGAGAGCTTTCCAGGACGATGTCGTTGTCCTGCTCACGTCCCAGGGTTACGACGTCAGCAGTCAGGCGACATTCCTTTCCGAGGCTCCCCGGCCGCTGAGAGACCAGGCTGGCCTCCAGGCGGCGCTCCGGTGCTTGACTCGTCGTTTCGGCACTCGCGCCTTGAACACCCTTTGGGGGCTTCACGCGACACCCCCGGTCTGCTCAAGCTGCGCCTCCGCCATCTCCACGTGCTTGGGCATGCCGAGCCGACGGTAGCTCCCTATGGCCTCGGTTAGCAACTGCCGCGCCTTGTCACGGTCGCCGGCGGCGTCGCGCTCGATGAGCATGCGGGCATACCAGCGGCGCACCTCCGGCTGCTCGATGACCACCGGCACCTCGTGGGCCTGGCGCAGGGCCGTCTGGTAGTGCTCTTCGGCCTTCTCCCACTGGGCGCCAGCCGCAGCCGCTATGCCGGCCACGGTCTGAAGCAGTCTACAGTCAGCAAAGCGCACAAGGGTACCCGTACCGATGGCTTCCACCATCAGGGAGTGAAGGGTTGCCGCCTCATCTCGTGCACCGAGAACGGCCAGCCCCTCGACAACACTGAAGAGCATTGTCCAGGCGCCGATGGTGTTGGCCCGGCTGGGGCGCGGGAGATTGTCCCGCTGCTGCTCCGGCATGGCGAAAGCCCCCTCCCTGTCACCGGCGTAGGCCTTCCCCAGGAAGAGGAAGCACCAGCCAGCCCCACACATGGCACCCGGTGGATCCAGCTTGACGGCTTCCTGAAAATGCGCCAGCGCCTCCTCCCAACGTCCCCTCCAGAAATCCACCAGACCGAGAAAAGCGTAGGAGTTGGAGAGCCAGGGAGAGCCGATGCTGCGGCCGAACTCCAGGTCATGCTTGGCGAACTCCTCGTACTTGTCGATGTCCCCGGTGAGCATGAAGTCCCGAAACCCGCGGGTGCGCTCGGCGAAGAGGAGGGCGAACAGGTAGCCCAGGCGGGTGGCCAGGGGCTCAAGCTCCTCGCCGATACGGGCGACCTCATCGATCCGCCCCAGCATCTGCAGAGAGTACTGAGTGAACCACAGCGCATCGGCCAGATTCCAGAGGTCGCCGACAGAGCGCAGCAGTTCGGCTGCCCGCATTCCGCTGTCGACCGCCTCCGGGAACTGCATGTAGGACCAATGGTGAGCAGTCTTACGGACGAGGACTTCCCCCAACATGCGTTGGTCGCCCAACCCCTCGGCCATGGGCACGGCCTGATTGTGCATGGCGACGGCCGCGTCGTAGTAGCCACCAAGGCTCATCGTGACGCCGCCGGTAGCGAGGAGACGACACCGGTCGGCGCTCACCTCCTCTCCCAAAGAAGCGAGGCCGCGGCGACTGATCTCCAGGGCCTCGATCCAACGTGCGCCCCAGACGAGCTGGATAGTCATCACCGCACAGACACGTCCCACGGCCTCGGCGTGGCCCAGTTCCTCGTAGACGGCCAGCGCCTCTCGCCAATCGACCAGCGTCTCGTCCCAGTGGCCCAGGCTCCGGTGGGCCCAGCCGCGTTTGAACAGCAGGTCCGCTCTCTTCTGCCGGTCATCCGCCAGCTGCAAGGAGAGGGCACGCTCGAAGTGCCGAAGCGCCTCCTCGAAGGCTGCTGAGCTGATGGCCCGGTCACCCGCAAGCGTCAGGTAGTGGATCGTCTTCTCCGAGTCTGCGAGCTCGCCTGACTCGCTCAGGTGATAGGCCAGCTCCGCCGCGTACTCCTCCAGCGCCGAGGCGTAGGTTGCCTGGATTGCATCGGCTGCCCGTAGGTGGAGGCGCTGGCGACGGGCGCGGCTCAGCTCCTCCAGCAGGGCCTGGCGCGTGAGAGCGTGGGTGAAGGAGTACGCCGTCTCACGGCCGGGTGTCTCCTCCAGCACCAGAGCGCCTAACGCCTCCTCCACCAAGTCCAGTAGCTTTTCCTCCCCCTTTCCCGCCAGAGAGGCCAGCAGGCTGTGGCGGAACTCGCGGCCCAGGACGGCGGCCTGCTGTAGCAGCGAGTGGCAGTCTTCGCCCAAGCGGGCCAGGCGGCGACCGATCGCCTGCTTGACACCCTCCGGCAGCCGGATCTCGGTGAAGGCGATGTCGGATGTCCAGCCAGCATCGGAGTGGTAGATAACACCTCGCTGTACCAAGTCACGGAGGATCTCCTCCACGAAGAAGGGATTACCCTCCGTCTGCTGGTGAAGAGCCTGCGCGAACGCCTCCGACGCCTCCTGGTCGCTGAGGGCGGTGATGAGCGCTCGAACATCCCCCACCGGCAGGCCAGAAAGGGAGATGTGCTCGTACAGGCGCTCACGGCGGAGGTCGGCCAGCACGTGAGACAACGGATGCTCGGGATCAACCTCCACGTCACGATAGAGACCCACCACGAGCAAGTGGGAGTCGAGCAGCTGACGGGCCAAGTGTTGCAACAGGAGAAGGGAAGGCTTGTCTGCCCAGTGCAAGTCCTCCAGGATGAGGATAAGGGCTGACTCCTCAGCAATGCCCCGCAGGAGGGCGCTCACTGCCTGGAACAGCATGTACCGCTCGGACTCTGGGGGAAATTCTGGTGGCGCCGGCAGGTCGCGAAGACGAGTCGCTATCTGAGGCAGGAGCTTGGCTACCAGGGGGGCATCTTCACCCAGCCGCTCCCGCAGCATCTCCGTCGAGTGTTCGCCGGCGATAGCATCCAGGATCTCCACAAAGGGTAGGTAGGAAGGCGAACCCTCGGCCTCGGCGCAATGGCCCCGGAGCACTTTCGTCCCCCGGAGCCGAGCGTAGAGCGCCAGTTCCTGGACCAGGCGCGTCTTACCGATGCCCGGGTCTCCGGCGAGCAGGTAAAGGGAGCCCTTGCCGGTGAGCGCCTGCTCCAGGGCAGCCTTAAGGGCATCCATCTCCTGCTTGCGCCCGACGAAGGGGGCGCGGGCTAGCCGCTGTAAGTACCCGACAGCGGGTGGCGCCTCCGCTGTCGGAACCGCTGAGGGCTGCGTTGCCGCTCCCTCCAATTCGGCCAGGACGTCCTCCGCAGAGGATGGCCTCTGCTCTTTGACCTTGGCCAAGAGCTTGAGAATCAGCCGTTCGAGGCTGCGCGGGATGTCCGAGTTGTGGTCGCTGGGCGGCGCGGGAGGCACGTGCACGTGCTGAGAGATGACAGCCATGATGTTCTGCCCTCGGAAGGGCGGGCGACCGGTGACGAGCTCGTAGAGCAGACAGCCCAGTGAGTAGAGGTCGGCTCGAACATCCACCGGCTGCCCCTGGGCTTGCTCAGGCGCCATGTAGGCGGCGGTGCCCATGACGGTGCCGGTCGCCGTGAGGCGCGATCGGTCAATGGCAAAAGCCAGGCCGAAGTCCCCCAGCTTGGCGCTGCCGTCCCTGCTTAGCCAGACGTTGCTTGGCTTGACGTCGCGGTGAACGATGCCCTGGCTGTGGGCGAAAGCCAGAGCGCTACACAGGTCCTTGGCGACGGCCACTGCGCGATCGAGAGGAAGAGGGCCATCAGCCTCGCGTAGCTCCTCCCCCAGGTCTCCGCTGGGCACGTACTCGCAGGCGATGTAAGGCGTGCTGTCTTCCTCGCCCGTGTCGTAGATGGTGACGATGTTGGGATGGGTGAGGCGAGCCATCGCCTGCGCCTCCCGCTTGATCCGGGACAGGCTGTCGGGGTCCATTCGCTCCGTCCTGATAAGGGCGAAGGCACAGTCGCGCTCGAGGGCCTCGTCGCGAACCAAGTAGACGGTCTTCTGGCCGCCCTCGCCCAGGAGCCGCTTCACGGTGTACCGCCCGGAGGCAAACGATAGGCCGGTACCCTCGAAAAGGCGTGTTGTACCGAGATCGTGGGTGGGGTCGGAGGGTCCGGCGCCAGAGGCAGATGACGGCGCGTCAGCTAGAGGAGCACCGCATCTGTCGCAGAACCGAGAGTCCGCAGGATTGTCGTGGCCGCAGGATGAACATCGCACTGTGCGCCCCCGGATGTGCATGTATCGGGTCGGGCCAATTGTGCTCCAAATCACAAAAGTTGTCAACGCAAGCGCGTTAGAGCAAGTACGCTCCAGGTACCAGGCGAGCGCCTGGCCCATGACTGCCTAGGTTGAGCCCGTGAATCTAGGCCGTTGGCAAGGACACCAGCAGCCGCACCAGAAACGGCGCCTTTCCTCAGGCCCTCACTACCCTCTCCTTGTCAGTGAACTGTTAGCATTCTGTCATTGTTTCCTGTGGGAGGGGGTTCGTACCATTCGAACTGAAGGGGTGCGACTGAGCGCGTGATGCAAACCATCGACATTGGCTGCAAGACAGATCGCGGACAGCGCCGTCGACGAAACGAGGACGCCGTCCTTGTCCGCTCAAAGAAGGAGTCTTCGGGGAAGGCAGGCCCCATCTACCTCCTGGCCGTCGCCGATGGAGTGGGTGGATCTGTCGGAGGTAGCATCGCCAGTAGAGAAGCCGTCCGGGCCTTGGCGGACTGCTTTGTGCAAGACCGGACATCCGACCCCCAGGCGCTCCTTCGGGATGGGTTCCGCGGCGCCAACGCCCGCATACGTCGCCTCGCAGATCGACAGGCCAGGCTACAAGGCATGTGTAGCACGCTTGTTGCTGCTATCGTTGCCAAGAGGCGAGCATGGGTAGCCAATGTGGGCGACAGCCGGGCCTACTTCATGAGAAACGGCCAAATCGGAAGGCTGACGCAGGACCACACCTGGGTGGCGGAGCAGGTCAAGGCCGGTCAGATGACGGAGGAAGAGGCAATGAGTAGCCCCAATCGCAATATCATCACGCGCTGCGTCGGCTCAAAGGATACGCTCAGCATCGACCTGGTTGCGCCCTTGAACCTCCGCCCAGGCGATATCCTGCTTCTCTGCTCTGACGGACTCACAGGCATAGTCAGTGAAGCAGAGATTGCATCTGCCTGCCTAAAATCGTCGCCAGCCGTGGCCGCGCAGGAGCTTGTTGATTTGGCGAACCGCCGTGGCGGGCCGGACAACATCTCGGTCGTGGTCGGGCAAGCCCACGATGTAGCCACCGAGACTGCGCCCACTCGAATGGGCCGCGCGACCGTAGAAGGCAACCCTGTGCTCCTACTGGCTGTGGTTGTCAGCGCTATGTCACTGGGAGGCGGCATTCCCTAATCAAAGAGGCGAACCGCTGAGGGAACTCCCTCACCTAGAGTGTGCATCGTCAGCGACCTCCATGAAGGCCGCCAAAGGTGTCAACCCCCTTGTTTGGTCACCTCCCTTGAGTAGGCCCTTCTCTGGTTCACCCCCAGGCGGCTTGCGGGCCAGAGTCCCATGCGTGCTCCGAGGCACTCTAATGGGTCACGCGGCCGGACCAGGCCCAATCTTAACGAACGGGAATGTCCCAGTCGCTGACACGAGCTCTCCTAGGCCACGCGCTCATAGACCTCCCCACGCATGAGAAGGGTTCAGGCCAAGGTAAGGAGGGTCCGGGCTGATGCCACCACAGCTACCCTCTTCCGTCGCCGGCGATCAACTCACGCTTCGCCTCGTCGAGGAGCCGTCCGACGGAAGAGCACTGTCACGGATGCGCGAACTGGTTGCCCGCGACCGGGCCAGACCACGGGTTGTGGGAGAGCGGAAGTGGTCCGAAGCTGAGGCCTCGGTGACGTAGACTCACCCCCGACTCCCGCGTAGCGCGCGCTGAAAAGAGGGTTTGACCACATACATCTCCATCTCTCTGCTTCTCGACACACGTGGAAGCTTGGCCCCGGCCTCCGCCAGGCGGTGAGGGTACCGCCCGGATCGTCTTTTTCGCCAGCATGTCCTGATTGACAATCCGGGTCGCCTGCGGGGCACTGATCGTCGACCGATGATCGCCTGCTTCTCAGGCAGGCTCTCGGGCTATCTAGCTCCGGCGCTGAGGTCATCACCGCCCACGCGGTCGCTTCCGCCTAACCGCCACACAAGGCAAGAAGACGAGCGCTATCACCCTGTTGAAAGAACGCGTGACCGTAGTCGTGCAGCAACGGTACAATCGAAGCAGGACTCCGGCATAGTCGGCGCGTTGGGCGAGGTGCAGACGGGTGCTAGCGCTGCAAGAGATAAGACGTAAGAAGGTGCAGTTCGGGCTCATAAGCCTGATTGTCGGTCTGGTGGTCTACCTGCTGGTGATGATCAGTGCCCTGGGCACCGGCTTGCTTTCGGCCATGTCCGGCGCGGTGAACTCGTTCGATGCTGACCTAGTGGTGTTCAGCGCCGATTCGAACGACAGCCTCCTCAGGAGCGAACTCACGGCCGAGCAGGGGGACGCCATAGTTCAACTGGCGGGCGCAGACAGTACGGGAGGCGTGGGCTACATGGCGGCAACGGTTCAGGAGGACTCGGCGAGCGAGGACGTGGCTCTGTTTGGCTTCCAGCCGGGGAGCATCGCCGAGCCGCCCGTCCGCTCGGGCCGCGCTCTCCAGGGCAACGGAGAGATCCTGATCGACCGGAGCCTATCGCGGTCGACCGACCTGGAAGTCGGTCACCAGATCACTATGCGCAATGCCCTAATCGACTATGAGCTTACCATCGTGGGTGAGGTTGACGAGGGCCAATTCCTGGGGCTGCCTTCGGCCTACGTGGTTCTGGACCAGTGGCGTGAAATGCGCTACCCCGGACAGGCAGAGAACGCGCCGGCCGCCAGTGTCCTCCTGGTGCGAGGGGACACGAGCGCTCTGGGCGCTCGAATTGAGGCGGCGATCTCAAATACTAGTGTCTTGTCCAAGAGCGATGCCATAAGCGCGATAGGAGGTGTGACTGAGCAGGAGCGGGTGGTGATGGCCATCGAGTTCTTCGGCTTCGTCATCGGGGCGCTAGTGATCGGCTCCTTCTTCTTCGTCCTGACGATGCAGCGGGCGTATGAGATCGCGATATTCAAGGCGCTGGGGGCTTCCAGTTGGTACATCTTCGGGCAACTGATCCGTCAGGTGGTGGCAGTCGCCCTGGTCGGCCTGGCACTGGGAGTGCCGCTGGCGCTGGTGACGGATGCGGCGCTTCCCACAGACATACCGCTGGAGATAACCGGCGGCGCCTTCCTGACGGGAGGGGTGAGCATAACGATCGCGGCGCTCTTGGGTAGTCTCCTCTCCGCCCGCCAGGTGGTCCGTGTGAACCCCATGAGTGCTCTGGGGCAGGTGTGATGAGCCGAGAAGAGCAGGACTTGGTTGCCCAGTCGCTGACGAAGGTGTTCGGAGCCGACGACACGGCAGTGGAGGCAGTGCGAGACGCTTCGTTGTCCGTGCGGGCGGGAGAATTCGTGGCGATCGTGGGGCCAAGCGGCTCGGGGAAGACGACGCTTCTGGCCATGCTTGGCGGGCTCCTCACCGCCACGGGCGGCCAGGTTATTGTGGGCGGCACCGACATCTCACGCTTGAACGAGGCGCAGCGGGCACGGTTCCGCCGGGAACGGGTAGGGTTCGTCTTTCAGGGGTTCAATCTGGTGCCCTACCTGACCGCTGAGCAGAACCTCCTGGTCATCCCATCGATCTCCGGCAAGCTGAACGGAGAAGCACGCGCACGGGCGCGCCAACTGCTGCGGGAAATGGGCGTTGAGAAGCGCGCTCACCATGTGCCGGGCGAGCTCTCTGGCGGCGAAAGACAGCGGGTGGCCATCAGCCGGGCCCTGATGAACGATCCGCTATTGGTGCTCGTGGACGAGCCCACCTCGAATCTCGACTCCGAGCGAGGCAACGAGGTGGTGCGCAGCCTAGCCGAAGAAGTCAAGATGCGGAACAAGATCGGCATCATGGTCACACACGACCAGCGTATGTTGACTCACGTGGACAAAGTGATGCAGATGGCTGACGGGCGACTCCGCTCCTCGGAGCCGTAGTCACGAGGGCTCTCGGAAGCGGTTTGAACGGGCCGGCGCATTCGAGCTGATAGTTCAAGGGAGCTAGGGATGCCCAACTGGAAAGCGAGTTAATAGATGCACGTACTATGGGGGATGTCAATAGTGGCAGCGGGCCTGTTCTTGTTGGTCTGCGGCCGTCTGAAGAGCGAGTTCTTCATCTATCGACTTATTGTTGCTCGCTCGAAGATACTGTGGGGCGAGAATGTACATCGGTTCCACCAGATTGCGGGAGGAATTGTCATCGTTTTCGGAGTATTGGTGGCTATTGGGTACATCTGAGCACTAGAGTACGACCGCTCTCATTCCATTCAGCACCTAACGACAACGAGGTGGTCCATCCTCGAGTAGAACCCTGAACTCCTCGCGAAGGAACCGGAACCTATACCGAAGAGCTTTTGGCGCTGTCCTATATGTTGGGCGTCGCGTCTTCTGGGTCGAGCATGACCTAAGCGTTGAGGTAGACTCGCCGTGGCAAGTGTGAGAGAAGCCTGTCGCTCGGATTGCTGACCCGTGCGGAACGCGCTACAATCCCCTCGTCAGCCAGCGTCGGATGACGACGGGGGGACTTGGCGTTTGAGTGCCTCCCAAGGGTGACCTCTCCGAATCTGGCGAGGGCCCGAAAGCCGGACCTCACGACCGACGGACTTCTAATCCGGGAGTCGTGGGTTCGAATCCCACCCGGCCCTCCA
>Ga0209635_10004739_pt1 | contig 10698 bp, 10 predicted proteins | sample DeeMarSWOR230_32_FD_187463 | JGI IMG/M metagenome (GOLD analysis project Ga0209635, IMG submission 187463) | Marine sediment microbial communities from White Oak River estuary, North Carolina - WOR-2-30_32 (SPAdes) (version 2) | ecosystem: Environmental > Aquatic > Marine > Intertidal zone >...
GATGGATGAAATTCCCTCCAGGTTTCTATTCAATCAGCATTAGACCAAACGAAGCGTTTTTGTGAATTTCTGATAAAGCCTCACATGCCTTTACCCAAGGGACAGTGCGGATACGTACATTCTGAATAGTCTTTACATAGACCCCCATGACCCAACAGGGCAAGTTCAGCTTTGCCGATACGTTCTCCAACCAAGACTCGAGGCAGGATAAGATCCAAAACCGTTATCCTATGATAGAGACCACATGCGGGCACACCTTAGATAATGAGACGGCGTTAGCCACTAAGAGTACAGATAATTGGGTAACTCATACTGCTACTATACATAACTTAGAAATTAAAATTTGGACTTTTTACGACCATTAAGTTTGGGCATAACGCAGATATCAAGCAAAATAGCAACTAATGAATGGACACTATTTATAGCAATATTTAACAGGAAGGAGGTGATAACAATGCTTTTATTTTAGTTCTAAATAAAAGAGTTTAATGAGGAAAAAGCTAAACAAACTTTTATGCTTTTATTAAAGGAGATTAAACTATGCTAAGTAAAAAGTCATGTAAATTTAAGTTGATCAAGAGATTAATGAGCATTTTTTTGGTATTAACAATGATGACAGTCTTTGGAGTAATGAATGCCAATGCTGGAAAAATTAGAATGAAATTTTCCCATCAGAATAATGTTTATGACGCAGATCAATTGCTAGCAGAAACTTTCAAGAAGTTGGTTGAAGAACAAACAAAAGGTAATGTAAAAGTAATTATATATCCTGGCACACTGACGACTAGTGAAGAGGAAGCAATAGAGTTTGCCAAATCCGGCACTCTAGACATTGATCCAATTAGCGCTGGTCACATAGCCGGTTTTTATGACGATGTGCAATTTTTACAATTACCGTATCTCTTTAAAAGTGCGGAACATTATTCTGTTGCAAGGCGATCAGCGCTTGTGCAACAGATGCTTGAAGAATTAGGAAAGGCAACCGGCCTAATTGCTTTAGGCATATACTCAGATTGCAATGGATTTGCAATAGCGAGCACTAAACCAATAAACAACATTAGTGATACTAAAGGAATAAAATTGCGCTGTATGCAAAATCCATTGTTCGTTGATATTTATAACGCATTTGGTTTTACAGTTACACCCACTGATTGGGGAGAGCTTTATACATCGCTCCAAACAGGTCTGGTAAATGCTAATGATTTAGGTGTTTACTGCCAATATGTTTTTAAGCTCAATGAGGTTGTAAAAAGTTTTGCTATTTTGAATCAAATGTGGACACAAAAGGTTCTCTTTATATCACCTAGAACATGGAAAAAATTAAGTGATAGCCAACGTAAAATAGTTAAAACAGCTGCCCAGGAAGCGATTGAGCTAACAGACGCATGGCAGTATGTTAGGGAAAAACAATATATCACAAAGGCCAAGAAAGACGGATATAATGTAACTTATCCTGATACGGCTCCATTTAAAAAAGCTTCAGAGAAGGTATATGAAAATTGGTTTAAGAAGAAACCCCATTGGAAAACCTGGTATAATGAAATTCAATATCTTGACCCAGGGGCAAGACTACCTGAGGCCTTTAAAGGTAAAAAAGAGTGATGTTTAATCCAAAGCGTCAAGGGTGAAGCTGTAGTGAACTATCGCGAACCCTTGACAACGCAGGAGATGGAGTATCAACGGCTTTCCCGAAGGGTAAACAAAAGGGAGATCTTAAAATGAGTATTACTATATATCTTCTATAGAGAGGTTTCAAAATATCGATTTCAAACCTTGATTTCATTTTGATTTCAGTATCTTCTATATTCATCTCGCTTTTGTTTGTGCAACTTTGAGGTTCAAGTTTATACCGAGCTTTGTGTGCTAGTATCGCCTCTTCGATACCCCAGCGGATCAATCAGGTTTTGTCATTTTTCAACATATTTATTGGAATCGATCGTTTAAAATAAACGTTATTAAAGGGGGCTGTTACAATGGGAGATGATGAAGAAAAAAAAGGGTTGGTTAGAACAACCATTGATTCAACAGTAGAGAAAATAAAAACAGGGAACAACGTGTTTTTGTTTATATTAATGGTTGGGATGGCATTGGTACTAGGAACTAACATAACTATGAGATTTTTATTGAATCAGCCTATCTCTTGGTCAAACGCGATTTCAAGATATGCTTACATCTATATTGTACTTTTAGGAACTGCTGTTTCATACATGGAAGGACAACATGCACAGATTGAGTCCATGTACAACGTTGTATCAAAGAGATTCAAGATTGTCTTTGATGTTTTTCACATTATGGTAATGATGTTTCTTTCTATTGTGCTTATCATCATAGGAATGAAACATACGATTACTATGTGGGATGCTCACTCGCCTGTGATACCTTGGCTCTCACTGGGTATTGTTTATCTGTCAATACCAATATGTGCGTTTACTATTATTGTTTTTCTCATACAAAAGATGCTTAACATAAAAATGCAGACAGAGGTTTAGCAGTGATATACATAATACTCATGATAATTTGTTTCTTTTTTCTAATGCTTATTAGAGTACCAATCCCGTTCGCTTTGCTTGCTTCAACGTTAGTATACTACTTCGGGGTGCATATACCATTAGATATTGTTGTCGTAAGGTTATTGAGATCGTTTGATTCATTCATACTTTTGGCGATCCCTTTTTTTATATTAGCAGGAAGAATAATGTCGGAAGCAGGAATAAGTGATCGATTGGTTAAGGTATCAGATTTGATCGTAGGTAGAGTTAAAGGTAATTTGGCGTATGTAAACATAGTGGTGAGCATGTTTTTTGGCGGTATTACAGGAACCGCTATTTCTGATACAACTGCTATAGGTGCAATCTTGATTCCCACAATGAAGAAAAAAGGTTACACAAAAAGATTTAGTGCTGCGGTGACTGCTGCATCATCTACTATGGGGCCTATCATTCCTCCGAGCCTCATGTTTATCATATATGGTTCTATAGCTCAGGTATCAATACGAGACATGTTTCTTGCAGGAGCTATACCTGGTTTGATGATAGGCTTAGCACAAATGACTGTAGTAAAACTTCATACATTAAAATATGATTTGCCCAGGAGAAAAGAAAAAATAGGAAAAACTGAGGCTATAAAAATAATTAAAGGTGCCACCCTGGCCATATTGTTGCCCGTAATTATTTTAGGAGGTATTCTCCTAGGTATAGTTAGTCCTACAGAGGCTGCTGTAGTAGCAGCATTTTATGCTGGATTTATTGCGGTTTTTGTTTATCGTACTTTATCATTTAAAAGGCTTTTAGTTGTTATAAAAGATTCAGCTGTTGAAACTGGAAGTGTTTCAATTATTATAGCAGCAGCTGCTTTGTTTGGATGGGCTTTATCTAATGAGCAGGTACCGCAAAGGTTTGCTGAATCGTTAATTGATATTACTACTTCTAAATGGCAAATACTACTTTTAATAAATTTTATGCTATTTGCTTTGGGAATGTTCATGGATAGTATACCAGCTATAATGATAGTAACACCAGTTTTTTTGCCGTTGTACAATATGCTCAATATCGACCCATTGCATGCGGGTCTTTTCATGAGTGTAAATCTGATCACGGGACTAGCTACTCCACCAGTGGGATGTTGTTTATTTGCCGCTTCAATTATTTCTGAAGCATCAATCGAAAGAATAAGTAGAGCCATTTTACCTTTTTTAGCGGCTAATGTTATTGTGGTGCTCTTAGTTACATATATACCATTCTTTACATTGTTTATTCCATCTCTTTTCTAATGGCCTTTTAACATTAATGATTTTCTCTATTAACCCAGCAAAGAATATACCAATATTGTTAAATAAATGTACTAAAGGCCTTAGAGGAGTTCAAGAGAGACGTAGGCCGAGATCATTCGATTAAGCACGGATTATTTATAGAAGGCCATAAAAGAATAAGATGATCCAGTGATTTATTTTATTTAGGTCAAGCCAAATATCTGCGACCATCTGCTTAAACCGCAGCAAATTCTATAATAAAAAACAGGAGGAAAAATGCAATGATACCTGATATCAAAAAAATTCTTTATGCTACCGATCTCTCACAAAATTCTGCCCATGCTTTTCGCTATGCCGTATACTTTGCAAAAAAATTTGATGCTGAGATCATCATTTTGAATGTTATTGAGGGAACATCGCAAGATGCTATAAAATTACTTGCGCCCTATCTCGATAAGCAGTACCTCGAGGAGATCTTAGAAAAAAGAGTGACCCACGCCATCGAACGAATTAACAATAGATTGAAGATATTTTGTGATAAGGAACTTGCAGATGATCCTGAATGTGCAGAAAAAATCGCTTCAATAGAAGTCTACCGGGGCTATCCTGAAGAAGAGATACTTAAAAAGGCGGACGCTTTAAACTGCGATGCGATCATAATGGGAACTCATGAAAAAGGCATCACGCATACCTTTTTGGGAACTGTTTCTAAAAGGGTGCTGCGGCGGTCTAGAAAGCCTGTTTTTATCATCCCCTTGCCGAAAGGGGAGACAGACATATCGTTCGATGATAATGATGATTAGGTGAGGAGTCCTTAGGATGGGGTTATCCATTACTGGCCTTTCAATATTAACGGAACAGATTTTCGTATTATTTGGTTTTCGACAACTAGGAGCTTCTCGATCAATTCGATGATCTTAAAAGAAATATTGGATGCTCTTACAAGAAACGAAATCATAAGGACCTAAGAAGCAGTTGATAATTATATCTAAAATTTTATAAACAAAGTGAGGGAGTCAATTCTATGGAAACAGTGAGAGATGGTAAAGGCAAACAGGAACAGATGTTAGGTAACGGGGAGAAGATCAAACGATATCTACGGAATATATCGCCTGCTCTTTTGGAAGTACAGAACATCGATTCGATCGAAATCCTGGAAATGAGAAGTGGTTCATATAATCTTAACTTTCATGTCAGAGTGAATCAAAAGGAATTCATTTTTCGCATCAATATTGAACAGCAAAGTGGGCTTGCCAAACAGATCGAATACGAATTCATGGTAATGAAATTTCTTGAAGGTCATCGCATAGCACCAAAGGCCTATTATTTTGACGACAGCCAGGAACGTTTTGATTTTCCTATTATGATTGAGGAATATCTGGAGGGCCCTATTTTATCTTTAGAAAAGGAAGACTTTTTAGAAGATCTTTCAAAGGTCGCTGAATTGATGGTTAGGCTCCATTCGCTTGAACCCGGAGACAGGCCGTTTATAACCTGGAAAGACCCGTTGACAGACACCTATGAGTTAGCCCGGAGTGACCTGATTGGCCTTGAGGCGAAAAGAACCTCTGAAAAGAAAACGATCAGCCTGGCAAAAAAACTATTGGAAAAAACTGAGGCGATGGTACTTAAGCATCGTCATTTGTTTCATGCCGACAGTTTAAATCATACTGATTTATGTTGTGAAAACTTTATCAAAACGGCTCAGGGGTTAAGATTGATCGACTGGGAAAAACCCAGGGTGGATGATTATAGCTATGACATTTGTTGTTTCCTTTCTGAGCCTGCAGAGTTGTATAATTCCCAGAAGCTTCTGAATTCAGAAGAGCGTATGAACTTTTTGGATAACTATGCGCGCTTGAGTGGAAAAAATCCGGACCATCTTATGGAAAAGGTCAAGATAAGAGAACCCCTGATTTCACTACACTGGATACTGTGGGGGGCAACCATGCTTTGTGATCTCAAAGATCGCCATACATCGCCTGAATTGTTGGAAGCCCACAAGGAAAAGATCGTTCGATATGAAAGAATTGCTAAGCCGGAGAACATCGAAAAACTTCTGGAATCATTATAGTTTTGAATCAACAATATCGTTAATAGCTCATTTGACAGGATAACAGGATGAACATGATATAAATCAAGGAACTTAGCGCTTCGCGCTAATTGGAATATTGGAGTAATGGAATGGGATTTGGGTTTCTTGAGAGTGTTTATGAAAAATGTATGCTTATAGAACTTTGTAAAGCAGGCCTTGACGCAGAATCACAAAAACCTAATATAGCTTACTATGAAAACGAGATTTCAAGTGAATTTTTAGCTGATATTATGGTGAATGATAAACTGGATTAAAAAATTATCTTATTAATCCTGTTATCCTGTCTAAAGGCAAGACTGAAAGGAGGAAGAAATGGCAAGATCGACAATCATGATGGTTGGAATAGGGGATTTGGGAGGTCATGTTCTTGAAATGCTTGTTCGTGCCCCTGGCTCACGTCGAATCATCACTGCCGACGTAAACGAGGATTGGGGGTACCGGAAAACGAATATAGCAGCCTTTGGCGCTTCTCAGTTGGGCTCCTATCCCGAGGTGGAATTCATAAAAATTGATCTTTACAATATCGAACAGACAGCAGAAATCATCTCTAAATACAAACCCGAGATCATCTACAGCGCAGTGTCGCTCCAATCCTGGTGGGTTATCAATATCCTGCCCAAGGAAGTGTTTGAGGAGTTGGACATTGCACGGTTCGGTCCCTGGCTCCCCATGCACCTGACACTAGTCTACAAATTAATGCAGGCGGTCAAGCAGACAGGATTGGATATCAAGGTGATCAACTCGGCCTTTCCTGATGCAACACATCCTGTTCTGGATAAGGTTGGATTGGCCCCAATCATCGGTATCGGCAATGTGGCCAACCCGGTCCCTGCCATCAGAAGTTCGATTGCTTACAGGTTACAAAGGCCCATGAAGGATGTCACGGTTTTATTTTTTGCACAGCATTATGTAAGCCATTACCTGCCTCGCTTCGGTAGTGCAGGAGGGGCGCCTTATTTTCTGAAAGCCGTGGTGGACGGTGAAGATGTAACCGGCGAGTTTAACATGGAAGAAGTATTTGCGGATATCCCTACTAGATTTCGCCGAGCAGGTGGTCGGGACGGGCAAATCCTTACGGCTTCCTCGGCAGCTGGAATTACTCTGGCCGTGGCGGATGACACAGGGGACTTTATGCACGCCCCGGGTCCCTCGGGCCTGCCGGGAGGATATCCTGTGCGTGTTAACAGAAACGGAGGAAAAGTCATTCTTCCCAAGGGATTGACACTTGATGAAGCCATCCGCATTAACGAGGAGGGGCAGCGATATGATGGCATTGATCGGATCGATCAGGATGGAACCGTTCACTATGCTGAAAAATCAGTCGCCATTATGAAGGAGATGGTGGGCTATGACTGTAACATGATGAAGCTGGAGGAGACAGAAGAGCAATCCAGAGAATTGGGTCGCAAATTCAAGGAATTTGCCGAAAAGTATAAATAACCGTGCCCGTCTTCTGACGGATTACCCAGAAAACAAGGCGTGAAGGAGAGATCTATGCGTTCAATGAAGGCTGCTGTCATGGGAGGAGGAAACGGCTCTCATACAATAGCAGCGGATTTGGCCCTTAAAGGGCTGACAGTGAACATGTTCGAAATGGCTAAATTTGCAGGCCGTATGAAAAAGGTATTCGAAACCCGCGAGATTGAAATGTCAGGGGTGGCAGGGGGGAGATAGCAAGTTTGAATTTGGTGAACACCGATATTCGGGAAGCGGTTGACGGAGCCGAAGTCATCTCTATTCCGCTTCCCGGATTTACCATTTCCGCGTATGGGCGAATTCTGGCTCCCCTGCTGACGGAAGATCATATCGTAGTAATCATGCCGGGAACCCTTTCTGCTCTTGAGTTTCGAGAAACTATTCGAGCCAACGGGAACCTGGGTGAACCGATTATTGCTGAAACAGGGGGACTGCCTTTTGCAACCCGCCTCATTGGGCCGGGAAAGGTTAAGACATTTAATATCAGGTCTGTTTGCGGCCTTACCGCCATTCCCGGGAATAAGGGCAATCTTATACACGATAAGCTAAAGAGATTATATCCTTTTGACCTTAAAAAATTCACCCTCATTTCATCTTCAGCATACCCAAAATCCTCCGCACATATTTCCTCTACGACATTTAGCCACGATACTCTCAACTCCAAAGCATTTCAGCCGCCGCGAAGCCCCGCCTCCCCTGCCCTTGCATCCCTCACAATCCCCCGCGCAACCGGATGACCCAAGACCCGCATATATTGTGACTTATTTTTCTTGACACACAAACCCATTTCTCCTATACTTCCCCTATCAAAAAGCGAATTCTTATCACTCAAAGATTTTCCCCCTCTCTTTGAAAAAAAAAGAATAGGCTAGGGGGTGCGTTAGTTGAAATATACATTATTTATTACTCTCTATTTTGTATATTTCCTACCATAAAAATAAATAACAAAGGACACCCCAAAATGATATCTCAATTAATTGTCACGGACGTTTTAGTGATATTTCTTTTAATTACGCAGGTGCTCGCCCAGCATGACTGGGAGAACCAGAATATGATCGGACAGAACAAAGAACCTACACATGCTACATTAATGGTTTTCCCTGATAAGGAATCAGCACAGAGGGGAGACAGGAGAGCATCCCCGTTTTATAAGTCACTCAATGGTCGATGGAAATTTAATTGGGTTAATAAGCCAGCAAACAGATCTGTGGATTTTTATAAACCAGATTACGATGTTAGTGCATGGGATAGCATCGAAGTGCCCAGTAACTGGCAAATGCAAGGTTATGGGATTCCTATTTATCTAAATATTCCTTATGCCTTTAAGAAAAATCCCCCTTTTATTCAAAACGACTATAATCCGGTGGGCTCCTATCGCACAGAATTTACTATACCCCAAAAATGGAATAACCGTCAGGTATTTATCAACTTTGACGGGGTGGAGTCCGCTTTTTATCTTTGGATCAATGGAGAAAAAGTAGGGTATAGTCAGGGTAGCCGTACACCTGCGGAGTTTGACATCACCGAATATTTGAAAAATGGCACAAATATATTAGCGGCGGAAGTATATCGCTGGTCGGATGGATCATATCTCGAGTGTCAGGACTTCTGGCGTCTAAGCGGAATATTTCGCAATGTTTACCTTTTTTCAACTCCTCTGGTACATATCCGTGATTTTGAAGTACAGTGCCAGTTGGATGAAGAATATCAGAATGCTACTTTGAATGTAAAAACCTGGGTTAGAAACTTTTCCGATAAACCAACAGAAGATTTACGAGTTGAAATTTCCCTGCTTGATATTGAGGATAAATTGGTGGGTTCAGAAGTACTGATGTATAAGGATCTTTCTAAGATCGATGCGGGTGATGAGAAAGCAGTTGAAATGACTGTTGATGTCACAAATCCATCCAAGTGGTCCGCAGAGCAACCGAGTTTGTATAAAGTGATTTTGTGTTTAAAAAATAATGATGGGGAGGTGCTTGAATACGAAAGTTGTCAATTTGGATTCCGGAAAGTGGAGATTAATGATGGACAATTATTGGTTAACGGTGTACCGATTTTAGTTAAAGGAGTAAATCGTCACGAGCATGATCCGGTTACCGGCCATTATGTGAATGAAGAATCGATGATCACTGATATTAAATTGATGAAACAATTTAATATTAATGCTGTACGTACCAGCCATTATCCCAATGATCCCAGATGGTATGAATTATGTGATCAATATGGATTATATTTGATAGATGAAGCCAACATAGAGTCACATGGTATGGGCTATCACCCAGATGTAACACTGGGAAATAATCCGGAGTGGGAGAAGGCACATCTTGACCGAATTGTCAGTCTGGTAGAAAGAGATAAAAACCACCCATCTGTGATAATCTGGTCCATGGGTAACGAAGCCGGAGATGGATGTAATTTTGAAGCAGCTTCTAGATGGATACATGAACGAGATCCTTCCCGGCCAGTGCATTACGAACGTGCTGAAGATCGCCCACATGTAGATATTTACAGCCCCATGTATGATTTTATAGATGACTTGAAGAGATATGCGAGTAAACCGCAAGACAGACCGTTAATTTTATGTGAGTATGCCCATGCCATGGGTAATAGTGTAGGTAACTTGCAGGACTATTGGGATGTCATTGAAAGTGAAAAGCACCTGCAAGGGGGGTTTATATGGGATTGGGTTGACCAGGCATTATGGAAGACCACTTCCGATGGAAGGAAATTCTTTGCGTATGGTGGCGATTATGGTGATAATTTTAATGATGGTAATTTTCTGTGCAATGGCCTGGTTCAACCGGACCGCCGCCCTAATCCATCGCTATATGAAGTTAAAAAGGTATATCAATATGTAAAAGTTACCGCAGTTAAACCATTAGCAGGTGTTTTTAAGGTAAAAAATAAATATGACTTTCTTTCTCTTGGTTTTTTGAATATTAGTTGGGAATTAGCAGCAGATGGCCATGGTATACAGAATGGTGAATTATCTAAAATTGATATGGCCGCAAAGCAAGTCCGGGAGATTGTAATCCCTTTTACCAAGCCTGAATTAAAGCCAGGAACGGAATGCATGCTTACAATTACTTTTAGTCTATCTCAGGATACACCTTGGGCACAGCGGGGACATGTCGTTGCCTGGGATCAATTTAGATTACCTTTCAAGGTACCTGAATCGCCAAAAGTAAGCCTGAGTACCATGGCTGATCTGGAAGTTAATAAAACTGCTGATAAAGTTGTCATCGCTTGTAATAATTTTTCAATAAAGATTAATAGAAATAGTGGTGCTATAGAGTCCTACAGGTTTCAAGACAAACAGCTGATAACCAATCCTCTAATTCCAAATTATTGGCGGGTACCAATTGACAATTACATT
>Ga0209635_10004742_pt1 | contig 10697 bp, 9 predicted proteins | sample DeeMarSWOR230_32_FD_187463 | JGI IMG/M metagenome (GOLD analysis project Ga0209635, IMG submission 187463) | Marine sediment microbial communities from White Oak River estuary, North Carolina - WOR-2-30_32 (SPAdes) (version 2) | ecosystem: Environmental > Aquatic > Marine > Intertidal zone >...
TCGGGTTCTGGAGCCTTTTCGGGCTTTATTATTTTTTTATCTCTGTATTCTTCATAGTAGAGGAGTGTGGAGTCTTCGGATTCCATAAAATATTCTTTTTTCCCCATTTAGGGCCTCCTCATGTCTTTTGAAGCGGCTGAGACAGCATCATAGATCTTGACGTAGTTCCCACAGCGGCAGAGGTTGCCGGATAATGCTTTTTTGATTTCTTCTCTGCTCGGGTTTTTATTTGTATTGAGGTAAGCCACAGAGGTCATGATGAATCCAGGCGTGCAGAATCCACACTGGTAAGCATCCTTATCGATAAAAGCCTGCTGGACAGGATGAAGCTTTCCATTAGTTGCCAGTCCTTCGATAGTCGTTATTTTTTTTCCGTCAGCCCTTATGGCAAAATACATGCAGGAATACACTGGTTTTCCGTCTAGGAGGACCGTGCATCCTCCGCATTCTCCCCGGCCGCATATTTTTTTTGTCCCTGTCAAGTTCATTCTCTCTCTTAAGACATGAAGAAGGGTCTCTCCTGGCTCAACAGTCAAGGTCAACTTTTTTTCGTTGACCGTGAGAGTGATTTGTTTCTGGGAAAGAAGAGGAATTTTCCCTTCTTCATTTTGGAGAGCGATCTTATCTTTTGCAAGGAGCGACGGAGTCACTGCCGCACCTATTGCCCCACCTCCAAATCCTTTCAGGAAATCCCTTCTTGTGAAAGTCTTTCTTTTTTTCTTTTTAGGATTTTCCATTCTCTCTCTCCTTATCTGGATCAGGTGGAGCGGCTTTAAATCAACCTGATAAGCGTGATGATGGCAAGGCAGAGAATGAGTGTCCCTGGGGAGGCAATTAACCTTAATGTCTTGATTCGGTTGGCCTTTTCAAGTTTTGTCTCGAAGGTCATAATCTTGGATGCTGCCCAGAATCCTAGAGGAACGGTCACGCAGGAGAGAATAACGGCTAAGGGCGCATAGTAAAGGGAAAGAGGAGTGGTTGTCCCAGGAAAAACGCAAGCTGGAACCCCAGTCGCAAATTTCACTAGGGGAAAGAGGTTGACTGCCAAGAGCGCTGACATTCCTCCGAGAATAGCTCGCCTTCCTGTTTTGTGCTTTTGTTTTTCCGCATATATGGTGAGCAGAACCAGGAATGCCAATCCCTCCATCAGAAAGGCGAAAATGGGGTTCCCCACAGCTCCGTGAAGGATCGGGAGAGAAAGAAGCAGTGCATCGAACATTTTGAAGAGACATGCAATTGCGATAAGGAGAGCAACGCCCAGGATCCTACGGGATAAGATCCAGCTGGCGGCAATGAAGAAGAGAGCGACTCCTGTCATGATGGAACCTGACATAAAAGAGGCGCAGCTTCGAAGCCACATGCCCAACGCAGCTTCAGATAGTCCCCATATGGCTCCAAGCATGATGACAATACCTATGTAGGATTTGGAATTTTTTTGGTCCATGCAGGCCTCCTTGTATAAGCTAGTTCTAAGGGATTATAGTTTTCTTGTATTCATTTGACAACCCTTTCTTTTTGTTAATTCCAAGCCATGTTTAAACTTTGGATAGGATTTGATAGAGAAGATATGAGAAGATGGCTTGAAGAGGCAGGATTGAATAATGTGGCTGTGGACTGCGCAGAGGAAAGTTGCTGCGCGCAGTCAGAGAATGGGAAAGGGATGGCCCGTGTCAGCGTTTTTGTGGCTTCAGGTGAGAAATGAGTGGTTGCTGAGAGGTGAGAGGATGACTCGACACAGTGAGAGATCGGAAGCCATCAAGAGATTGGAGACTTTGCGGAATATCGGTCCGGCCACGGCGGAGAAGCTTTATTCAATCGGGATTGAAACTCCTGAACAATTGATACGATCCAACCCTGAGATACTGTACGAGAAATTAAGGCACAAAGCCGGAGGGAAATTGGATAAATGCGTGCTCTACCAGTTGCGAGGCGCGGTTTTGGATATTCCCTGGCCTGAGTGCAAAGGTTTTTCTAAGGATTCCAGTTAGCTGGTTTTCTGTTGGATTAGCTTTTTTCTAGCCTGGGGTCTTTAATCGCTAGGGCCCTTTTTTCTGTTTTCTCTTGCTTTTTCTTTTCCAGCCATTTTGGGAAGATCCAGTTGAGAATCTCACTCTTCAGCTCATTATCCATATCTTTTATTCGAAGTCCTGCCTCCAGCCTGTTGTCCACACTTTTAACCCATGTGATCTCCCCTGTGACTGGGACGGATATATTTTTCTCTGGGATATGGAGGTTGACCTCCATATTCGTGCCCATTTCGATATTAAAGTCTATGCTTAATTTTATGCCTTCGCGGGAAAAATCGTGGGCTTCGATTTTCTTGCTTATGTTGTCTTTTCCATCCACTTTGACAAGATCTACAGGAAGCAAGCATTCAAAGCGCAGGAATTTTCTCTTCTCTTTCCCCATGTTCCCGTTAGTCTATCATGATATTCGAATATTTTCAAAATAAATTTCAACTGGTATTTTTGCATAATTTCCCGAAGAAAAATTCCAGAAGAGCCTTTGGAGTGATGGAGACAGACTCAATTGGCTAACCGGTGTCTTCCTTTCTGACTTTATTTAAAAGATGCTCCCAATCTTGAGAGGTTCTGGCGAACACTCCGCTTTCAATGTGACGTTGCAAGCTTTCTTATCCTCATTATTTATTCGAGTCAAGCAGCTTCCTGCTTTATATCCCTGTTTGACCAGCTGGCATTGCATGGTTGCTGTTTAGAACCTCCCGGCGATCGAAGTGTTGCAGAACTGGCATTTCCCTTCAACCATATGAAGCTCTCGGGTTTGTAGCCCGTTTCGGACGATGACCGTTCTCCCGCAACCGGGACAGGTAGTGTTTTCTCCTTCTCCCCCGAAAACATTCCCGAGATAAACATATTTCAGGCCCTCTTCCTGGCCTATCTCTCGAATTTTCTCCAGCTTTTTTACAGGAGTCGGTGGAATATGAGAGAGTTGGAGGTGAGGAAAAAATCGAGTGACATGCCAGGGCGTATCATTTCCGAGATCTTTGGAGATCCAGGCTGCCATACTCTTCAAATCGCTTTCATCGTCGTTATAACCGGGGATGATGTTGGTGACGATTTCTACATGCATTTTCCATTTTTTCCTGGCTCTCAGGATGACTTCCAGGATTCCTGAGAAATCATCGATATGGGCAATTTTTTGGTAAGAATCCCGGGAGAATCCTTTGAGGTCAGTGCGGAAAACGTCTAAGTAAGGGCCAATCATATCCAGGGCTTCGACAGTGATAAAACCATTCGTCACATAGTTGGTGAACAAATTATTTTCTTTGGCCAGTTGAGCTCCCTCCAGGGTGTACTCGAGCCAGAGGGTGGGCTCGTTGTATGTCCAGGAGATTCCGAAACAGCGGTTTTTCAGGGCTATTTGAACCAGCTCTTGGGGGGAGATAAAACGGACTGTTTTGATTTCCTCTTGAACAGTTGAATGGGCGATATCCCAATTTTGACAGCCAGGGCAGCGGAAATTGCAGCCAAAGCTCCCGAGAGATAACCATTCTGAGCCCGGATAAAAATGATAGACGGGTTTTTTTTCAATAGGGGAAATCATGAGGGAAGAGACGAGCCCATAGGTTTTCGGAATAAGCTTTCCCCTTTGGTTTTCTCTTGTCCGGCAGTGTCCTCTTTCGCCTTCCCGGATTGTACATCTTCTCTGGCAGACGCGGCAGCGAACGGCACTGCCTTTGAGTGTGTCATAGAGTACGGCTTCAACCATGATGCCTATCATCATCAGGTCGGAGTGACTTTGATGTCTACATATATATATCCGACTGAATCTGGATCCAGCTTTTGATTATTTCTTTCAATGGGAATCAAAATTCCATTCTATATTTTTAACAAAAAATATTAAAGCTTTGGAGGCCTGACCCTTATTCATTTTTATGGTATCTTATATAGAGTCTGAAGGAGGGAAAACATGGATATTAAAGTTTCGAGCGAAGCCTTTGAAGAAGGGGGAATGATACCCGCGAAATACACATGTGACGAAGACGATATTTCTCCTCCGCTGGCATGGGATTCAATTCCTGAAGGCACAAAGACGCTCGCTCTCATCTGTGATGACCCGGATGCGCCGATGGGAACATGGGTTCATTGGGTTCTTTTCAATTTGCCCGTTGACATCAGTGAGTTGCCCGAGAACGTTCCGCCAGAAAGGGAACTCGAAAGCGGCGCTAAACAAGGAACGAATGATTTTGGAAGAATCGGTTATGGTGGTCCCTGTCCTCCGGGAGGTACGCACAGATATTATTTCAAGCTGTGCGCATTGGATGCGGTGCTTGACCTTGAGGCTGGGGCTAGGAAGCCTCAATTGCTGGAAGCCATGGAGGGACATATCCTGGCAAAAGGTCAGTTGATGGGAAGATACAGCCGCTAAGAGATCTATTTTCCAGGAGTTAATGACTGGCTAGATCTCGCTCGAGTTCGATGATACTGAGGCCTGATAAGACTGTTCCTCATGTATGGTGGATAGGAATTAAATTTTTCCTGATTGTAAAGATTGATAATGTCATTGAGCCTGGTATTCGGGAGTAATGCATGTACGCTTTTCTGAATATATTCTTTTTTGTGTTTCATTCAAGCTTGATTATTTTCAACCTTTTCGGCTGGATTTGGAAAAAAACGAGATTAGCCAACCTGATCGTCATTCTGCTAACAGCCTTTTCCTGGACAATCCTGGGAATATGGTATGGTTTTGGCTTCTGTCCCTGCACTGACTGGCACTGGCAGGTGCGAGAAAAATTAGGATATTTTGATATGCCCTCTTCCTACACGAAGTTTCTTATTGATTCTCTGACAGGCTTGGATGTCAAAGAAACACTGGTAGACACTCTTGCCGTAATTCTACTTGCATTGGCTCTGGTCGCATCGGTCTTCACAAACGTGAGAGATTGGAAAAGGAAACGGAAATAGACTGTTTACTTTCTTCTTTTTTTCTTTGAGCATCCGGAGGACTTCTTTTTTAAAGTCCGGATGGACTTTGAATCCTAACGCTTCTGTTTTCTTCAGGTATTCATAAGCCTGGGAATATTTTTTCTGGTAAAAAGAGATGACTGCAAGATTGTTGTAAGCCTGGGCATAACCGGGACTGATTTCGATGACCTTTTTATAATGAACGGCTGAATCCGAGAGAAGGTTAATTTTGAAATAAAGATTGCCGAGATTCATGTGGGCTTCAAGGAGTTCGGGATCTAACTCAACCGCTTTCTGGTATTCCTGTTGGGCCTCTTCAATCCGGTTTTCTTTTTCGAGCAGAGCGCCCAGAAGATTGTGCGGTGCAGGAAGCTCTGGATCGAGAGTAATGGCTTTCTGACAGGCCTCCTTGGCTTCTTCAAACATTTCTTCTTCAAGATACGCATAGCCCAGGTTGGAGTAAGCACTCGCATAATCCGGTTTGATTTCGATGGCTTTTTGACAGCTTTGGATGGCCTCTTCCGCCATTCCTTTTTTCAGGTAAGCACTGGCCATGTTGGAGTAGGCTTTAAAATAGTTGGGTTTCAGCCTGATAGCCTCTTTGAATTCGACGATGGCTTTATCATACAATTTTATTAATAAATACGCCCGGCCGAGGTTGTGATGGGCTTCTTCGAACTCGGGGTCAATTTTCAAGGCCTCGGAATATTCCTGTATGGCCTCATCAATCCTATTTTTATGCATATAGATATTGCCCAGGTTGTTGTGGGCGCCACGGAGTCCGGGATTCAGTTGGAGAGCTTTGCGGACAAGAGGCTCTGCTTCCTCGTAGTTGTTTTTGAGGATATACGCCCCGCCTAGAGTGGAGGTCGCCCTGTCGAACTGAGGATAAAGTTCCAATGCCTTCTGGCACATTTCAATGGCCTGGTCTGCCATTCTCTCTCTCACATAGATAAGACCTAGATTGGCATACGCTTCAGCAAAGTTTGGGTTGAGCTCGATAGCCCTTAGGTACGTATTTATGGACTCTTCTGTCAGGCCCTTTTTTGCATAGGCGATGCCGAGATTATAGTGGACTTCTGAAAAATTGGGCTGAAGACGGAGGACTTTTTTGTACAGTTGTATGGCCTCGTCGACCTTCCCCTGTCTTCGGTAAGCAATACCTGAAATGTTGTATGCCTCTGCAGAATTGGGGTTGATTTGAATAGCCTGGTAACATTCGTTAAGTGTGGATTCGTAGTCTTTTTTTTCCAGATAAAAGATGGCCAGTAAAATATGGATATCGGGTTCTTTTCGGTTTAATTTTTTTCTTTGATTATATATCGCGATTGCCTCATCCAATTGAGCGGCGGGTAAAGGAAAGACATGAGGATTAAAGTTTCTCTGCCTGTTCAGAAGAATGATTTGCCTTGTGAACTCGTCGAATTTGGATCCAGGGCTTTCCCTGTTCATGATTGAACTTTTCTCATCGAGGTCCACGGCTCCGAAAAGGTGACAGAGTTCATGAAGGAGCAATGACTTGATGAACGTTTTGGATTTCGATTCCTTTAAGAGGATGTACCCATGGAGATAAGTCGCTGCCCCAGAAGGACCATAGGCGGTGCAGTGTTGGCCTGTCAAGCCAAGGACGATATCATAATTCTCTTGAGAGACTTTTTTTCTTAAATCGTTCAACAACCCAAATACCGTATTGTATGCATTGTCGGAGATCCAGCCGTCGAGCCGTCCAATTCTGAGCTTGATGTTGAACCGTTTTTCAAACTCTTCAGACGCACTCGTGATCAGCCAATTGATATCCGAACGCCACGTCGGAATAATTCTGAATTCTTCATCGACAACTATTTTGAGGTTGACTGTTCTGGCCGTTTGATCCTGGGGAAGGACCAGTCTGGAAACGAAAAATATCAGAGATGAAAAGATGAATATTCTCAGAAAGAATGAGAGTGGACAGTGGGAAATTAAATGTTTCTTGAGCAAATTGACCCTTTTTACTAATAATATAACTTCACCTCGATTCCGTCAATTCAGAATGCCATGATAGGATCCACTGGAAGTATTTCCAAGTCCGTGATGAAAAAATGTTTTTGGAAATATCCTCGCTCTCTTCAGATTTTTAACGCCATTCTCTCATAGTCCTTCTCAGCAGCTGCACAAAAAGAATGAATATGGGGACGTTCCCGAGGGGGACACCCCATCTCGCCCCAGTTGTTTCGTAAACCTCATCAAAACAAAAAATAGAATGTCTCCGCAGCGAATGTCCCCTATTGATATAATCTGAAAAAAAAGGTATACATTCTTGAGGAAGGGGTGGTGTTCAGCCACCTCTTCTTGTTTTTTAATTAAGAAGGAGAATTCAATTCTTACACAAGAAAGGCTCTCCTCTCTGGATGTTTTCCGCGGCCTGACCATCGCGGGGATGATCCTGGTCAATAATCCCGGAAGCTGGGAGTACGTTTACGCCCCTCTGCAGCATGCGAAATGGCACGGCTGGACGCCCACTGACTTGATTTTCCCTTTTTTTCTTTTTATTGTCGGAGTTTCTATTTCTCTCTCTTTTTCCCGCAGGCTCGAACAGAGCAGAGGAAAGCCTAGTTTGTATTCCAAAATATTCAAAAGGAGTTTGATCCTCTTTACGCTGGGATTGCTTCTGGCCCTCATTCCTCGATTTAATTTCACAACCCTCAGGATTCCGGGCGTTCTTCAGCGTATTGCCATCTGTTATCTTTTGGCGTCGCTGCTTTTTCTCAAGACAGGAACGAAGGGGAGGTCCATTATTGCTTTGGCTTTCCTGGCTATTTACTGGATAGTGATGAAACTGGTTCCTGTTCCGGGCTATGGCCCTGGAATCCTGGAATACGAAGGGAATCTCTGTTCCTATCTGGACAGCCAGCTCCTTGCCGGACATCTGTATAAACCAGGCTTTGATCCTGAAGGAATTCTGAGCACTCTGCCAGCGATTTCAACGGCTCTGTTGGGGACTTTGACCGGTGATTGGCTGCGGTCCTTTCAGTCCGTTCTTCAGAAGACCGGAGGTCTATTTATTGGAGGGATTGTTTTGACTATGAGCGGCCTCCTTCTCCATCCTCTTTTTCCCATCAACAAACAGCTCTGGACAAGCACTTTTGTGCTCTTCGCCGCCGGAGCGGCATTGCTTCTTCTGGGAGCCTGTTACTGGCTGATAGAAGGGTTAAAACTGAGAAAGTGGGCGTTTCCGTTTCTTGTCTTTGGGACGAATGCCATAGCGGTTTATGTGGGTTCCGCTTTAATGGTCAAACTGATGGGTTTGATTAGGATATCCTCAAACGGGAGTGTTTTATCTTTTAAGACCCTTGTCTTCACTCGACTTCTGGCACCATGGGCGGGAAATTATTTCGGTTCCCTGGTCTACCCGCTACTTCTGATTATTATCTGGCTTGGAATCATGATCCCGCTGTACAGGAATAAAATATTTATTAAGATTTAGCCATAAACGGAAAAGAGGCCAAGCCCCTTTTTTCAGCTTTTTTTTGGAAAGTGTTTTCCTCCTAAATATTTTCCTTTCCCGGAATCAGCTCAAATCCCTTGATAAGACTGTAGAAAATCAGGCCTCAATCAATTTATAATAATAAAGGAGTACTGGTTTTTTATTGGCTAATAACGGGCGACGTGAAATTACTCATCAATATCCTTATATTATATATACTCCAGGATAAGCAGGGCTTATAAAGATGAATGGAGACATATCATGAGGTTCACGCTTCGATTTAGGCCCATGGTTTTTATCCTGCTCCTGATTCTTGGAGTGGGAATAACAGTTTCTTCTATAAATGCCCAGTACTTTGGCCGAAATAAGGTTCAGTACGAGAGTTTCGATTTTAAGGTCATACATACAGAGCATTTCGACATTTATTTTTACCCGGAGAAGAGAGAAGCCGCCATGCAGGCCGCTCGAATAGCCGAACGATGGTATGCCCGTTTATCTCGAATATTTAACCATCAGCTCAAAGGCCGCCAGCCATTGATCCTCTACGCCAGTTCCCCTGATTTCCAGCAAACGGTAACCATCTCGGGTATATTGGGTGAAGGGACAGGCGGAGTGACCGAGATGCTCAAGAGGAGAATTGTCCTTCCACTGGGTGTTTCATTGGCGGAGTCCAACCATGTGATCGGACACGAGCTTGTCCATGCATTCCAGTTTGATCTCACTTCAGAGAACGCTCCAAGATATGCGGGTGCTTCATCTGTCGCTATGCAGCTACCGTTGTGGCTTATTGAAGGATTGGCGGAATATCTTTCTATCGGACCAGTCGACGCCAACACCTCGATGTGGATGCGAGATGCCACACAGAGAGAAAAACTCCCAACGGTCAGACAACTGAACAATACTCAGTATTTTCCTTACCGTTACGGTCAGTCCCTCTGGGCGTACATCACAGGGAAATGGGGAGATGGAGCTGTCCCCAGGCTGATGAAATCCATCAGCAGAACCGGAGATTATGAGGGGGCGATTAAAAAAACACTTGGTGTCTCGTTGGAAGATCTTTCGAAAGAGTGGCATGAATCGATGAAGAAGACATACTCGCGTTTGGCCGAGATGACCCATCTATCCGATCAATCCGGACGCGTACTGATTCAGGGGACAAAAGATATTAGGTTGAATGTGTCTCCAGCACTCAGTCCAGACGGGAAACAGATTGTTTTTCTTTCCAGCCGTGACCTGTTTTCAATAGATATGTATCTGGCTGATGCTGAAACAGGAAAAATCAAACGGAAGCTTATCGAGACAGCCGTTGATCCCCATTTTGAAAGCTTGCAGTTCATTAAATCCTCCGGATGCTGGGATGCAGAGGGGAATCGGTTTATATTCGGTGCTATTAGCAAGGGGCGGCCCGTTCTCACTCTAATCGATGTGAAGAAAGGAAAGACCATTAAAGAGGAGGTCTTCCCTGAGCTGGGAGAGATATTGAATCCCACCTGGTCCCCTGATGGACGGTTTGTGGCTTTCTCGGCTCTTGCTGGAGGATTAACAGATATTTTTGTCTATGATCTTGAAGGCTGTACATTGAAGAAATTGACGGACGATCCCTATGCGGACCTTTATCCGGCCTGGTCCCCTGATGGACACGCGGTTGCCTTTGTCACAGATCGATTTTCTACCGATCTTTCCATCCTGGATATTGGCGACTACCAACTGGCATTACTCGACCCGGAAACCGGAGAGATACAGAAGATTCCCGCTTTCAATGGAGCCAAGCACATCAATCCGCAGTGGTCTCCCGATTCAAAAAGCTTATACTTCCTCTCAGACCCTAATGGCATCACGAATATCTACAGGATTGACTTGGATAACCTGGATATCTTCCAGGTGTCGAATCTCTATTTGGGTGTGAGCGGGATAATGGCCATAAGCCCTGCTCTTTCTATCGCGCAGGAAAGTGGCCACCTGGTGTACTGCTTTTTTGAAAACGAAAGTTACAATATCTACTCTATAGATTCGGCAGATAATTTGGTTGGAAGTGACCCCCGATTTCAGTTTGAAGATATTCAGCCCTCCGTTCTTCCACCTCGGGAAAAACCGGAAGGTGAAGTTCTTGAACTACTGCGGAATCCTCGGTTCGGTCTTCCTCAGGAAACGTCCTACACGATCAGTGAGTATAAGCCGAAATTAAAGCTGGATTATATCAGTCATCCTCAATTGGCCATAGGAGTGGATAGATTCGGTACCTATGCCGGAGGAGGCGTTGCCCTGTTCTTCAGCGATATGCTCGGCTATCACAGCTTGGCAGGGATGAT
>Ga0209635_10004747_pt1 | contig 10695 bp, 8 predicted proteins | sample DeeMarSWOR230_32_FD_187463 | JGI IMG/M metagenome (GOLD analysis project Ga0209635, IMG submission 187463) | Marine sediment microbial communities from White Oak River estuary, North Carolina - WOR-2-30_32 (SPAdes) (version 2) | ecosystem: Environmental > Aquatic > Marine > Intertidal zone >...
CAAGGATGTCGCGGGCACAACCTACCGAATGTTGTTTACGTTGGCGGAGGTTGCAGCATTGGAAAACCCCGAACTCTTCGCTAGCCTTCAACTGAGCTTGCCAGAGCTAGAAAAAATCGAGAGTTCGTTCCTTGAAAAAACACATGAATTGTTGAATCTGATTAAACAGAAAGATCGAGCAGCCATCACCAGTAGAATGGAACAGTTGAAATCAAAGCTTATGAAAGCAAGCGGCGATTACGAGCGGTCGTACGAGATAATGTATAAAATGTTAGAGGCTGCCGAGAACTAAGAAGCCTAAACTCATGCGCTATGCGGCTCTGGGATACGACCCCAAGATTTTTAGAAACAGCTCACTTTTTTCTAGCGCTTTCAGCGCTGCGGCGCAGTTTTCTTCGGTTCTGTGCCCTTCGAAATCCAGGCAAAAGTTGTATTCCCAAGGCTTCTGCTTCGTCGGTCTTGATTCGATTTTTGTAAGGTTTATGTTTCGCTTCGCAAATTGTCCAAGGGCGTGATAAAGTGCGCCAGGTGTATGCGTAGCGGCGAAAATTATTGAGGTTTTGTCTTTGCCTGTTTTAGGCGAGTCGTTTTTGGATATGACGAAGAACCTTGTGTAATTCGTTGGGGTGTCCTCTATTTCTCTGGCGAGTATCTTCATGCCGTAGATTTCTGCTGCTTTTTCGCTGGCTATAGCGGCTGCATCTTTCAGTCCTTTTTCTTTAAGCATTTTCACGCTGCCTGCAGTGTCGTAGGTTGGTATGAGTTCGCTGCCTAAGCGTTCAAGAAAGCTGCGGCACTGAGCCAAAGCCTGAGGGTGCGAGTAAACTGTTTTAACCGCCTTTAAGCTTGTGTTGGGATTCGCTATCAGACAATGGGAGATTCTGATGATGATTTCGCCGGAGACCTTTAGGCTATGCGTTAGGAAAAGGTCGTAGGTTTGGTTCACGCTTCCTTCCAAGCTGTTTTCCACGGGGACAACTCCAAACTGCGACTCCTGTTTGTCCACGCTCTCGAAGACTTCGGTGAGGTCCCGGCAGGGCTTAACTTCTGCCTCGTCACCGAAAAAGGTGTAGACTGCGCTCTCGCTGTATGCGCCTCTCTCTCCTTGAAAGGCTACTTTCACTTTTTGCTTCCCAGCTTTCGTTTTTTTATTAGGCACTTGTTTATTCCGTTTATCATTGCCTCGACGCTGGCCATGACTATGTCTTCTCTCGCAGCGCGTGCTGATACGATGTTCCCTTTCTCGTCTTCCACTTTTATAACTACTTCAGCCACGGCGTTCGAGCCGCCTGTTATGGCTTCAAGGCGGTACTCGTTTAGTCTAATTTTCGCAAGGTTGCTAGTAAGTTTCTGTATAGCTTTTAATACGGCGTCCACTGGACCTACCCCTGTTTCCGCTGCAATGTACTCTTTCCCGTCTAAGGCCAGCCGGACTGACGCTGTTGGAATCACCTTGATTCCCGTTACAACGGCCATGTCACTTAGGTCAACGATTTTTTCTTCTGCTATTACTTCGCCCATAACTGCAGAAGTCAACGCAAGCAGATCAGCGTCCGTCACCATTTTGCCCTTGTCGCCTAACTCTTTGACTCTTTTGACAATTTCTCTCAACTGGTCTTCAGTAGGATGTATTCCTATGTCTTCTAATTCTGCTTTAATGCCGCGGGTTCCCGCAAGCTTGCCCGCAACGAACTTTCTTGTACGCCCTACCGATTCGGGCTTTATAGGCTCGAAGGTCAAAGGTTTAACCGTTACTCCCCTTGTGTGGATGCCTGACTCATGAGCGAAGGCGTTTTCGCCGACAATAGCCTTGTTAGCCTGCACGAATATTCCCGTTAGTGTGGAAACCATTCTGGAGGTGCTGTAGAGCAAACGCGCATTGATGCCTGTTTTCAATTTGTAAATCATGTGCAAAGCCATAACAAGCTCTTCCAAAGCTGCGTTTCCCGCTCTTTCGCCCAAGCCGTTTATGGTTGCATGAACCTGAGTTGCGCCGGCTTCAACAGCCGCTAGAGAATTAGCCACTGCCATGCCAAAGTCATCATGACAGTGAATGCTTAATGGAACTTTAACTGCTTTTCTGACTTCTTCGATGAGCTTACGCATGGTCCACGGTGTCATTATGCCTACGGTGTCGGGGATGTTTATCATGTCAGCGCCTGCTTTCTCTGCAGCTTGGCACACTTGCTTCAGAAAGCTTAGTTTAGAGCGGGTAGCGTCCATAGGTGAGAACTCACATGTCAACCCGTGCTTCTTAATGTACTCGACGTGTTCCGCTGTTGCGGATAGCACTTGTTTAGGGGTCATGTTAACGGCGTATTTCATCTGCACAGGCGAGGTGGGAATGAACACGTGAACAACATCAACGTCACAATCGATTGCATCGTCAATGTCGCTTCGTGTGGCGCGGGCTAAACCGCAAACTTCCGATTCCAACCCAGCCTTCGCTATTTCCTTCACCACTCTCTTTTCGCCCTCGGAAGACATGGGCGATCCCGCTTCGATCACGTCAACGCCTAACTTGCTCAGTTGGCGTGCAATCTCGATTTTATCCTCTACAGTCAGCGATACGCCTGGCGTTTGCTCGCCATCACGTAGGGTGGTGTCAAAAATTCGGATGTAATCCTTGCTTTTCGCTTTCATACGTTTCAACCAACTTCTGTTGTTAAAGCTGCGGCTATGGCTTCAGCCATGTCAATCGTGGTGGTTTTGCCGCCCAAGTCTGGAACCGTATTGTGCGCATGCAGCGTTTTGACCACGGCTTTTTCTATGGCGGTTGCTGCTTCTAAGCACTTCGGGTCGTTGTACCGTTCACCCAGCCAATCCAACATCATCTTAGCCGCCAGAATCATTGAGAGGGGATTCGCTGTTTGTTTGCCTACTCTCGTGGGCGCTGAACCGTGAATCGGCTCGAAAAGCGCGAAAGCGTCACCTATGTTTGCGCCTGGCGCCATGCCTAACCCGCCGATAAGCTGCGCAGCCTCGTCTGAAAGAATATCGCCGAACATGTTGCAGGTTACTAGTACATCGAAGTCTTGAGGTTCTTTAATGAGGCGCATGGATGCCGCATCAACATACAACTCGTTGAAGGCGATGTCAGGGTACTGCTTTGCGGTTTCTCGGCACACGCTGGCAAAGAGTCCGTCGGTTACGCGCATGACGTTGGCTTTGTGGATGGCTGTGACTTTCTTTTTGCCGTTGCGTCTTCTCGCGGTTTCAAAGGCTTTGCGGGCTATGCGCTCGCAGTTTCCGCGTGTGATGACTCTGAGGCATATGGTGGTGTCGTCTCCTATGGTGAACTCTTGACCTTTGTAAACGTCCTCCGTGTTCTCCCTGACGAAAATCATGTCAATATCTGGATGCGCCACGGCAACGGCAGGATAAGCCTTTATGGGACGCAGATTAGCGTAAAGGTCAAACATCAGCCTAAGCCTCACGACGACGTCTGCGGCGGTTTCTCCAACAGGGCCTTTCAGGCACGCGTGAGACGCCTTGATTTTCTGTATGCTGTCTTCGGGCAGGGCTGCACCTCTTTTCTCAAGACAGGCATCGCCAGCTTCTGCCTCAATCATCTTGAGTTGCAAACCGAATTTTCTTTGGACTGTGTTCAGTACTTTCATGGTGGCGTCGGTTAGTTCTGGGCCTATGCCGTCGCCTCGGATTACGGATATTTTGTATTCTGTCATTTTTTCATTCTCCTTCGTAAGTTCTCTATTAGCCCTCCATCTGAAAGTATCTCTAGGATAAACGGTGGAAGCTTGCTTACTTGAAGGCTTTTGCCTTTTGATAGGTTTTGGATTTTTCCAACTTCGAAGTCTACCCTGAGTTCATCACCATTATCCACGGCGGCTGAAATGCCCTTGCATTCGCTTACGGGTAAGCCGATGTTTATGGAGTTTCGGAAGAATATGCGCGCAAACGACTCAGCTAACACGCATTGGACGCCTGCATGCTTTAAGGCTAATGGTGCTTGTTCTCGGCTGGAGCCGCAACCCAAGTTCTTTCCTCCAACCACTATCACGCCTTTTTTGGCTTTTTCAGGAAAAGCTGGGTCTAACCCTTTCATGGCGTGTTTAGCTAACTCTTTTGGGTCCATTAGAACCAGGTATTTCCCAGGCAGAATCACGTCTGTATCCACGTTGTCTCCGAATTTTATGGCGTTTCCAGTTACTTTCATGCTTTCTCTGCCTCCAGTTCACGCGGGTCGGTTATTCTGCCCGTTATGGCGGAAGCGGCTACAGTGGCTGGAGAGGCTAAGTAAACGTTTGCTTCAGTGCTGCCCATTCTGCCTATGAAGTTTCGGTTTGAAGTGCTTACGCACGTTTCGCCTGAGGCTAATAAGCCTATGTGCCCGCCTAGGCACGGACCGCATGTTGATCCGCACACTAAAGCGCCCGCGTCAGTGAAGATTTCTATTAGGCCTTCCCTTAACGCCTGCGAGTGCACCTCTTGGGAAGCAGGGATCACCAGTACCCTCACACCATCTTTAACCATCTTGCCTTTCAAGATTTGAGCCGCTAACCGCAGGTCTTCAATTCGTCCATTAGTGCAGGAGCCGATAAAGGCTTGCTCTACCTGAACGTTGCCTATTTCGGAAGCGGGTTTCACGTTGTCAACAGAGGAAGGACAGGCAATTTGAGGCTCCAAATCTGCAATGTTGATGTCTGTGACCTTCTCGTAAGAAGCGTCAGAGTCGCTCTTTAAAGATTCAAACGAAACCAAAGCTTTAGCGGTTCTTCCTTCCAGGAACTTACGGGTAGTTTCATCTGGCTCTACAATGCCGTTTTTGGCGCCCATCTCCACAGTCATATTGCACAATGTCATTCTGCCCGCTATGCTCATGGCGCGTATGGTTGGACCTGCGAACTCGACGCTCTTGTATATTGCCCCGCCAGCGCCCGCGTCGCCAATTATGGACAAGATCAAGTCTTTAGGCGTAACGTACTTCTGGAATTGTCCTTCCACGTTTACTTTGATGGCTTCGGGTACTTTTAGCCAAATTTTGCCAGTTACAAAAACCGCGGCAGCTTCGGTAGACCCTATGCCAGTTGCAAAAGCGCCGAAGGCACCGTAAGTGCAGGTGTGCGAGTCTGCCCCTACAATGACTGTGCCGGGTAGGACATGACCCTTTTCTGGCATTACTTGGTGGCAAATTCCGCCTTTGCCTACGTCGTAGATGCGTAGTTGTTGGTCTTTGGCGAATTTGCGCATTGTCTTGTGCAGTTCTGCTGCTTTGACTGATTCGGGTGGAACCTGATGGTCCAGAATTACCACTACTTTTTGGTTATCCCAAACGTGGGTGATGCCTATTCGTTTGAAGGCTTCAACGGCTAAAGGCCCGGTTAAATCGTGAACCATGACCATGTCTACGTTGGCGTCCACAATTTCTTCTGGGTGCACCGTGTTTTTTCCGGATGCTTTAGCCAGGATTTTTTCTGTTATGTTCATGGTTTTGCCTCTATTCAGTAGTTGATTTCGATTTTAGTGTGCTCTAACCTGGAGCACTGTGAGGAAGTTAAGGAGTTCCACGTGGGTTCTAAGGTTTACTCGTCGATTCTGATTGATCTTACTCCTCGCGAGAGAGCTGTTAAGCCTGTCCTCGCAAGTTCCATTATGCCGTACGTCTTCATCAAGTTGAGGAAGGCATCTATCTTATCTGGAGTCCCAGTGATCTCTATCGTTAAGGCTTCTGGTGAGACGTCCACTACTCGACCTCGGAACACTTCTACACAGTTGATTACGTCTGACCTGTGCCTTGTGTCGGGAACATTTACTTTGATCAGGGCTAATTCTCTGGTTACGATGTTTTCGGGTTCTAGCCGGCTGACTTTCACAACGTCTATGAGTTTGTTCATCTGTTTGATTATCTGCTCTAGGGTCTTTTCGTCTCCGTTGACGGTTATAGTCATTCTGGAGAGGTCTTCCTGTTCTGTGGGTCCAACTGTGATGCTTTCGATGTTGAAGCCTCTTCGGCGGAACATGTTGGCTATGCTGTGCAGTACGCCTGGTTTGTTTTCTACTAGCGCTGCAATCACTTTGGTTCTTCCGTTCTCCATTAATAATCCCCTACCTGTTCATTTATTCCGCAGCCAGGAGGAACCATCGGCACCACGTCCTCCTCTAACGAGATTGGAACGTCAATTACTGTTGTCAAATTGCTCTTCAACGCTTTTTTAACCGCCTTTGAGAATTCAGCGATTGACCCTACACGGAACCCTTGCGCCCCGTAAGCCTCTGTTAGCTTGACGAAGTCAGGTACGCTTCCCAATTTGACGGCTGAATAGCGTCCCTCGAAGAACATCCTTTGCCATTGGGCAACCATGCCCAGCACCGAGTTATTCAGCACTATGACTATAACAGGAATATCCTCCATGACGGAAGTCGCCAGTTCCTGTTCGGTCATTCTGAAACTGCCATCTCCAGCGATGTCTACTACGGGTCTGTCGGGGCAGGCAACTTTGGCGCCTATCGATGCTGGAAAACCGAAACCCATGGTTCCTAAGCCTCCAGAGCTTATGAACGTTCTTGGTTTTAACGCGTTGAAGTAAAGCGCTGCCCACATCTGGTTCTGGCCGACTTCAGTTGTTACTATGGCGTTTTCTGGCAGCAATTTTCTCAGCTTTTGCAGTAACGCTTTTGGTTTCAGGTCTTTCGATGCGCCTTTAGACGGCGGATTAAGCTGCTCTTTAGCCTCTTTGACACGCTTCGTCCATGCGGAATTTCCTTCCTTTTTCAACTGTTTTGTTAACCGTTCACGTAGGGCTTTCAAAGCTTTTGTAGCGTCAGCCACGATAGGTATGTCAACGTCTATATTCTTTCCGATTTCAGCCGTGTCGATGTCAATGTGGATTTTTTTTGTAGGTGAACAGAAGCTGTCCAAGTTTCCAGTGGACCTGTCTGAGAATCTTGTGCCAACCGCCAAGAGCACATCCGCCTCGCAAAGCAGCTTGTTCGCTACAGGATTTCCGTGCATTCCTATGCTTCCGAGGGACAAGGGGTGAATTTCAGGGAAAGATCCTTTACCCATGAATGTTGTGGCTACCGGCGCCATCAGCAGCTCTGCCACTTGTAATAGCTCACGGGACGCATTGGAAGTTATCACTCCGCCTCCTGCTAGAATGACGGGGCTTTTTGCTTCTGCTAGTAGTTCTGCGGCTTTTCTAATTTGCAGGGGGTGCGGGTTGGATGTTGGTTTGTATCCTCGAATTTGAATCCCGTTTGAGAATTCTATCTCTGCGACTTCTGTTTGCACATTTTTTGGGACATCTATTAGGACTGGTCCTGGTCTGCCAGTGGTTGCTATGTAAAAAGCTGTTTTCACGGTTTCTGGAATTTCTGCGGCTTCTCGTAATTGAAAGTTGTGTTTGGTAATGGGCGTGGTTATACCGATTATGTCCGCTTCCTGAAAAGCATCTCTGCCTATCATATAAGACGTGTTAGCGCCTGTCGTGGGAACTTGTCCTGTTAAGGCTATTACGGGGGAAGAGTCCATGTAAGCGTTGGTGATGCCTGTGACGAGGTTTGTGGCGCCTGGACCACTGGTTGCCATGCACACTCCTGCTTTTCCGCTTGCTCGGGCGTAGCCGTCGGCTGCGTGGGCTGCGCCTTGCTCGTGTCTGCATAGGATGTGCCTTATCTTTGATTTGCCGAAGTGATCATATATTGGAAGTAGGGCTCCTCCGAGTATTCCGAAGATCACTTCTACGTTTTGGCGTTCAAGGGATTTTATTAGAGCTTTTGCACCTGACATTTTAGTCATTTTTCTTCTACCTCATTACTTGAAAACTTGTTTAAAAGATGATTGCCAAAGATTTTGGCTGATTGCAAAATTGAGGCGTTTCCAGAGGGTTTCCTAGGATAATTAGAGAATAAGTACCCAACGATTCCAGCTATTGAGGTGACGATCCCTCACTTACATTGCCTCCGTGAAATGCACGTACCCTACCTCTAGCAACCTTTTTCATTTAAAAAGTTTGTGGTGTCTAAATACTGTCAAGTTATTTGTGAGCTTTCTTCAGCAGAATATTTGACTAATAATTCGGTATCCAGCTTTTCTCTTGATAAGTCAACTTGCCTTTCAGCCTTTATATAGGGGGCTATAGTATTTTCCGAGCACTAGTTAGCCTTATTGTTGTAGTCTGTGGTTAGCACGTTCATGCAGCCTATCACCGCGTCCATGCTTGCCATCACAATGTCCTCCCGCACGCCCATGGCATTGGCTGTTCTGTTGCCTTTGCGCATGCGCACCGTCACTTCCACCATGGCGTCTGTTCCGCCAGTGATCGCCTTCACGTTGTACTGCTCCAGCAGAATCGGCTCCACTTCTTGGATGGCTTTCTTCACGGCGTTTATGGCTGCGTCTACTGGACCCACGCCCATGGCTGCGCCGCTGACCTCTTTGCCGTTGCCGTTACCGTTTAGTTTCAGCCTGACCGAAGCGGTTGGCGTAACCGTGTTGCCGCTTACCACCGTTACCTCCAGAAGCTGGATGGGTTTTACTTTGCTTAAGCCAAGCACGCTCTCGGCAATCGCCAGCAAATCCGCGTCCGTAACAATCTTGCCCTTGTCGCCAACGGTTTTGACGCGATTGAAGATTTCCATTAACTGCTCTTCACTAGGCGCCAAGCCCATATCACTCAACGCCGCTTTAATCCCAGCCGAACCAGAATGCTTCCCAGGCGCTAATCGCCGTGTTCCGCCAACCAGTTCAGGCGCTATGGGCTCGTAAGTGGAAGAGTTCGCAAGCATACCCTGCGTGTGAATCCCAGACTCATGCGTAAACGCGTTCTCCCCCACGATGGCTTTGTTGGGCTGCACGTAAACACCGGTCAACCGCGACACGAACTGGCTGATTCCGTACAACTTCTCCGTCTTGACGTTCAGCTTCAGCTTGTAAAGCGCCATCAGCGAAACCACAATCTCCTCCAACGAAGCGTTCCCAGCACGTTCGCCTAAGCCGTTTATGGTCGCGTGAAACTGGTTCGCACCAGCACGCAACGCCGCAACTGTGTTCGCCACTGCCATGCCGAAATCGTTATGGCAGTGCACGCTTATAACGGGCACGTTCAGTGACTCCCGTAAGTCCCCGTAAAACTTGTAACTCCGCTCAGGAGTTAACACGCCAACAGTGTCGCAGGCAACGATGCGGTCCGCACCTGCTTCGATGCCCGTAGCGAAAACTTTCTTCAGAAAATCAAAATCCGCCCGTGTAGCGTCTTCAGCCGACAACTCCACGACCAGCCCGCAGTCCTTGGCGTACCGCACCATGTCACGCGTTATCCCTAGCACCTGCTCACGTGTCTTCCGAAGCTTCGCCTCGATATGCAAATCCGAAACGGGAATTATCAAGTGAATGCTGTCCGCACCGCTCTTCGCCACAGCGTCGATGTCGCCACGGACGCCCCGTGACGCGCTGCATATCTCAGCCTTCAAGCCTGCATCGGCGATAAGCTTAACGGCTTGCATCTCGCCTTCAGAAACCGCGGCGAAGCCAGCTTCGATAACGTCTACGCCTAGCTCGTCCAGACGTTGCGCTATTCGCAATTTGTTTTCAGGTGTTAAAGACACTCCAGGGGTTTGTTCACCATCACGTAGGGTGGTGTCGAAAACTCTTATTTTCTCAGGGAAGCGGCTAGATAAAACGATACCCCATTTTCCATCACATGCAATCTCAAACAGAGGTAACCGCTAACATATAAAATTTACGATTCCCAAATCCACCCGAAAAACTCTATCTTCTGATAAAATAGCGGTTCTGCCTAATAAATCTCTACATTTTATGGCTTTTTGCAAAAAGGGGCAAGAGCACCTATTAGATTTTATGTTCCATCATTGCGTGACAAGCTTTCTGAACAGGATTTCAAGACATTTTTGCGCTCTTTCAACCCAGCAAATGAGTGTGATTGCAGTTTTTGCCAAGAATGGGCTGAAACAAGAAAGGTTCTACCTTCCAGATTGCTCTATGCCCGTGTTGCCCGATTATTTTTAGATGGTAGGGGTCAATTAATGACGGATTCGATGGAGCATTTTCTTTATAACAGACTAAAGGAATCGGATATGGTCGAGAAGAATTCGTTACGAGAAATCAGGGCAATAATCGAAACAAATAGGACAGACTCTGAAAAATATAGAGATTTGATAAATACTGGCAACTTCACTGACAGAATTTTACGTGTGTTTCATCGATAGTTGGATGTTTTACTTATTTAAGATAAGTTATTGAACTCCAAGCAGTATTAAAGTCATCATTGGTGAAGGAAATGGAAAAAACATTTCAAGAAACCAATGAGAAAAACCCAAAAGAACTTTTAAAAGAAGTTTTGAGAAGATTCGGCTAATCTGTGATTTCTTTGTAAATTTGTGAATTGGTAAATTGGTGAATTTCGTTAGGGTTCTTAAGGGGGTGTTTTGTTCTGTGGGTTTTTGCAGGGAGCGTACCAAACAGCAGGCACAAGTCTAAGCTTCGGTTGAATCTATAAATAAGGGGGCTATAGTCTCCGCCAAGCATAAAAGAGGCTAACTCGGCATATTTGGAGCATCGAACAAATCGTTAGGTTCTTGTTTTTCATTCATTCTTTTACTTCCTAACGATTATCTGATAAAAAGTAGTTGTGAAGTTGCTTTTAAAGAAAATGGAGTTAAGTTCTATTCTGTTTTATCGGTCATTTTCAAATGTTTGCGTTTCTTGAAGTAGAC
>Ga0209635_10004748_pt1 | contig 10694 bp, 12 predicted proteins | sample DeeMarSWOR230_32_FD_187463 | JGI IMG/M metagenome (GOLD analysis project Ga0209635, IMG submission 187463) | Marine sediment microbial communities from White Oak River estuary, North Carolina - WOR-2-30_32 (SPAdes) (version 2) | ecosystem: Environmental > Aquatic > Marine > Intertidal zone >...
TTTCTCGCCCCTAGATGGCAAACAAGGAGTGAGGGATACCTTGCTAATGAGTCTCTCTACTTATTGTAATTTTTTTCATTGTTGTTACAATATATCATTTGATTTCCATTGGAGAGAGAAGAATATAATTGTTAAAAGGGAGAATGGAAAGGTTTAATAGTATTCAATCTAGAAAATAGATGGTGATATCATGGGAAAAGGTATAGTTCTACTGGAAAATGGATTTCAAGAAGCTGAACTTCTGTATCCTTACTACCGGTTACAGGAAGCTGGCTATGAAGTAGATCTTGTTGCCGAAACTGCACGAGAAGAATACACTGGTGAACATGGGTACACACTCCCTGCAGATCGAGCTGCAGTAGCAGTTAATCTGGATGAGTATGATGTAGTGGTTATTCCCGGGGGACGGGCCCCGGATAGGATGCGTATTAAAGAACCTATAGTGGACTTGGTGAAAAAAGCTGTAGAAGAGGGAAAAGTGGTGGCTGCCATATGCCATGGGGCGCAAGTGTTAATCGAAGCAAATGTGGTACAGGGGAAAAGGGCCACATGCTGGTATTCTGTTGCTACTGATTTAATGAACGCAGGTGCTGACTACGAGGATTCAGATGTAGTAGTGGATGGAACTTTAGTGACCTCACGACATCCAGGTGATTTACCTGCTTTCATGCGGGAAACGTTGCGATTGCTGGAAAAGTAAGTGTGCATCAATCCCAGTAATATGCATTTTTTTCAGTTTCTGTTTCCATTTTTGAGTTGTTCTACAAATAGATTGTATGCCAAATTGCACTTCTACACAATAACTTTATAAATATAAATGGTAGTAACACAAAAACGATTGAAATACACAAGAGGTTGATGAAATGGATCCGATGTATGCAGTAAATCTGGTGCTCTGCATCATAATACTGGTTCTAGGGTACTGGGGTTTCAGAAAGAATAAAGATTCGGTGCCTTTGTACATTGGTGTTGCTTTTGGACTCTTTGGTCTGTCGCATCTCTCAATACTTCTTGGTCTAAAAGAAACCTTGGGTGTTGCATTGATCGTAGTCAGGTTACTGGCCTATTTGATAGTGATATTTGCCCTGTACAAAGTAGTCAAGTGATGGACTTATTTTTTCTTTTTTGTTTCTATTTTTTGTTTTTTGCTGTGCAAAGTGTATTGATCTGCAGTTCTACAGTTCTTCTGCACATACTATTCGGGGGGCACCAAGTTCAACATACCCACAGCTTCTGAAACATCCCAGGGCCAGATGAAAATCCGGTTGTAGGCTGGAACCTTGTAGTACTCCTGAGGATAGAAAATCTCTTTGGTGAGCATATTTACACAAAAGCGCTCAATCCATCTTTTCTTTCTTGCACCCGTTATAAAATTGTACAGCTTCTGGCACATCCGGAATTCGTATCCAGTGAGCATCATGGGACCGGCCCATGCACCCTTTCCGTTCTCGTGGGCCTCCTTTGCTGTTTCCCAGACCATCACCAAATCTTCATACTGGGGAAGGCTCGGATAGATGGGAAATGGAGCAGCCCACCCAGACTCCACCATCAACAAGTTGAAGGTTGCCCGTTCTCTGCGGGAGCCTACCATATTGATCAAAGGGCTGGTCTGCAACCCGAAGGTATAATCCACGCTTCTTGCCATTAGGTTTTGTCAGTTTCTCATTCAGCAGCTTTTCAAACGTTTCCGTTGCCCTCTTTCCTTGTTCTTTCTGCAATGTAGCTGCATTCCCAGTGGCCAGCTTTGGATACAGGTATTCCCCCAGATCGCTGGTAAGCTCCGCCTTTTCTTTTGCCTTTCCTGTTTGAATCCATTCAGCCAGCTGGGTCAGATTTTCATCCCATTTCTCTTCACTGAAAAATTTTTCTGGAGTGTCAATACTCAGCATTCTGATAGACATTTCCACATATGGAGTATCTCCATCAGAGACTCTTTGGAACTTTCTTTTGCTCAGAGTATCCAATTCAAGTCCTAGAGGGTCCCAAAATATTTTGACGTCTGACATGTAGTACCTCCTTTTCAATCCTTTTTATCAAACTCCACTCTATTATTGGATTTGCTTTTCTTAAGAGTTGGGTTTGTCCCTATTAGAGCAAACCTGACTTTCCCACAAATACAGTCAATCTACTACCAAAGAATGAATGTACAATGTTCTTCACTGGAATCACACTTTGTTGAGTTATCCATGTCAATCTGCAGTGTGATTTTCTTTAGTCAAAAAGAGGGAGTACTACTCAGGTGGATATGTCGCTATGACCAAAAGATTTATAAATAACTCTTACAAATTGGTGATGAGGTGATCGGAAGTGATATTTCAATGGATTAGAGAACCTGCAGCTATCAGTCCCGGTGCCGGTGCCTGTCCCGATGTTTTCTGCTTGATTCATGGCGGCTGTTCTCAACTGCAGTGCGACATATATATCTGTATAATAATAATCCATCCCAACGCAGAATAATAGCATCATGAAAGTGCTTCAAATTCCTTCACTGAGGAGTCTGTGTGCCCTAGGTTAGGCAGAAATGATGCTGCGATTCCCATCTAGAATAGAGCATTTTCAGCTCGATTACTGTAGGGTATGAACATGAAACCTTCCACATACAATTTTGTCTTTCCCCTTGATGAAGACATGTACCTCCTCTACAATGCACTGAGTGGAGGATTTGCCAAGATAGATTCACAGACATTGGATCTTTTGGCCGAAACTGCACGAGAAGAGAGCAGTGAATCAGATGACAATCTCTCCAGTATTATTGACAGCCTAAAAAAGGGAAAGTTCATTCTGGAGAATGATTTTGACGAAATTGGCTACCTGAAAGTAGTGACCAATGCTAAACGGTTTGCTTCCACATCTCTTGGTCTTACCATTGCACCTACTTTAGAATGTAATTTTGCCTGTACATACTGCTATGAGAAACACCTCCATGTCACCATGAATGCAGAAACTGTTGCTGCAGTGAAGCAATTTCTGGAGATTGAGGCAGCCAGAGTACAAGGGTTGCAGATTACCTGGTTTGGAGGGGAGCCACTGATAGCTCTGGAGATCATCCGAGATATTTCTGATTTTATTCTCGAATTGCAGAAAGAAAAAGAATTTCGTTTCCAGGCGGGAATCGTAACCAATGGCTATCTGCTAACAAGGAAGAGAGCAGAACAGCTACAGGAATTTCAGGTAGAGAATGTGCAAATAACTCTGGATGGACCTCCAGAGGTGCATGATAAGAGAAGAATACTCAAAAATGGAAAAGGAACATTTCAAAGAATTCTAGACAATATACTGAAAGTAGCAGACATTCTAAACCTTACTATCAGAGTCAATGTGGATACATCAAATATTGATCGAGCAGCAGAGGTCCTGGACATTCTAAAAGCACAAGGATTGAAACAAAGAGCGGGCGTATATTTTGCTCCTGTCATGGATCTGGGAACATTATGCAGAGATGTCTCATCAACCTGTTTCAACTATGAAACATATTCTAAACACGAAATAGAACTGTACAAGAAGGCTATAGAGAAAGGATTTGGCATTGCAAAATATCCTCAACCATTACTGGGGTTCTGCGGTGCGGTGAGCATCAATTCCCTTCTCATTGACCCTTATGGGAATCTCCACAAATGCTGGAACACTGTGGGGGTGGAGAATGAAGCAGTGGGGAAAATTGGAGAACCTCTCGCAATGGAGCCTCTCCTCATTAGATGGCTTTCCTGGGATCCCTTCCAAAGAGAGGAATGCACAGCCTGTAGATTTTTCCCTCTTTGCATGGGCGGCTGTCCATATCTTCGGAGAAACAAAGGGGCAAACTGCAACACATGGAAGTACAACCTTGAACAAATGCTCAGGTTATACTATGTTTCCAAGGTAAAAGCTGGAGAGTGAATGCTCTCGCAAATCCTGAATATTTCTCATTACTCTTCACTATCTTTCTTGGTCTTATCCTGTACTATGTAGTGGACCATAGTGTCTCAAAACCCTCTCATCCTGATCATCGTAACCTATATAAGAGCAGCTCATCACAGTGCTACATGCACATAAGATCTTTCCTTTATTCACACGTTCCCTCATTCTTGCTTCGTCCTCTCTATCAATTGTATGAGGAGCAGTTAATTGATCAGATCAGAAGAGGAGAGATCCCCCATCATATTGGTATTATCATGGATGGAAACAGACGGTTTGCCAGAGATATAGGAATGTTCACCTGGGAAGGCCACAACAAGGGAGCTGGAAAATTGGAAGAGATGCTGGATTGGTGCAACGAGCTGTCCATTAAAGAGATGACTGTGTATGCGTTTTCCACAGAGAATTTCAATCGGCCGCACGCAGAGATAGATCACTTGATGGAATTATTTGAGCAGAAATTTTATGATATTGCCACTGATGAGAGGATGCATAACCATAAAATCCGGGTGAGAGCATTAGGTAATCTGGATTTGCTCCCTGAAAGGGTACGAAAAGCTATTAGAACAGCAGAAGATGCTACCAAACGGTATACGAACCATTATTTTAACGTTTGTATTGCGTATGGTGGGCGATCTGAAATTATTGGTGCGCTCAAAAAGATAGCAGAAAAAATGGAAGAAGGAGAGTACTCTTCTGAGGATATTACTGAGGAAACTCTAAAGAACCATCTGTATAGGGCAGGTCCTGATCCAGATTTAATCATACGGACTGGGGGAGAGGTGCGGCTGAGCAATTTTCTTTTATTTCAGGCTGCGTATTCAGAGCTCTTTTTCTGTGATATCTATTTTCCTGCCTTCAGAAAGGTGGATTTTCTGAGAGTTATTAGAGAGTTTCAAAAAAGGAAAAGACGATTTGGAGAATAGTGACTATCAATCTATGTCACGGATCCCTAACAGATTCACATCATCACAGTACTGCAGTTCCAGTTCCAATCTGATTGTGGTCTCCTCACGATATACAATTACAATAGTAAGCTGCCAGAGACCTTTGCTACAGAATTTGAAAAAGAGGGAAGGAGGTGCAGATTGGTGAGGAAAATCTTTATAGGAGTGATTATAGTTGTGCTGTGCATGGGAATGGTGCCCAATGCCCAGCAATTGGCAGCTTTTTTGAATGGGGAATTTCAGGACCCGAATGAAAAAACAGCTTCTGGACTTAGTGCTGCAAATCTCTCCTTTTTCTCCTTGGGTCTTCTTCTCCTCGTCTTCCATCATCCGTCTGTATGACCTTCCAGGCTTTGTGCAACCACTCGGGGCAATCATGGTGGGTCTGAATGCTTGCTGGATAGCTGTGAGAACATCTCTGGGATAGAAGAATAAGAATACTTGGCCATAACCAGATAATGAAAAAAGAAAAAGATTAAGAATTTGCGAGAATCCACCTACCTCTTTTCGCCTATTGCAATGAAGGTGAAGTTACGATCATCGTGCATGCCATCGCTGCGCCCAGTTATTGCCTTGAATTTCGCCTGATCGCTTGCTACCAAAATGCAGCCATCTCTTCCATCGCCACCTCCATAGCCGAAGTCTTCCCAGCTTTTGAAGTTTTGAGTCAAAACAACAGCAGGTGGAGATAAGAAAGGCTTATTGTAAGTCACCTCATAGACCCCCATTCCAATTTTATTGGAATTGAAACCTCTCCCACTATGCTTTGATCCGTTCTCATTTATGCAACCCCATACAATTCTAATAGACATTTTTATCCCTCCTTTCAATGATTTTCGTTGTTCTTAGAACTTTCTGCTTTTGCTAATTTCACCTATTTAAGATTTTGGTGTGTTCCAAAATGTACAAACCTTATCTGAAACCTCGAGCATTTTAAGGATTTTTCAATAGACAGACAATGTACACCCCTCAGACAAGAACAATTGACATTAGAAAAGCAACCAATAGATAACAATAGCAATTCTTTTTATGCTGGCACCTATTTCACATTGATGAAAGGCGCTCTCATTCTAGCTGGTGGAAAAGCAGTTCGATTCAATGGAGCCAAAAAAGCACTGGTAACCCTTAATGGGAAACCCCTCCTCCAGTGGGTGATCGAAGCAGTTCGTCCTTGTGTTGATGAAATTATCATTTCTGGAGATAGCGATGTAACCCAGTTTGGCTATCCAGTAGTAGAAGACACATTCTCCAGGTTAGGCCCTCTGGCAGGATTTCATGCTGGGTTTTCTGTTATCAAATCAGAGTACACATTTGTTACTGGCTGTGATATGCCTTTCATTAATCCTGAAGTCATAGCCTATTTGTTCAGAAAGGGAAAGGGCCACAGCTGCTGCTTACCCAAACAAAAGGAGTTTATTGAGCCTCTGTGCTGCGTCTACAAGACAGCTGATGTGAGAGCATGCTGCAGTACAGTGATTAGCCAGGGAAAAAGGAGACTGTGGGATTTGATCAAGTGTCTTCCTGATCCCTTATACATATCGTTTGCAGAAGTTGAAACCATTGATCCCCATCTCTTCAGTTTCAAAAATATTAATACCTGTAAAGACCTGGAGACTTTACAACAACTTGCTGAGGAGATGCTACCATGACCAGAATATTCTCTGTTGTGGGAAAATCAAAACGTGGAAAAACCACTCTGCTCACACAACTGATCCGTCTGCTCAAACAAAAAGGGTACACTGTCTGTGTGATAAAGCATTCTGACCAGTTGCTAACGTTCAGAGATTTCGACCACAAAGGAAAGGACACCTTTACCTTTTCTGAAGCGGGGGCAGATGAAGTCTGGCTAACTGCACCTTCAGTTACCTACCATCTACACTCAGAAGAAACTGCTCTCCACAAAATTCTTGAAACTTTAAAGACAGATTTCATCTTTACAGAAGGGTTCAAACAGGCTGACACACAAAAAATTGTACTCAGAAAGCCGGGAGAAGATATTACAGTAAAGGGAGATGTTCTTGTCACTATTGAGGGAGAATACGACCCAGAAGAAATTCTAGAATTGCTCATTCATTCGTAGGCTCTTTTTTCGTATTTTGTGCACTTCATCCACACTGAAAGATAATCACATCCCCAGCAGTCTCCAGAAACAGTAACCTCTTTGGACCCATCAGTGTAGGTAATTTCACAGATTGTTGCACTGTCTCTTTCAGGGCACGGGTATTCCTTGACATCCTTGACATCTCGCATGAATAGTATAGGGAATCCTCTTTAATATAGTTACAGGAGCTGAACATTTTGTTGACAGTGTACTTGCGGCATGAGTCTTTCCACAACTACTGCTGTGTGCAGTAGGGTTGCCCTTGGCCCTCAGAAAATGAAAGCTGTGAGAACCGTGTCGGTAACCCATGGCACAGTCATGTGCTGTTAGCAATTCGACTTGGTTCAGTCTGTGATAGACCGCTACTCAGGGGGAAATCCAGTTTTTGCGCCTCTCTGTACATTTATGTTGATGGTTATCCCTTCCAAGCGTGCAGTATCTTCTACTTGAAATGACTCAGGAGCCCCAAATTCTGTAGCAAAGGTCTCTGGCATCATCTCAGCAGAAGGTTCAAATTCTGTAGCAAAGGTCTCTGGCATCTCTGGCATCATCTCAGCAGAAGGTTCAAATTCTGTAGCAAAGGTCTCTGGCATCTCTGGCATCATCTCAGCAGAAGGTTCAAATTCTGTAGCAAAGGTCTCTGGCATCACTTCTGCAGAAGGTTCTTCCACAGCAGGTGTACCTATCACTGGCTGAGTGTACACAAAACACTGAACTCCTTCGAATTGATATCCGTATCGACCTCTTCCCAGTTCTCTCCAATTAGTAGTATAGAAGTGGTCACCAATTCTCGGATTCCAGTAGCGGTACAAGGGCACAACTCCTGGCTGTGGGCGAGTATGCACATAGCACTGAATTCCTTCATATTTCCATCCATGTCGACCTCTTCCCAGTTCTCTCCAATTAGTAGTATAGAAGTGGTCACCAATTCCCGGATTCCAGTAGCGGTACAAGGGCACTGTTCCTCCTTTCCGTGCGGCACGTACGTAGCACTGAATTCCTTCATATTTCCATCCATGTCGACCTTTTCCCAGTTCTCCCCAGTTGGTAGTATAAAAGTGGTCACCAATTCCCGGATTCCAGTAGCGGTACAATGGCACTACTCTTGGAAGGAGGTGCTCAACCATCTGGCGAAGATTTGGACGATTCCCTATCCTTTGGGTACGCGGTCGTCCTGGTGCGTCCTGTTGAGGTGAACCTGTAGCCCGGAGCAAAGCCCGTGCTGTAGCAGGGGTGAGGCATTTGCTGTGTTTGTACAGAATGCCCTGGATGCAGGCTACAGCACCCACCACAATAGGTGAAGCACTGGAGGTCCCGCTGAACCGATCAGTGTACCATTCGTTCTGATTACTGCCACCCTGGAGATCACCATACCCTGTGCTGGTTACTTCCCGTCCCCAGCCCTGAGCGTCAATCAGCTTTCCGTAATTCGAGAATCCCAAACGGGATCTGTCAGGGCCATGGTTATGGCCGTGGGTTCCTGGCGGCGGTGCACCAGCTCCTGCCACAATAGCACCAGAGTCCCGGTTGGCACGATTAAATGGATTGGTCCAGGTAGATGGAAAGTTCGGAGGTCTCTGCTCATAGAGAGGATCATCAAGGTTCTCTGCTCCATTTCCTGCTGCTTCCACCACAATAATACCCTTCTTGGTAGCATAGTGAATTGCTGCAAAGTCATCTGGCCACCACTCAATAGCAATGTAGCCTTCCTGGTCTCCTCTTCCCTGAAAATTGTGGCGAGGCCCAGGACGGTGCAGTTCAATGAGAATAATATCTCCAGGTTTCAACTTATTTGCTGTCAACACAATTGCCTGAGAGGTCCCCAATCCAAAAATAGATATAGCACCTACACGGGCATCAGGGCTTATTCCAGTGATACCAAAGCTGTTCCGATCCCCACCAAATTCGCCTACCACTGCAGTCCCATGATTTCGCCAATGCAGATCGCTGCTCTGAGTACCGCCCACTACACCACCCTGATTCTGCAGGAGATCTTCATGCGAGAAATTCCAGGCACCTTCTATATCAATTATGGAAACACCGGCTCCTGAACCACCAGGCAATGTCCATGCATAGCGGGCATCAATACCCTCTGGAGCAGGATTTAAATATCCCTGACGAGATGTAAAATCAGGTGTATGAACCGGCGGCTCCTCAGATAGTGGCGTCATCACATTAATCTGCAGCTCTTCAGGAATTTCTGCAGGCGGCTTCACGTATGCTGCTTCTATAACTTCTAATTCACGCAACTGTTCTGCCAGGCTGTCCAGACGTTCATCAGGAGCTTCCACCCGATAGTAAACAGACAGATCTGGTACTTCAGCTCCTATCTCTGATGCAAGTCGGGCAGCAGTGTTTTCTAGGCGCTCTTCCCTCACTCCAAATAATGGCTGCAAGGTAACGCCCTCAGATTCTAAAAATTCTTTCAGAGGAGAAACATCTAGTTCCATAGAGGCAACTCCTTCCCTTGTTGCCCGCAGCCCAGCTTCGTGCTTGGCAATGACAACCAGTTCACGTCTCATCACATCTTCAGGCAGCGGGAATTCAGGTGAGTTCTCCTCTTTTATTCCCCCAATTGATTCTTTCTTTCTTGTCATAACAATCCCTCCTTCGTGGCTGCATATCTCTTCAGTACGCTACTACCTCACGGAAGCTCATCAGGCGGCTTCACGTATGCTGCTTCCACTGCTGAGCACTGAAGCAGACGGTCAATCACCTCTTCTGCTGCAGCACGATCTATTACCTCTACAGTGAAGTACGTACTCAAAACTGGGTCATCCACACCTGAATACAACTGCTTCATAGAAACCTCAAGTTCTTCTGTTATCTTTAAAAGCTCATGCGACTCAGTTATAGGAGGGCTCTGCTGATGTAGACTGCGTGCCACCTCTTCTGAAACTTTTACCATAACTTGCATTACTATTACCTCCCTTTTTTCAATTTTTCGCACTTTTGTCACATCAATAGTCCACTGTGAGTGTTACACACATCGATGTTACTAACCCGGTCCATCCACGAAATATCTAACAGATTACCCAGTATGACGATATACAACCCGAATATCTTCTTCCGGTAGTGTATCTGAATTTCTTCGGATACCCCGTCTATCTACTTATTTATGTTCAATACTGATATATAAATGTTTCGATAAGAACAGCTCTAGAGCAAAGAAATTTACTTAATTTCAGAAAAAGTTCCAATCAAAGGTCGATACTGATTTCTATTCCTTTCTACTGTACCTGTCTATGCTGTCTGTAGCTCAGACAACTAAAGTACTGTTGTATTTCTGCTCTATTTCCTTAGAATTGATTACTATCCCTTCAGCGCTTTTTTCATCGTTCTCCCTGACATTATAAAAAACAGGAGAAAAAACCCGAATCCCAGCATCAGAAAGTACAGTGTCCATTGATCAGTACCAGTAAAATGTTCGTATATGGCCAATGTGGTATATACTACCAGAAATACCATGGAAATACCAGCATAGATCCGCGCTGATATTACATACATCAACTTGGGGAGTTCCTCTGCCATGTCCTTCCTTTTTTGCAGCCCATAAAAACCTTATGAAACATATTTTACCATTTCAACAATGTACTCCGGTGCATCTTGTTTGACTTTTTCCAACCATCTGTGATTGGCCAGAAAAGTATTTAAAATATCAAGGGTTTTCTCTCTTCTCAATATCCGTCGTATATTGAACATCCGAATCATGCTCAGGCTGGCTGCCAGACCCTGTTCATCAATGACAGAAT
>Ga0209635_10004751_pt1 | contig 10690 bp, 11 predicted proteins | sample DeeMarSWOR230_32_FD_187463 | JGI IMG/M metagenome (GOLD analysis project Ga0209635, IMG submission 187463) | Marine sediment microbial communities from White Oak River estuary, North Carolina - WOR-2-30_32 (SPAdes) (version 2) | ecosystem: Environmental > Aquatic > Marine > Intertidal zone >...
GGCTTCCATTCTCCTGTCTCCAGGTCAGCCGTATTAATATCCAAGCCACCGGTGCCAAAGTAGATATGCCTTCCATCGAGCCTGTAGTCGTATTTGGGATTTCTCGGAGAATGAACAGTGACAACGTTTGATGTCTTCTTGAGCGACTCTTCAACCTCTGAGGGCGAAAAATACACTGTTTCCTTCTTAAGGTTTACATTGCAGCCCTTCTTTTTCAACAATTTCAGACTGTCCTCGCCACCGACAATTCTAATGCCTGTCTCCTTCAGAACATCAAGTGTAGCCCAGTGGATCGCGTCCAAATCATCCTTACTCAAGATGCGAAAAGAAGGCATCTTGGAAGGTTTCTCAAAGCCTATCAAACTCTTTTCACCAAACAAACGATTGCGAGGAATACTCGCACGAAATTACATATATTAGTTGTGCAGAAGTTTCTATCACTTCTGATGTGTGCATATGGCCAACTTGAAACCGTCAAGAAAAAACCGGAAACGCACGCGCGCATCGTTTGAGAAGCGTACTCACTCTCTAAAGACGCACGTATGTTTGGCCATGTGATGGATAGACAAATCTTCATACGGAGACCCTCAAGTTGAGCAAAGTATCCACGCCTGCTGCCGATGGTTTCGCGATGCCTCCAGAGTGGGCTCCTCATGCTAGATGCTATATTTCTTGGCCGTGTCGCGAGGATTTGTGGACGGGTTATCTTGAAAAAGTAAAGACATCCTATGCCGATGTGGCAAAGGCAATCAACCGCTTCGAACCTGTCACCATGCTTACTCCGCCGTCAGATGTCTCTGAAGCCCATATATACTTGGACCCAGATATCGAGGTCTTCGAGGTCGACCTTGACGATTCATGGGTGCGGGACAATGGACCAATCTTCGTGGTCTCTGACTCTGGAGAAGTGGCTCTCGTGGACTTTGACTTCAACGGGTGGGGCAACAGATACTCCCCATACAACAAGGACAATGCGCTTCCTGCTTCCCTCGCCAAGGCTTTAGGCATCCGTTATTATAAAGCCCCAATGGTTCTCGAAGGTGGCTCCTTCTACGTTGATGGTGAAGGTACTCTACTTACGACGGAATCGTGTCTGCTCAATCCTAACCGCAATCCACATCTCTCCCGCGAGGAAATCGAGAACACACTCGCTGACTATCTTGGAATCAACAAGGTGATCTGGCTGGGTCGCGGTCTGCATGATTCGGTGACCGATGGCCACATCGATGGAGTGGCATGTTTTGTGCGCCCTGGTGTTGTCATGGCAGCAAGTACGAACGATCCATCTGACGCAAACTATCCGGCGCTCACGGAAAACTTGGATCGACTGCGATCGGCTACCGATGCCAAAGGCAGATCGATCGAAATAATTGAGATACCCTTACCGAAACGTCATGAATTTGAAGGTAAACATATCTGCGCGACCTACATCAACTTCTACGCCCCCAACGGCGGGATTGTTGTGCCAGTCTGCGACGATCCCAACGACGAAACGGCTCTCGATGTTTTTCGCGAAACCTTTCCCAACAGGAAAGTGGTCGGCGTGAACACTGTGTTCATTGGTCTGGGTGGCGGTAGCATACATTGCATTACCCAGCAACGCCCTCTCACCCCTCGCTGAATGATCCCCCCAGGGTTCCCCAATAGTATGAATGCATACAACCTTGGAATAATAACCAAACTGAAAATTTGGTTAACACATAATAAACAGCAGTTATGGCATCTGGATTGGGTCTCAATGTTTCAAAAACGTTGTTTACCATAACAACTTCATGGATAACACTGAACAAGTGCGTATTGAAGACTCAGCAAATGTTTGGGATGACGGTGTTGATAAAGGAAACTGCCGGAGCGCCTATAATGACACTACCTACGAACATTGACTGTATAGGCGATACACCGTACCTGATTGACGAAAATAATCAGGACAACTGTCGACTCATGAGTCTCTGGAGTGCTTCCACAGTAGAAGAGACTCCTTTCTGGACGCAATGGTGGTTATGGAGAATAGTGGTAGCAAAAATCATACCAATTGCTGGAACAGTCTATTTTTTGAAGAAGAGCAAGTCATAATTTGCTCCTACACCATCTGCGGAAGAAACCGTATAAAACATAGTTTTCCTTTTTTGTCTATTCAATACTAACTCTGATGTTTCTTTCAAATTCTATCTGTTCTTTTGTTCATGGTTAAGAAAGAAATCTTTGAATTGATTGTGTGTGTTCATATACCTATGTTAGAAACTTCTTACCAGAAAAACTCCTTGGAGATATGGCTGAATATCTTGCTCTGTTTATGTAAGTTATAAGAAACTTCTTTGGACATGTATTGTTTTTGGGGTATACAGACTCACAAATTACCGTTTCATGTAGCTTTCAATGGATTTTCTGAGCGAGTCCACTGCTAAGCGGGCGCAGTGGATTTTAGGTCCTGGAAGTCCTTTTAAATCGTTTATTATGTCATGTTCTGTTATTTTCTTAGCCTCTTTCAGGGTTTTTCCTTTAAGCATCTTTGTGAGAGCAGAGCCTGATGCAAAGGCTCCTGCGCAACCTATGGCTTGGAATTTAGCATCTTTTATCATATCATTCTCAATCTTCAAGTACATCCTCATGCTATCTCCGCACAACCCCGTGAATGAATCTACAGCCTCCGCGCCTTCAATTGCTCCAACATTCAGTTTTTTCATGTAATAGTCTATGGCCTTTTTGGGATATCCCGCCTTTCTCAGTAATTCTGCTACTCCATTTTCACCGTTCATAGGTTTGGACTGCTCCGTGAACCAGTGTCTTAAGAAGCTGGTTTGGTTTCTTATACTTATCTTTTTCTTAGGAACTTCAGACATTGCGTGATGTGAGTTTCTTTCCTTCTCTTAATTAGGTAAGTATTTCGCTCTTTTCAACAGTTGTTTGACAAAATCTTTTTGCATAGTCAATGGCTGCATGCACTTCTCTAATTCGCTAACGATTCGTTCAGCTTTCACGTTTCGCGCGACAGCGCAGCCGATCGCTAACGTGTTATATTTGTTTTTCACTGATAAATCTAGTCTCATAGGTTTCTCCCAACAATATCATAAGTATTTTCTATCTTGGATTACAAAAGTTTATGGCTAATCAAGATAAATTGATGAAAGTGAAAATTGTTAAAACAATAGACACGATAAACGCTATACTCCAGACGGTTTTGTTCCACATGAACACTTTCACTCCGTCCAACAGTCCAAAAGGAATAAGGTTAATCAGAGCTATCCACGCGTTCCAAGCTGCGCTCAACATGATAAATGTCTGAATGCTTCGATCTAATGGATACAAAGCGAACGTGAGGATTATGGTTGAGAGTAAAATATTGGTTAGAGGTCCGGCTATGGCGGTTTTCCCAGCGGTTTGTCTGTCTATGGAGCCTGTGATCATTACTGCGCCAGGCGAAACAATTTTGAATAATGGAAGAAAAATTGAAAGTGCAGTGATAAGCGCTCCAAATAAGGTTAATCGAAATTCCGCCCACAGACCGAAATGTTGGGCTGATAATTTATGGGCGAGCTCGTGTAGAAGAAATGTTAAGGCGAATATTATTGCCAGGATTGCCAAAATTTCTGGTCTCAGCGATCGATATACGGCGATTGATAGGCCGACAGCCATGACCAGTAAGGCGCTAAGAGTCAAGTGCCGTATTTCGGTGGAGCTGAACTGAAAAAGTTTGGGTATCGATGGTGTATAAGAGACTGTGTACTCAAATGGAGCTGTTTCAGCTTCTCCTACAACGATTGCTGGTGGCTGTTCACGTGGAGCTTTGGCTCTCCAATATTCGGGACATTTATGGTTTTCAGGTAGTCGATGTTCACTGCAGTGAAATTGCTTGCAGAAGGGACATTTGAACGGCAACGCAACTTCTTTGTTGCAGTATTGACATTTCACGGCAGTTTTCATCTTCCTTTGAGAGTGACGATGAAACTTCGTGGAACTTGTGATTTAAACTTTTTCTACCGTCAATTGTGATAGAAGGGAACATTTTATAACGTTGAGAATGCTTGCATTTTACTCGGTTGCCGGGATGGCAGAGTGGATAATGCGCAGGCCTTGAGAGCCTGTGGTCCTTTTGGACCGCGTGGGTTCGAATCCTACTCCCGGCGCTTTTTTATGCGGGTGCGCAGTTTGTTTCTATAAAGAATAAAAAACCAAGTGAAACAACGAGCAGGCCACTTGGCTTTTTCCATTTGCATAACCATGTACATACGTGCACATAGGGGTCTGAAAAAAAATAAGGAGTTGATGGGTTTGTTAGCCTGTCTTAGGTTTTCTGTATGCGTAGACTATTGTTGCAACGCCCATGAATACGAAGCCCAGGCCGAACAGAATCCATGAGAGAGCCTGAGTCACAGCTGCATCTGCCTGTCGTAACAACGCGTTTGCCGTTGCCAAATTTGCATCTGCCTCAGTTAAAGCAATTGATAATTCAGCTTCCTCGACTTTTGTCTGCCACTCACGCTCCGCTACAAGTGCTTGATTGTATAGGTCAAGGGCTGCTTGATATTCTTCTTCAGCTGAGGAGTAGTCTCCACGATCGTAGTACGTGTCACCCAAAGATGCTTTTATGCTAGCTTGACCCGCTAGTTGAGAGGCATTGATATTGCTGAAACTCCAGGTAGGAAAGGCGCTCTCATAGGAATCATACTCGTCGGACAAATCAGTGGCATTCGCTTGATCTGTTGGGAATACAACAAACATGTACGAAGGTGACCACCAATTCCATGGTCGGCTCCAAGTGTTAACAATTTTTGTAGGTTCAGTTGTGGCATTAACATGTTCTATGTAGATTGTGTATTCATGCGCCCAATCGCTAGATACGGTTTCACTCGCGTCGGCTGTGAAGCTGACAGTGAAAGTCTCTGTTTCAAACCATTCTATCTGTTTAATAGGTGACACAACCAAAGTTTTGTTTTGTCCCCAGTCGAAGCTTACTATTACTCTTGAAACGTTCAAACCGTTCGGATACCAATCATTCTCTACGGGTACGATAAGGTTCACAGATGAGCCATCCTTGTAGACTACAACGTATGCCCCATAATGGCTATCATAACCTTTCTGCATATACGGCGGAAGCCAAGTGAACCTTTCAATGGATGCTTGTGCTGGGCTAGTTGCAAACATTGAAATCAAAGCGCACAGTGAGACGCTGAACAAGATGGTAGTGAATTTCTTCATTTTCAATCCTTTTGTGCTTGTCCTTAACCTTGCGTATTAATACGCGTGTGTAGCGTAGTTTCATACACACATCACTTAAATCCTTCAGATAAACAAAGATAAAACACAAGAACAGGAACAAACTCGTCTATTGTGGGTTTTGTAAAATGACGATAAGACGTGCATTAATCTCAGTTCATGACAAGACTGGCATTGTGGATTTTGCTAGAGAGCTTGGCAAACTCGAGATTCAGATGATTGCCACCAATGGAACGTTGAAAATCTTGAAAAAAGGCGGAATTCGATTTGTCAAGCATGTTTCAGATGTTACAGAATTTCCTGAAATACTTGGCGGCAGAGTCAAGACGGGGCATCTAAAGTTGATCGGTGGGATCCTTGCTCTCAGAGACAAAAAAGAGCATTTGGACGAACTTGAAAAATTAGGAATAAAAACAATCGACATTGTTGTTTGTAATCTGCATCCTTTTGATCCACCAATCAATCGAGAAGTTGATTTGAACTCTGCTCTGGCAAACATTGACATAGGCGGCTCCAACCTAATTAGAGCTGCGGCAAAAAATTTTGAAAATGTAGTTGTAATCGCTAACCCGAACAGATATGGTCACGTTCTGCAGGAATTGAAAAAGAAAGGTGATATAAGTTTCGAAACTAGAGCAATCTTGGCGAGAGAAGCTTTCAAAGAGACGGCAAGATATGACTCCACAATTTACAGATTCTTGAAAAAACGATCTCTGGAAAACGCGCGTGCAATAATCTCGAAAAAGCCTTGAAACGTCAAAGTGTGTATGCGTTAAATTTTAACCTTCTTCTTGCATGCATGCAAAGTGGCTCAATTTTGAGGAATTTTTACTCGGTAATTTTGCATCAAAATCTTACTGCCGGCGCCAAGATTGTTATTTTTTGAAGATATCAACCGCTTGTGTTTTACTACACGTCTTTGTACGTCAGGATAATGACATACTAAATGCTCTCTTATGTGCCGGGACATGAAAAAATAAAAAGGGATAAATGTTTGAATTCTGGTTACATGTCCTTAATCCAAGGATAAAGCGCCATAAGCTTTCTCATGGACTCTTCCACTTTTTTCTTCGGGTATTCGTAAGGCAGTAGTTTACCAGCCAAGTAGTCATCGTATGCTTTCATGTCAAAGTGACCGTGCCCACACAGCAAGAATAGAATGGTTTTCTCCTCACCAGTTTCCTTACATTTCAAAGCCTCGTCAACTGCAGCTTTGATGGCATGCATAGGTTCAGGAGCCGGTATTATCCCTTCGGTTCTAGCGAAAAGTGCTCCTGCTTCAAACACTGTGACTTGGTTGTAGGCTTTGGTTTTAACCATCCCTTCTTCATTCAATAAGCATAGCGTTGGAGCCATTCCGTGATAGCGGAGGCCACCTGCGTGAATGGGGGCAGGTATGAACATGTGACCAAGCGTGTGCATTTTAACCAAAGGAATTAGTCTAGCAGTGTCTCCGTGATCGTACATGTAGTATCCTTTTGTTACTGATGGGCATGCTGTAGATTCTACTGCTATGAATTCTGCGTTTTTAGGAGCTTTCTTAGAGACCTTATCATAGTAGAAAGGCCAGAACAAACCTGAGAAGCTACTGCCTCCACCTATACATCCTGTGATCACGTCTGGATAGTCACCCACTAATTCTAACTGTTTTTGAGTTTCTAAACCTACAACGGTTTGATGTAAAAGAACGTGGTTAAGCACGCTTCCAATAGCATATTTTGTATCATCATGTGTAACCGCATCTTCAACAGCTTCACTTATTGCTATTCCAAGACTCCCAGAGGTTTCAGGATCTTCCTCTAAGATTTTCTTGCCACTTTTTGTCCTAACGCTTGGGCTAGAATAGACGCTAGCTCCCCAAGTTTCCATCATAATTCTTCTGTAAGGCTTTTGATCATAACTTATCCTAACCATGTAAACTGTGCAATCTACTCCAAACAGCGTGCAACCAAATGCCAGTGCAGAGCCCCATTGACCAGCTCCAGTCTCTGTGGCCAGTCTCTGGATTCCCTCCTTCCGGTTATAATAAGCTTGAGCCACAGCAGTGTTCGGTTTATGGCTTCCCGGAGGGCTCACCCCTTCATATTTGTAATAGATTTTAGCGGGTGTTTTCAGAGCCTTTTCAAGTTTGGTTGCTCGGTAGAGCGGTGTTGGTCTCCATGACTGGTATACGTCGCGTACTTCTTCAGGTATCTTTATCCAGCGTTCTTGACTCATCTCTTGTTTTAAGCATTCCATCGGGAACAGAGGCGCTATTTCTTCAGGTTTTACGGGTTCTCGGGTAGCTGGATTTATAATGGGTGACAGTGGTTTTGGAAGGTCTGGTTGAATGTTGTACCATTTTTTAGGAATCTCTTCTTCATTTAACAATATTTTTCTAGACGGCATACGTTTTTCACCTTTTTGTATGGGAGATATCTTTGTGTTACATATGTGCATTATTAGTGACTAAAGTTAAATTTAAATCTTACGTGTACCAAATTGTACGTGGAAGTGTGGGATAAACTTTGTGGAGAAAAACCTCAGAATATTTCAACGCTTATCCAGAACGCCTCTCAGTAGCTAAAGTTTTCGTAGAGAATGGATTGAGCATAAAGAATGGAAAAATTTGTTGCAACAAGATTGAGATTCCAGTTTTGAAGGTAGCTCGCGTCGCAAAGGTTGATAGAAGAACAGTTGTGGAAACCATAAAGATGATTCAAACAAACGATGAACTCAAACTCATTTTCACTCACATAAGGTCGGCGGGACTCTCTCTAAAGGAGATTGCTAGACCCTTAAACCTCGGAGTTGTGGAGATTACCCCAGACGACCCAAGAACGATTGGGATACTAGCTAAAGCCGCTTCAATCATGGCAGAGGAGAAAATAAGCATTCGTCAAGCTTTAACAGATGATCCAGAACTCAGTCCCGAACCCAAACTAACATTGATAGCAGACAGAAAGCTTCCGGGAAAGCTGATTCCGAAATTCCTGAAAATAGAAGGAGTAGCCAAAGTATCTGTTTATTGATAATCACTAGAAAATGTATATGGAAAAGGTCATGCTGAAATCAAAATTCGTCGGATGTTTAGTTGGCAGCGCTGTAGGCGATGCATTAGGCAGTTCCTTCGAGGGTTCATCGGGTTTAAAGAAACTTAGAATAGGAGTAAGTTTCTCGGGTCGCTGGACAGACGACACTCACATGATGATTGGCGTGGCCGAATCGCTGATAGAGCACCACGGATTTAATGGAAAGCACATGGCGCAGATCTTTATAAAGCGCTACGAGCAGGAGCCTTGGCGCGGATATGGTTATGGTCCGCCCCGAGTTTTTGAGTGGATAAAATCGGGTGTGGCTTGGAACCAAGCCGCAAAAAGACTGTTCGGTGGCACGGGTTCTTACGGAAACGGTGCGGCCATGCGAGTTGCTCCAGTCGGCATCCTTTATCATGATGATTCAGAGCGGTTGCGATCCGTGGTCTACGGTCAAAGCAGCATTACCCATGATCATGAGTTGGGGAAGGAAGGAGCGGCTTTGCAAGCCTACGCTGTTTCATTAGCTGTTAAAGCAGACCCGTCCTCTGAGCTGGAACCCTATTCTTTTCTTAGTGAATTGAAAGATTTCACCATTAACGAGGTGTATAGGCGAAAATTGGAAATGATAGAGAAGTCGTTGAGCGAAAGGGATAAGCTGAGAATTGTAAGAGAACTCGGGAATGGCATTGAAGCTTATAATTCGGTTCCTACTGCCATTTGTTCCTTCTTGCACAGTCCTCGTAACTTTGAAAGATCTCTTCTCTACGCTGTGAGTTTAGGCGGAGACACCGATACCATAGGCGCCATGACCAGCGCCATCAGCGGAGCGTACCGTGGAATTGAAACCATCCCAGAACGGTGGAAAATCCGATTGGAGAAGAGAGCCTACATAGAGAAATTAGCAGAAAAATTGTGGCAGATTAAGAGAAGTTTATAGCGAGTATACTAGCGGTTTTATATGAAAATCATTTTTCGCGCGCGCAAATTATCGAAACTATTCTGTCCAGTAAACTAATCCACCAAGTTCTTTGGTAGCCTTCAATTTGCCGGTTCTTACCCTTCGGGTTAAAGTTGTTGCGATTACACCAGTGTAACCTTTTGTCGAAATTCCCTTAGTTTCAAAAGCTTTTACCACGTCATCTTTTGTTCTTTTATGCGACAGTTGAAAAAATCCATTTTTAATCAAGCTATCAATTGTCGGCGCCCAAATGCTGGGTGCACCACCACGCTCCTTCCATTTCTTTCTGAGCGTTTTAACTGCTAATTTAGATTCTTCTCGTAAACTTTCGAGTGACATTCCCACAACCTCAATGTCTTCTATGTCTCCTACTCCCAGACCCCGTTTCACAAATTCTTGGGTTACAGGCATTCTCTTAGGTTTCAAACCAGCTAAGATTGCTCCTACAGTTTCCACTGCTACTGCATCCCTTCCTGCGAGAAGAGTGTTCATAGGCACTCTGAGATCATCTGCACCGCGCCAAAGATAGGTGCCATCCATTACAGATAGGTCCACTCCACCTATTGCTTCATAGATGTCTGCCAAGAGTGAACAGAAAATTTCGTTTTTGTGAAACTTTGCCTTCTTTCGGATAGGAAGACAACCGAACAAGTTCTTAAGGATGCTACCCCGCTCAAAGGTTCTCAATATGTGTGTATTAACCAATACGTTAGGCTTAAAAAGAAGAGTGGAAAGTCTCATCTTTTGACCGGCAAGAGTTACATCTTGAGCATCCTTTAGGTCTGAGAGGTTGATGGGTACGACTCGTTCTGAGAAAAGCTCCTTCCAGATTTGTAGCCTTTCTAACCCTGTTCCTTGGTAGTTATCTGATTCGGCAATGAAGACCTTGGGAGCTTTGTTGAAACTATCAATTATAGCATCGACAACGCTAATAGTTGTGTGATTGTCTGCTTTGTGACTGAAAACTCCCACTTTCACAACTACCGGTTTCTTAGAAGTATTCAAATTGTCTATTCCACCGATCAAGCGCAGAGCCTCCCCTAATGATTTCGCTTCTGCGTTTCTATCAAACTTGACAATGGCAACCTTTGAAGTCAAATCAATCACTTCGTAGAAGGGGCATTCTTATCCTAAACTATCGCTTAAATGTTATCTTCTAGAAGTATTCGAATCCATTTAGAGTGGCGATATCTCCCACAAAACTGTCCTTTTTTATGTTTGCTTGTTGTTACAGAATGCGCGCACATTGTACAAAATTTTGAACGCAACTTCGTAAGAGTGTTCAAAAGTATTACATTAAATATTCTGAAACATATGATAAACTGTAGCGATGTGAGAGTGTACGCCGATGGAAATAGAAGAAGCTGCAGATTTGTGGCTCCTAGCGAAAACATTGAAGAAAAAAAGAATTCCAAATTCTACGATAGTGAAGTTTTTACGGCTTTACATAGACTGCAAGTGAAGATTGCGTTCAATAGAATACGGTATAATTAATCTTGCG
>Ga0209635_10004752_pt1 | contig 10690 bp, 4 predicted proteins | sample DeeMarSWOR230_32_FD_187463 | JGI IMG/M metagenome (GOLD analysis project Ga0209635, IMG submission 187463) | Marine sediment microbial communities from White Oak River estuary, North Carolina - WOR-2-30_32 (SPAdes) (version 2) | ecosystem: Environmental > Aquatic > Marine > Intertidal zone >...
TTCCCCCCCTCCATGTATGGGCTATGATTTCTTTCAAGGACCTATCGTTCCCGGAGATAACACCGATACTGCCTGGGTAAGCGGGGTTCCCAAGCCAGGATATAAGAACCTGCCCCTGGTATCCTTCAACAAGTATATCACCGGGGCTGACCCTAACTCCCCCAGCGAGACTTATAATTACATGAAAGGGCTCAACCCGGATGGAACCGTTCAAATAGACCCAACTACCGGAGAACCCACCAACTATGTGATGTCAGGAGATCCGGTAGCTGGAACGGGATGGTTGGATTCCAATGCCACGGATAAGAGATTCATGCTCAGCTCTGGTCCTTTCACCATGGCACCGGGAGATACCCAGGAGGTGGTGGCGGCTATCGTATTGGGGCAGGGGGCAGATAGGCTTACCAGTATAACTGCCATGAAATATAATGATCGGTTTGCCCAGAAAGCCTTTGATAACAATTTCGTTTTGCACGGCGATGCCAATGGAGATTGGGAAATCGATTTAGGGGATGTTTTGTTTCTAATAAATTGTCTTTTCAAAGGAGCCTCACCACCTCAACCTTTGGCTGCTGGTGACATAAACGGAGACTGTGAGTTAGATGTGGACGATGTGGTGTATTTGATCTATTATCTTTACAAAGGAGGACCGAAACCACAGGCAGGTTGTGCATAAAAAAACCGGTCAACGGATTGAACAGATATCAAAATAAGGAGAGAGGAATGAGAAAGATGCTGGTGGTTATTCTCATGGTGGGTTTTATTGGCTCAATCAACGGCTTCGTCTGGGCTCAGTCCCATTTCGATTATACCAAGGTGAACCTGCTTCGCTGGATGGACCCTTACAAGAATCCAATTACCTATCAAGAGTACAAAGACAGTCGGCCGTTCGCTGAAGAATTTGATGCCAGATGTATTTACTACGGCACTAAGGGAGACTCGGCTATCTGTATCGTGATCAACAATCTCTTATATCTTTCGATCCAGAGTGCCTTTTCGGTGTTTCTTGCTGATCTTGAAAATGAAGGCTACTCTCCCAATGTTTACACCGCAGTCAACAATGGGGATGAGGTTGCCCTTAAGGATATATTAATCTCTGAATGGAACACTCGCAGTATAGCTGGCGCCATACTTGTTGGTGATCTGCCCATTGCCTGGTATGAGATGACCGAACCACCGAATTGGGGTGGGGCACATGTGGAGTTTCCTGTTGACCTCTTCTTTATGGACCTGGATGGGAACTGGACTGATCAGGATTATGACGGACTCTACGAAGATCACCAGGATGGGATTGGGGGTATGGAGGCGGACATCTGGGTGGGGAGACTTTTAGCTTTAAATCTCACTGATCACGGTGCCTCTGAGATAGCGATGATGAACAACTATTTCGATAAGAATCACCGTTACCGAACCGGAGGCCTCAGACTGGATGATAAAGCATTGGCCTACATAGACAACGATTGGTGCATGTGGGGATGGGAGGATGAGGTGGCTTTGGCTTATCCCGTCACAGACGCAGTTATCGATCCTTATGAGACTACCCGGGAGGACTACATGCAAAGGGTGAGAGAAAGCACTAACAATCAATACGAAAACCTGCTTATCTGCTCCCATTCATCCCCCTGGGCGCATTATCTCTATTGGGGAGACGGACCCTACGATTACTCTCTTTTTCACAACTACGAGATAGAACAGATAGATGTTCAGGTCCTCTTCTATAACCTTTTCGCCTGTTCAAATTGTCGATTTGTGGAAGAGGATGATATGGGGGATTGGTATCTCTTTCAAAGTACCTATGGCCTTCTCTCAGTTGGTTCCACCAAAACCGGAAGCATGCTGTGTTTTTATGGTTTCTATGAACCTTTAGGCAATGGAGCCAGTTTCGGGGATGCATATCTATCCTGGTGCATCAATCACATCGAGACCTGTGCCGGAGAAGAGTCCCGTCCTTGGTTTTACGGAATGACCATTCTGGGCGATCCTACACTTAGGCTCTCCAGGTTTCTCCTTGATCACACCGGAGATGTAAACGAAGATGAAGTGATAGATCTTACGGATGTATTATTTTTAGTAAATTATCTTTATAAGGAGGGCCCTGCGCCCGATCCACTAAGGTTAGGTGATGTAACAGCAGACTGTGTGGTGGATCTAAGTGACGTGCTCTTTCTGATTAATTATCTTTACAAAAATGGTTCTGCACCTGGGATAGGATGTGCCTAATTTTATGATCTGATAGCAACGGATGAAAGCGGATTGAACGGACCATGGCGTCCAGTGGATTCGAAGCAAAAGAATTTCTTAGCAGTTGCTTCATTTTTCAATCCTGATGTCGTTTAATTGTATGAAGGACTGGTTCTCACAGGGACTGGAGATATTATGAAAAGAAAAGTGGTGATCTTTGCTATGATTGGCATATTCTTTTTAGCTGCGCCTCTTTATGCAGCCTCATTCAACGGGAAAAAGATTTTAAAAGCAATTTGGATGGGGGAAGAGATTGAATATGTGGAAGGAGAGATTTTATTCAAGATGAAACCAGGGGTAAAGCTAAGTCAGGTGGAGCCACTTTTTAAAAAGAATAAAGCGAGGCTAATGGAAGGACCTGATCAGCTAAGAACCGGACAGCTGGAATTGCCTTCATCTCTGGATATCTTTCAGGTGCTTGAGAATCTGAATTCCAGCGATTTCATTGAATTTGCAGAGCCGAACATGATCGATAGAGCTGTGTATCCTCCTAACGATTATTACTTCGGCAATGGAGAACAATGGTGGCTGCATAATTACGGACAGACGCCTCCGGGTTGCATCCCGGGTGCAGACATTAACGCCACGGCTGGCTGGGATGTCACCGTTGGAAGTTCGGATGTTTTAATCGCTATTTTAGATTCAGGCATACCCATGTGGTTGGGGTTTCTTATTCACGGGGATTTGAGTGATACCACCAGGTACATACTCGGTGAAGACATTGTCGGAGATGGGGATTGGGTGAAAGACAACTATGGGCATGGAACTCATGTTTTGGGAATCATCGCCGCCATGACCAACAACGTAACCGGAGTGGCGGGGGTAGATTGGAATTGTCGGATTTTGATTGATCAGGTTTTCAATAGTTCGGGAATCGGAACCCACAATACCTTCAAAAATGGTGTGCTTCATGCAGTGGATTATGGCGCCCGGGTGATCAATTACAGTGGCGGCGGGTTAGCCTCCCAGATTAAAGAAGATGCGGTCAGATATGCTGATAGCAATAACGTGCTTTTGGTCTCCGCCGCTGGTAACGGGAACGGTGATTCGGTTATCTACCCTGCTCACTACGCGGATAACTATCTTAATGTTGTAGCCGTGTCAGCCACCACCTGTTTTGACCAATTAGCTGATTATTCTAACTATGGTCCCTCCATATGCGTAGCCGCTCCTGGTGGCCACGGCATCCCCTGGGATGTAGATGATGTCTTTTCTACCACCCCTAATTATTTGGTAACATTGAATGGAGCACCTTATTTTCTTACTCAATACTACGGCTACATGGCCGGCACTTCCATGTCCTGCGGCATGGTCAGTGGACTGTCTTCCCTTCTGCTCTCCATAGAACCAAATTTCAATGCTTACGAGCTAAGAGAGATTATCGAGGAGAGCGCAGATCAGGTGGGAAACTACATGTATTACATAGAGACCGGAAAGAGCATGGAACTGGGTCATGGACGGATCAACTGTTACAATGCCTTGGTCTTAGTATCCGGGTATACCTATGTTTACGGAGATGCGGATGGTGATGATATTATTACCCTGGGAGATTTGCTGTTCATTATCAGTTACCTTTATAAAGGTGGCTCGCCCCCTGATCCTCTTTCTGCTGGTGATCCCAATGGAGATTGCGTGATTGACATCGGAGATGTGCTCACCCTGACTAACTATCTTTATCGCATGGGCTCCCCCCTGAAAAGGGGTTGTGTGGGGGAATAAGGAAGTCCAACTAAGCAAGATCAATAGACTGGCAGTCTGGCTGATATTTTCTTTTTTCGTCAAACAGTGCTTTTATTTCCTACAACTCCGTTGTAACCCACCCAGATTGCCAACTTTTTCCGGCCTTAGCTTTTTATCTTTTTCTCTTACCAAACGTGCTTCTGGCAAAATCAGCTAACCATAAAAGAGAAACCAAATGGGAATAAAAACATCTGAGAAAAATTAATCCCCAAGATTTTGGAGTGCCGCCCTTTGGATTTTGGGGTATGCCCGTGCGGGCGCACTTGCATACCTGCCAGTGATTTATTCGGCATTCTTCTAACCTCTATAGTTCATCCCAACTGTTCAATCCTGCGAGTGGAGAAGCGAATTTTTTGAAAAAAGTTTTACGAAAAGAGTTGACAAGAGTTGCCAAAAGCTTATCTTTTAAAGATATGTTACAAATTTCACAAGTGCTCGTTTGGAGCAAAGCGTATGAATTTTAATAGCTTCTGAATGGACAGTTAAATTTTTTTGACTGCAGGAGGAGAAATGGCTATCGTTGATTCCAAGACCGGTAAGGTGAGAAAGAATTATAACACAGATGAGTTGATCCAGGCGGCGAATCTGATGCGAGGATATAACATGATCTCCCTGTGTGCAGCCGGGTCGGGACATTCCGGTGGAACCATGTCCATCATGGATATCACCGCGGCTTTATATCTGCATGTAGCCACCCATGATCCCCAAGATCCTTTTTGGGAGGGGAGAGATCGGATCATCTGGTCCACCGGACATAAAGCTCCCTCCCTCTATCTGGGTCTGGGAATGGCAGGTTATTTCGATGTGGAAGAGGTGGTGAAGCTGAGAAAACTTTACAGCCCTTTTCAGGGGCATCCGCACTGGCTGAAACTTGATGGAGTAGAGGCTTCAACCGGATCTTTGGGACAGGGATTGAGTATCGCTAACGGAATCGCTCTCGCTGGAAAACTCAAAAACAAAGACTATCATGTTTTCTGTCTTACCGGAGATGGAGAGCATCAGGAAGGACAGATCTGGGAGGCGGTAATGGAGGCGGGCAATTTCAAGCTGGATAATCTTACCAATATACTGGATAAAAACCGCCTGCAGATTGATGGCTGGGTGAAGAACGTGATGGACATCGATCCCATCGTGGATAAATACAAAGCCTTCAAATGGAACGTCGTCGAGATAGAGGGGCACAGTATGAAAGAAATCCTGGAAGCATTTGATAAAGCCAAAGCCCATAAGGGTCAGCCTACGGTAATCATTGCGCACACCGTAAAAGGCAAAGGCGTTGACTTCATGGAGAACATGGCTGGATGGCATGGAAAATCACCCATCTGTGCACAGATGGAACAAGCCCTGGAGCAGTTGGGAGTTAACCGGACGCTCGACCACCATAAGTTGGACAAAAAGGCAGACGATTATCAGGCTGAGGCGACAAAGAAATTAGAAGCAAAGATGCCCAAGTTCAAAAAGGATTATTTCTGGAATAAGCAAGATAATATGAAGGTGGAAATGGACCCTACCCGTAAGGGCTTTGGACGTGCCCTGGAAAAAAGAGGGGATGATCCCAGAGTGGTCTGTTTGGGAGCCGATATTTCGGGCTCCATCGCCATCAGCATGTTTCACGACAAGCATCCGGAGAGAAAGAACAGATTCTTGAGCATGGGAATCGCCGAACAAAGCGGCACCGGGGTGGCGGCTGGTTTGGCTAAGGAGGGAATGATTCCCGTATTTGGTACCTACGGAGTGTTCGCCGCCGGGAGAAATTTAGACCAGCTCCGGACCACGGTGTGTTACGGCAATTTCAACGTCTTGATCGCGGGAGCGCATGGGGGTGTTTCTGTAGGACCAGATGGAGCCACCCACCAGGCTTTGGAGGATCTTTTCCAAATCTGTGGATTGCCCAACATGCACGTGTCGGTTCCCTGTGATTCGATTGAAACTGAAAAAGCCACCGAAGCTCTTCTGTTTGATATAAAAGGACCCAAGTATATCAGATTTGCCCGGGAGGCAACTCCCATTGTCACGGATGAGAACACCCCTTTTAAATTCGGGAAGGCGAATATCTACAGATACCGGGGAGAAAAAGAGAATTTCAAAGATGCATTTGAGGTGAAATTGGCATCCGAATACACCTCAGAAAATGAGGATTTGACCATCATCGCTTGCGGTCCCGAGGTTCCGGAAGCCATGCGGGCGGCATGGATATTAAAGGAAGATTTTGGCATTGAAACCAGAATAGTAAATATACATACTTTGAAACCTCTGGATGAGGAAACCATAATCAAGGCGGCGCTGGAGACCGGAGTCATTGTGACTGCTGAAGAACATCAGGTGGGCGGATTCGGTAATTGGATAAGTGCCGCGGTCTCTCAAGCCACCCAACTTTACAAAAAGCCCCTTCTGTTTGGGATGATCGGGGTCAAAGACAGATTCGGCGAATCCGGTAAACCCTGGGAGTTGATAAAGGAATTCGAGGTCTCTGCCGAGCATATCGCCCAGAAGGCAAAACAGCTTTATGATATAAAGAAGAGAGGATAAAGGATTATGGATGACGAATGAAGGATGACGGATAAAAATTCGTTATACGTCATTTTTCATGCATGATTATTCATCTGTTTTTTTCTGGAGGAGAAAATGAAATTAGCTGAGAAGATGTTCAGATTAGGAACCGAGACTGCTTTTGAGGTGTTAGCCAGAGCCAAGCAACTGGAGGCTAAGGGGAAAGATATCGTTCATCTGGAAATAGGAGAACCTGACTTCATTACCCCCAGGAACATCATTGATGCCGGAATCAAGGCGCTTAATGAGGGATATACGCATTACAATCCATCTGCCGGGCTTCCCGAATTCAGAGAGGTGATAGCGAAGGAGGTATCTAAGACCCGAAACATAGACGTAAATCCTGACCAGGTGGTGGTCACCCCGGGGGCAAAACCGATCATGTTCTTCTGTATAATGGCTTTAGCCAACGAAGGTGAAGAGATTATTTACCCCAACCCCGGCTTTCCGATTTATGAGTCGGTGATTAATTTCATCGGGGCAAAAGCGGTCCCCATTCAACTGAGAGAGGAGAACGATTTTCGACTGGATACCGACGAACTGAAGAAACTGGTGACAGAGAGGACCAGAATGATAATCATCAACTCTCCCCAGAATCCCACCGGTGGAATTTTGACCCGGGATGATCTGAAGGTGATTGCCGACATTGCACTTTCTAAGGATATTTTTGTCCTGTCAGATGAAATATACAGTCGCATAATCTACGAAGGCGACCATCACAGCATCTCCTCCTTTCCGGGAATGCAGGAGAGAACCATAATCCTGGATGGTATGTCCAAAACTTATGCCATGACCGGATGGAGACTGGGCTACGGAGTGATGAGAGAGGATCTGGCCGTTCGGATTGCCAAGTTGCAGACCAACTCCAACTCCTGCACTGCCACATTCACTCAGATGGCGGGGATCGAGGCTCTCACCGGCCCGCAAGATGAAGTTGCCGGGATGGTGGAGAAGTTCAAGGAAAGAAGAGATGTTATAGTAGAAGGCTTGAATCACATTCCCCGCATAAGCTGTAAGACTCCGAAAGGTGCATTCTATGTATTTCCCAATGTGAAGGAAATCGGGTGGGAGGTCAGGAAGTTAAGCGATTTTCTTCTAAATGAAGCTGGAGTGGCGATTCTTTTTGGGACTTCATTCGGGAAATACGGAGAGGGCTACATCCGCATCTCCTATGCCAATAGCGTGGAAAACATAAAAAAAGGATTGTCCCGCATAGAAAAAGCTTTACAAAAGATAAAATAAACCGTATTCTAATGTAAGCTCACCATCAACTTACACTGGGAGTGGGGAGCGAAAAAAAGATAATTTGATTAAAAAAAGCTTTACAAAAAACAAAAGGGCGTTATTTTAATCCAGACTAATCATTCTTGCCTGTATCAACGAGGCGGAGAGAAAAAGCTTTACAAAGAGTAAAATAGAGTTATTTTGGTTCAAGCTCACCATTCCTTTACCATCAGAGTGGAGAGCGAAAAAAAGATAGTTTGATTAAAAAAAGCTTTACAAAAAACAAAAGGGCATTATTTTAATCCAGACTAACCAGTTTTATATCAACCGGTCGGAGTAAAAATTATTTTTTGAAGGGAAAAAGCTTTACAAAAGATAAAATAGTATTAACTTAACGTAAATTCACCATCGCAGAGTCATCGGATTTGACCCCTTTCGTGTGACCCGCGAGTTAATTGTTCAAAAATTGGGCTTTTTGGATGAATTGAGGGAGGGTCGGTTCACACTTTGGCACTTTTTCTTCATATTTCACATCCTAAACTTTTCAAGCTTTGTGTCGATCATATAACAGGTGAATCGACAAGAACTTAAATGCTCAAAATAGGAAATTTCTGAGGGTGTAAATTGAGAATGCAAAAACAATAACATTCTCACAAATTGTGCGGTTGTTGAACAACTGAACTTTTCCTCATAACTCTGGAAATGGATATAATCTACAATCGAAATCACAAAAACCAGATTAACATGCCGCAGTTCATAGGATAGAAAAAAACCAAACTTGAAAAACAGTCTAACCGTGACAATCATTTGATAAATTAAATCGAACGCTAACTTTTTCGGTAAAGGAGGTGAGTAGCCGGAAGCAAAAAATAACGTTTTGGTTAACGGTTAAAAGTCAACTTTTTAGCAGGAGGGAAGTAAATTGAAAAACAAACACATACTAAAACTGGTGCTCGCCGGGAGCATATTGGTTTTTGTCTTTGCCTCCCTGGTTTATGGTGGAACCACGGGAAAGATAGCAGGAATAGTTAAAGACAAGGATACCGGTGAGCCGCTGCCCGGGGTGGCAGTGATGATCGAGGGAACCACCATGGGAGCGGCGGCAAATGAAAAAGGTGAATATTTCATTCTGAATCTGCCACCCGGAGTGTATAAGCTGAAAGCCACCCTAATAGGCTACGCTCAGGTGGAGGTTGAAAACGTTTCTGTATCGTTAGATTTGACCACCACCATCGATTTTGAATTGGTCTCCGAGGCAGTGGAGGTGAGAGGTGTCACCGTGACAGCGGAAAGACCTATTTTCGAGCCAGATTTAACTTCCACCGCGCACATAATAACTTCCGTGGACGTAATTCATCGGCCGGTGATCAATACGGATGGGATTGTCTACCGAACTCCTGGAGTGGTATTCGACCCCATTGGCGGACCCATAAACTCCGGCACCCAGGGAACCGTTATCGGAAACGAGGGCGACCGGGTAACCGACACCGCCAATCCAGGGATAACCCTGAGGGGAGGACGTCCCCAGGAGGTGGTGTACATGGTAGATGGTTTGTCCATCACCGATCCCATCCTGTCAGGCCAAGCCACCAATTTGAATCATTTCACCATCTCCGAGGTGCAGCTGATCACCAGCGGGTTCAACGCAGAATACGGCAATGCCCTGTCTGGTATTGTCAACTACGTTACCCAAGAGGGTGGAGCCAAATTCTCCGGAAGATACCAGTATTCCACCGATGCAATTTTAGGAGACGATTATGATCTGGGGACCAATGAACATTTCTTGAGCCTGAACGGTCCTGTGCCCGGTACCCAGGGGAACCTGACCTATTATCTGAGTGGCAATCTATATCTGACAGATGATTGGGCTCCCCGACTACACAAGCTTCCTCACCACGAGCAACAGACCTACCGCACGCAAGGGAAGTTAACTTATAAGCTCACCCCTTCGGTCACCTTGCGGGCAGGTGGATTCCGCAACCGGAGGCAGTATGAGAGGTATAACCATAGCTGGCTGTACAACCTGGAGAGTTATGACGCTACCCTGGAGAAGGCCAAGCAGGTCTGGTTGGGTTTAACCCATGCGGTCTCCAAAAGCACTTTTTACGAAGCCAAGTTTGGGTACTTCAAAAACAATTACGCCATAGGCAGACGTTTGGACAAACACTTTTTGGAGCGCACCGCTTACGACCTGTATCCGGCAGATACAGCAGCGGCAGAAGCTTTCATTGCTGAGCATGAAGACGAGGTCTGGAGTGGCGACTGGTGGGAAGATTACAAGTTTGCTTGGCCCACGCCTGATCCTGCCTACTGGCAGAGGTATCGTGAGCGCAGGCAGGAGCAGAACTATGATCTGGCTGTGGACAACATGTTCTGGTCGCACTATGATACCAGGACGTTCGAAATCAGAGGAAGCGAGATCATCACCGGAAAGTTCGATATCACCAGCCAGGTAGATTTCAACAATCAGGTAAAGGCTGGATTTGAGATCAACTCTTATAAGATCACCAGGCACTACAACAGCCTTCCCTGGGATGCTCAACCTTTCATTGATGTTTATGAATATAAGCCCTTAGGCGGTGCCTTCTACATTCAGGACAAGATCGAATTCTCAGGACTGGTGGTAAATATCGGGGGCAGGGTGGATTATCTGAGCAAGGATGCTATGGCTTGGGCAAGGGAAGACAGCGTTCCAGCCAGACCAGATTTGATTACAGATCCTATTGGCGGAAGAGACAAGGAAGTGGATGATAACATTACCTTCAGTCCCAGATTGGGTATTTCCCATCCCATTTCCGACAAGATGACCGTCTTCTTCAATTATGGTCATTTTATTCAGCAGCCCCGCTTCTTAGAACTGTACACCACCTTGGCTCCTAACCTGCAGAGAGCAAATCAGCGAGTGGGAAACCCGGAGTTGAGGCCGAGCAGAAAC
>Ga0209635_10004753_pt1 | contig 10688 bp, 6 predicted proteins | sample DeeMarSWOR230_32_FD_187463 | JGI IMG/M metagenome (GOLD analysis project Ga0209635, IMG submission 187463) | Marine sediment microbial communities from White Oak River estuary, North Carolina - WOR-2-30_32 (SPAdes) (version 2) | ecosystem: Environmental > Aquatic > Marine > Intertidal zone >...
GTCTGCGTGTTTGTAGCCGTGAGGCATAATTTCATGTCCGCGTGCTTTTAGCTCGTTCCATAATCCGAAGTCACCAGCTTCCCAGGCGTGATACTCATTTGGCAGTTCGAATGTATCGAGGTGGGCGGTAGCGATGACGTTAATGCAGGCGGAGAGATTGAATTTTTCGTAGATTTCGGCGGTTCTGATACTTGATTTTTTAAAGCCGTCGTCAAAGCTTAAGGTGATTATGTGGGTTTTGGCCTGCTTGCTGGTTTTGGTCGGATGCGATTTAGTTTTGTCAGTGGTTGCGCAGGAGGACAGTAAGCCCGGCAGGGTCAGCGAGGTTGCACCTGTGGCTATGGTTTTTAAGAAATCGCGACGGGTGTAATCGAGTTTAATCATATCCTTACTCCTTGGTTGAACGATGATTTTATTTTCGTCTGACTCTTGGTCTTCTTCCTTTTTTTCTCAGCCCCGTTCTGAATGCTTTCTGAATAACAGTCAGGGCGGAGCGTTTAAATATTCCGGCGAGGATTCGATTGTTCGTGGTCGGGTAGAGTTTTGCAAGCAATTGCTCTTCTTTTTTTGACCATCGTGGGACGTTTTCTTTTCTGATTCCGAGTTTGTGGGCTCTTTGTTCGAGTGCTTTGATGGACCTGCCGAGTTTGGCTGCTATTTGTCGTGTTTTTGTATTTGGGTAGAGTTTGAGGGACAGCTTTGTCTCATCTTTAGACCAGGTCGGGTAGTGCTGTCTTTTTTTAATTCCCATTTTGTTTGCTTTGTTTCTTATTGAGCGGATGGGCCAGCCGAGTTTATCTTCTAATTTTCTGATGTTTTCGGTTGGGTATAGTTTTTTAAGGAGTTTGATTTCATCGTTCGACCAGCGGTGAAGGCCATCAATTTTAATTCCCATATCGTATGCTCTCTGTCTGACTGCGGTCAAAGGCCGTCCAAGCCTTTCAGCTATTTTTTTTGGATTTCCCTTTGGGTATAGTTTTTTAAGAAGCTTTACCTCATCTTTTGACCAATGACCCCTGAACAGTTTCTTTTTCTTTGCCATTATGTGTTACCTTTCAAAACAACGTTGTTTATGTATTTTATTGATGTTGCAATATAACAGGTGCTTGCGGCTAAGTCAAGTCTGGTATGCTGGGCATTGGGATTGGTTTTTGGTTTGCGGTTCTGTTAGATAAAGGATACTTGACGTGGTAAAAGCTTTTTTTACCGGCTTTGGTGCTTATAATGGTTGCTATTATGAGAGTATTGATATATGGCGGCGGTTCGGTTGGGCTCGGCGTTGGGAGCTGCCTGGTCAAGGCCGGTGCGGAGGTTGATATTGTCGGCAGGGACAATACGGTGCGGGCATTGCGCAAAGGGGGGCTGGTGAGGTCCGGGATTTTCGGCGACTATCGGGCAGGGCAGGGGGCGTTTGGTAGTTTCTGCACTTTGAATGAAATCCAGAAAAAGGTATATGATTATATACTGGTATGTGTGAAATCATTCGATACATTCGAGGCGGCGAAGGAGCTTTCCGGGCACAAGAGGCTCTTCGGCGACGAGACGAAGATAGTGCTGTTTCAAAATGGGTGGGGTAATGCGGAAGTGTTTTTGTCTTTTTTTGAGAAAGAGCGGATTTACAACGCGCGGGTAATTACGGGATTCCATAGACCCAAAAGTAATGAAGTTGAAATAACGGTGCACGCAGATGCGATTCGTATCGGCAGTTTATTCGGCGGTGATTTATCTTCAATCGAGCAGTTGTGTTTGCTTATAAGTAAAGGTGACATACCGTGTGAAAAGACAAGCGATATAGGAAAAGACCTCTGGGCGAAGATGCTCTATAACTGCGCTTTGAATCCTTTGGGTGCTATTCTTGATGTGCCATATGGGGTACTGGCGGAGAGTGAATTTACGCGGGTTATAATGAACGGTATCGTAGAGGAGATATTTAAGGTTATGGCAGCGGCGGGTTATGAGACTCGCTGGGAAAAGCCGGAGGATTTTCTTGAGGTTTTCTATAAGAAGTTAGTGCCTGATACGGCTGAGCACAAATCGTCGACGCTGCGGGATATTCTTGCTAAAAAGAAAACTGAAATCGAAGCCTTAAACGGGGCTGTTATAAAGCTGGCAGAAAAATACCGGATTGAGGTTCCGTATAATATGGCTATCTATAATATGGTGAAGTTTATTGAAGGTAGGGATTTTGATTGACGATTTGGAATAACCCCTTGCGGTGCAAGGGGCTAAAAGATAACCACTGTCCTCGTAATGACAGACTTTTTGTTAGAGGTTTTAAGTGGGTTTACCAGCGGAGGTAGCAGGTGTAGTGTCTGTAGAACAGGCCTATCGAGCGCATAGCGATTATTGCGAGGGCCTGGACGGCGATATTCAATCCTAAATTGCGTGCTGTTATTATGAAATCTGAAAAGTCATATTGTGTAGTTTGCATTTCAAGGACAGAGGCGGCGGTAAGTAAAGCGACTACTGTCAGATAAGGAATAAAGGCCCTGAAGATTGGCGGCAGGATATAATCCGGCCTTAACATAGTAAGGGTTTGTGCTACTGCCGTAGTTAAAATCGCCATAGGGAACAGAAACAATCCGAAGATGAACAGGAGCTGCAGAATTAGATATGGTCCTGTGTGTATGTGCCAGAAATTATCGTATGTTATGCCTTTGTCGCGGAGTAATATCAGCGTAATGATGAGTGGCAGCTGAACGACAGCCATAGTGGAAAAGAAAACGAAAAAGGGTTTGATAATATACCCTAAGAAGGTAATACTTGTTCCGAGGTAGATTTCAGGCAGTTTATCTATGCTGAAGGCGGTCTCATAAATGATGTTGAGGTAAAAGCCGAGCAGCCAGCCCCAGACGATGAAGAAAGTTATGTAGCCACAGCACATAACGGGTGAGAGAAAGAATTTGAAGCAGATTACGGCAATAACGAACACCAGCGATGTTGCGTTTTCGGAGTCGAAGAATATTTTGAAGCTATCGATAAATACGGCGCGGTAGAATCCAGAAAGGGGTTCTGTTCTTTGGGGTTGGGGTTTGATTATTTTTGGTTTTTCGTCGTCCTTTGAAGGGATTATAAAGATTTGTCCGCAGGATATACATCTGGCACGTTTTCCTGCGTGTTTGCTGTCGAAGGCAATCAGTGCATCGCAGGTTGGGCAGTAGAACTTGATAGTCATTTTTTCGTATATCGTATATCGTATGTCGTGTTAAAAATCTTTGCGGAAATAATAGCGTAAGCTGCTGTCTCATAGACAATACGCAAAGGGTCAGGTTTGTTGCATAGCATCGATGAAGCTGTTAAGATTATTGGCCCATTTTTTTGCTTCGAGCAGGTCGATTTTATCATCTTTTACCAGCCTTGCGAGGTGGCTTTCCAAAGTTATCATATTTTCATCGGGTTTGTTTTTGGTTTTCGTTTGCAGTTGTGAATAGAGCTGCTCAATTTTGCCTGTTCGAATAAGGTTAGCGCAGGCGTAGTGTTTGTTGTTGAGTATTTCCATTGCTACGATTCTGCCTTTTCCATCCTTTTTTGGGATGAGCTTTTGGCTGATGATGTAAGCAAGTCCGAGGGAGAGCTGATTTCGCACTTCGTTTTGTCTGTCGGCCGGGAAGTAATCGAGTATCCGCGTTACGGTGCCGGTGGCGTCTCTTGTGTGCAGGGTAGAGAAGACCAGATGTCCAGTTTCAGCGGCCATAAGAGTCATAGCAATGGTTTCTGGGTCTCTCATTTCGCCGACAAATATTATGTCGGGGTCTTCACGGAGCATTGCCCTTAATCCGTCGATGAAGGATTTGACATCTCTTCCGATTTCGCGCTGGGAGATTATAGAATATTTTTGCTGGAAGAGATACTCGATGGGGTCTTCGACGGTAATAATTCGGCAGGCTCGTTTTTCACTGATTCGGTCTATTAGTGAAGCGATGGTCGTGGATTTTCCTGCGCCGGTGATGCCGGTCAGAAGGACGAGTCCCTGCTTTCGGTTGATGATGTCTTCCCAGATGGTGTTAGGAAATCCGATTTTCTCTACGTTTGGAATCTCCATAGACAAAGCTCTGATTGCGGCACAGACGCCGTCGTTTTCCTGAAAGACGTTTATTCTAAACTGCAATGAGCCGTATCGATAGGAGCAGTCAACGCTGTATTGGCTTTGGAATTTATTTAGGTTTTTGCTGCTTAAAAGAGGATAGATGAGCTGCCTGGCGATTTCTGGGGTAACTTTTTGTCCTTTTAGCTTAACGAGGTCGCCATCGATGCGATAAGTGGGCGGAGCGCCAATTTTGATGTGCAAATCAGAGACTCTCATAGCGCCTTTTTCCTCGAAGTATGTCAGCATATCGAGGATGCTCATTTTACCGATATTTTCGGTTTCGTAAACTTTCGCCGAAGCAATGTATTCTTCAGTCATAATTTGCCTCTGTTTGATATTGGGAAGCTATTTTGCTGTTTATTTTAGCCGGCGTATCCGGTATGTAATATACAATTATGACAGCAATAAAGCAAAGGTCAAATTTGCGTTGGCGGCTATTGGTGATTGGGTAGATTTAAGTTTTTTGCTTGTGGAATTAAGTTGGTTTTTACTGGCTTTGTCGGGATGAGCGGCTATAATCTCGTGAAACGCAGGCGATTAGCAGTGAATAGCGCTACGATATAGAAGATATGAGAATTGGTATGCGAAGGACGTTATTTGTCTTATTTATTTTAGTTTTGCTGTCAGCGGGTCGGTCTTTCGGGATTGAGGGGGGTAAGGGGCGTGCCTTTGTGGGTCAGGATTTGCACCTGTCGGGTCGGGAGCTTATCAGCTATCAGTCGAGGACCGATGAGCATATCCTTGTTTTTCGTGATAAATTTTCGATGTCAATCGGAGCTAATCATTTTTCCAGTGATAAAGCGGTGGTATGGCTGGAGAGCCAGAGAACTGAATTTCGTGGTCGTGTTGATATTTTTTATAAAGTACGTGTGTTTTTGCAGGGCAACGTGTCGGTTAAGAAAGGCAAGGGCGCCGATACGGTTGATTTGAGACAGAAGGTGGTTGAGGAAGGCGAGTCGATGGTCGTTCGATTTTCCGTGAGCGGGGAGGTGTTAGTAACAGCGGATAAAAGAGAAATATCCGACCCTCGGGAGATGGAGCTTTATAAGCAGGCAGTCGCAGTTGATGTGCCTGTTGGGCCTGAGTTTGTAGTTCAGCCTGAGGCGTTGGTTCCTGAATTTCCGGTGGAAAAACCGGTTAAGGAAGTAGTTAAAGAAGAGGAGGAGGTTATCAAGGAAGAGGAAGTTATAGCAAAGCCGCGTAAGCCCAGTTTTGTAGAGAGGATATTTAAGCGTAAGGAGAAACCAGCCAAGCCAGCTGAGGTAGTTGTTAAGCCGGAAGTGGAGGTAAAGGAGCCTGTGTTTAGATATCCAGTTAATATAGCGCCTGTTGGTGAGGTCGAACCTGAAATTGAGTCTGCAAAGGCGCCGGATGGAACAGATGTTGTAACGGTGATTGGCAGGTTCTATTTATGGCAGAAGCAGGATGAGAGGGGCGGATTGCTGGAGCTGCAGGCTGATAACGCAGTTATATATTACAGCGGCGAAGAGCTTGAATCGGAGGAAGGCAAAGGGGAGGCGGAAGATGTTTTGGCGAGGGGAGCGGTGAAAGGGGTTTATGTGTCCGGCGACGTTTTAATGACGGAAGGCCAGCGGACGATTCGCGCTGATGAGCTATACTATAATTTCGAGAGGAAGAAGGCCCTTGCGATAAATGCTGAGATGCGGAATTTTGATGTTTCCCGGGGGATACCGATTTATGTTCGAGCAGCGGAGCTTCGGCAGTTAGCGGAAAATCAATTTTCCGCTGAAGATATTACGCTGACAACCAGTGAATTTTATAAGCCTCAGATTTCGCTGGAGGCATCGAGTGTGATTATTACCGATACAACCACAAGAGATGAGCAGATGGAGCGGCTTTCAGATAGTAGTTATGATGCTCAGATGCGCGATGTTCGTATGAAAGTGGATGACAGGACGGTTTTCTACTGGCCGTTTGTTCGCAGCAACCTTCAAAGGCCTGATATACCGCTTAAGAGTGTGCATGCCGGTTATGACAGCACTTGGGGTGCGACGTTGGAGACACGTTGGTATTTGTCGCGGCTGTTGGGATTGCGGGAGCCTGAAGGGACGGATAATACTTATGCACTGGATTATTATGGCAAGCGAGGCCTGGGCACCGGCGTGGAGATTGAATATAAGAGGGAGGATTATTTCGGGAGACTTTTAGGATATATTATCCGAGATACAGGGGAAGACAGACTTGGCAGGAGCAGATTTCGAAGGCATCTTAAACCACCACGTGAGCTTCGTGGTCGGTTATTCTGGCAGCACAGGCAATTTCTACCATATAACTGGCAGCTTACGACAGGTGTAGGTTACGCCTCCGATGAGGATTTTATAGAAGGATATTATCGCAGCGAATTTAACGTAGGCAAGCAGGAGACATACATTCATTTGAAGCGTTTGGAGGACAACTGGGCGGTGTCTTTACTCGGTAAGGGTCGGATAAATGATTTTGCCGATGAGCTTGAGGAATTGCCGAGCGGGGAATTTCATTTGACCGGCGAGTCGCTTTTTGAGGACAGATTGACATTTTACAGCGATACACAGATTAGCCGGCTGCGACAGAGGATAGGCAATGAGCATAGAACATTAATCGACGAGCAGATATTTTCGTTTATGTCGCACAGGAGTGAGATAGATATTCCGTTTCAGATAGATTCATTTAAGCTGGTTCCTTTTATTGCGGGGACTTTTGGATATGATGACCGCAGCGGATTTACGACGACGCTCGTTGACGGGAGCAATACGGGCGAGTTTGGTGAGGAGGAGGTATGGCTTGGCGAAGCGGGCATTCGTGTTTTTCCTCGTCCATACTGGAAGGTTTATCCGGATGTAAAATCCCGTCTTTGGGACTTGGATGGCCTGCGTCATATTATAAGGCCTGAATTGACGGCTGTTGCTTATACAGAAAGCGACTCAGTTGTTAAGCAGCGTGATACGTTGAATTTCGGTATTTCACAGCGTTTGCAGACCAAGAGGGGGCCGGCTGGTGAGCAGCGGACGGTGGACTGGATGCGTCTTGATATGGACGTTACGTTTGTCGACGACCCGGAAGATGTAAGCGATACTTTGGGGCCTGATAGATTTATCTGGGCACGTCCGATTGTTCCGCTTCGTGTGTTTTCAGCGCCTGATATTTTTAACGGCAGCTTAAGGAGTGGAGGGAGATTTCACAGATTTGAGCAGTATGGACCGAGGCGGAATTATTTCGGGGCAGATTATATCTGGCGAATAAGTGATACATCTGCGGTATTGAGCGATATGAATTTTGATATGCAAAGCGGGGTTGTGCAGCAATTTAATATAGGATTTTCCCGCCTATGCTGGCCAAATTTGAGTTATTATATAGGCAGCAGGTATCTAAGGCGTGTTACGGTTTTGGATGAGAAAGGCTCGAATGCGTTTACCTTTGCGGCTACGTATGTTCTTGACCCGCGATATACGCTTGTTTTTTCACAACAGTTTGATTTTGACTACGGCGCCAATATAAGAAGTGATATAACGCTTATAAGGCGATATCACAGGCTGTATTGTGCACTTACGTATAGTGCCGATGAATCTCTGGACAGCCAGGCGATTGTTTTTAGCATTTGGCCACAGGGTGTTCCGGAGATGGCGCTTGGGTCGAGAGAGTATATCGGATTGGGCAGTTCGACAGGTTATTAATGGTCTGAGGTATGAAGTTAGAAGTGAGATACGATATGTAAGATTTAAGGAGAGTGTTTTATGGCATTAGTTGATACTAAGAAGATGTTTAAGATGGCGTTAAAGGGCGGCTATGCGATTGGTGCGTTCAACGTGAACAATATGGAAATCACACAAGGCATTATAAGTGCTGTAGCTGAAGAGAAAGCTCCACTTATCCTTCAAGTATCCAGAGGTGCCCGGGAATATGCGAGCATAAGTTATTTGAAGGCGATTATCGATGTTGCGGTTGAGGAGAATCCGGATATTCCTATCGCAATACACCTTGACCATGGGGACAGCTTTGAGACCTGCAAGCAGTTTGTCGATGACGGCTTTACGTCGGTGATGATAGATTCGTCAAAACTACCATTTGAGGAGAACATGAAGATGACCGGTCAGGTTGTTGAATATGCCCATAAGCATAACGTAGTAGTTGAGGCCGAATTAGGTCAGCTGGGCGGTATTGAGGAAGATGTGGTAGGAGTTGATGATGTCAGCAAGCATCTGACCGACCCTGAGCAGGCGGTAGAGTTTGTCAAGAAGACGGGCTGTGATTCGCTGGCGGTGGCTTGTGGTACCAGTCACGGCGCTTACAAGTTCAAGAGCGAGCCGAAGCTGGCCTTTGATGTGATACAGAAAATATCGGATAAGCTGCCGGGATTTCCGCTGGTGATGCATGGTTCGAGCAGTGTTCTGAAGGAGTTCAAGGACCTTATTAACAAGTACGGCGGTAATATGCCTGATGCGATGGGGGTTCCTGAGGAGGCGATTAGCAAGGCGGCGAAGATGGCGATTTGCAAGGTTAATATAGATACGGACCTTCGTATGGCGCTGACGGCGAAGATAAGGCAGGTTTTTGCGGAGAAGCCTGGCGAGTTTGACCCGCGTAAATACCTTGGACCGGGCAGGGAAGCAATTAAAGAGATGGTAAAACACAAGCTGCACGTTTTGGGTTGTGCGGGCAAAGCAGCGGAGTGTGTTTGAAAGTAGTTTTGAGATTTGGATTTTTAGCCAGTTCAAAACTCAGCACTAAAGGCTTAAAATTATTTTAAGGGATTGAGTTTTGTTATCACAAAGAGCAAGAGAATTTTTTAGCAAGGCCCGTAACAGGTATTTGCTTTGTCTTGCGTGTTTGGCGGTGGTTGTTTGCGGGCTGATTTGCTGTCGTGTTCCTGAACAACGTGTGGTGGTTGAGGTTCCGAAGGCCCAATTATCGGACCCCAATATTGTTAAGGCGGTTTGTGAGCTGATTTATCAGGGCCGGTTTGAGGATGCCGGTGAACTGATAAAGGTAGCAGAGCGTAATATCGTAAAGCGGATAGGACAGGAGGGACTAAATTCTAAGGGCGAAGCGTTATATGCTGATAATCAGCTTGTTCAGTTATTGCAGATTATCGATGGATATGAGCGAATAAATCAACAACGTCAATCGGCACGAGAAGCTGCTTACCGGGAGCAATTAACTGAGCTGGAGAAATTCCGAGTCGCAGCGGATACAAACGAAGTAAACGATGTAAATGATATTTTGCAGGTGCTTGGTGTTATTGCCAAGGCCGACGAGTTTGCGGATGAGCAGCAGGAGGCGCAGTTGTTGTCTGATTCGTTTGTGAAGCAGATTTTTCAGAAAGCAATGGATAAAGCTGCAGAATTCGAGTCAGAAGGCAAATGGTCAGATGCGTATATAAGTTGCTATAGCTGGCTACAAGCGATAGATGAAGACAACAAGGCGTATTCGGATTATGCGGACCAGCTTTATGAAAAGGCCAATATAGTAGCTTCATTTCGCGATAGTCCGTGTGAGAGCCGTGAGGAGCGTTACGCAGGTGTAAAGAAGGAGATGTTTGTCCGTGCGGTTGATGCGCTGAATTACAGTTATGTCAGCCTTATTGATTATCGCCAAATAGCGAGCAAAGCTATCAGGCATTGCAGGATGTTAGCGGAGGTGATAAGCTCGTCTAAAGAGGTGCAGGAAGCGTTATATGGTTCTGTATATTCTGAGCAGAGGCAGGAGTATGATAAGAATCTTGCGGCCTGGTCAGCGGCCCTGACAGGGATTTTGGATGAAGTTGATAAGTCACCTGTGGGGGTGAGTAAGGATAAGTTTATAGATATTTTTGAAAAGGTTCTGGCGTCGAATGCAGAGAGTGCGGAATTACCAGAGCCTGTGCTGATTGCTGAGTTTGCGCAGGCTGCATTTTCCGAACTTGACCCATATACGATTATGGTTTGGCCCCGGCAGGTAGCGGATTTTGAAAAGGAGATGACGAAAGAATTTACCGGAATTGGTATAGAGATTTCCAGGCAAAAAGGGATGTTGACGGTGGTGAGTCTTTTGCCTGATACGCCTGCGTACAGGTCGGGACTTGATGCCGGTGATGTAATAGAATTAGTAGATGGAGTTGAGACGAAGGATATGTCTCTTACTTGTGCAGTTAAGTATATAACCGGTCCAGCGGGAACGGATGTGACATTGACGATAAATCGCCCCGGTGAGGCCGGGAGGCGTGATATTACTATAACCAGAGCCAAGATAGTTGTTCCACCGATACGCGGCTGGCAAAGGACCGCTTCTGGTGAGTGGATTTATATGATAGATGGGGGGGAGAAAATCGGTTATGTCCGTATTACCAGTTTTGATACGAGAACTTCCTCGGACCTCGAAAAGATACTGAGGGAGCTTGAGTCGGAAGAGTTGAGGGGCTTGATTTTGGATTTGCGGTTTAATCCCGGCGGTCTTTTGGAGAGTGCGGTAGAGGTAGCCGACAAATTTATCAAAGAAGGCTTGATAGTCAGCACACGTCCGCGGTTCGGCGTATGGACATATGCGCAGGCACGTAAGGAGGGGACACATCCGGATTATCCTGTTGTTATACTGATAAACCGCTTTACAGCAAGCGGCTCAGAGATAG
>Ga0209635_10004754_pt1 | contig 10686 bp, 6 predicted proteins | sample DeeMarSWOR230_32_FD_187463 | JGI IMG/M metagenome (GOLD analysis project Ga0209635, IMG submission 187463) | Marine sediment microbial communities from White Oak River estuary, North Carolina - WOR-2-30_32 (SPAdes) (version 2) | ecosystem: Environmental > Aquatic > Marine > Intertidal zone >...
AGACTACAGACAGCCTTTTCCGTCAGGGTGCCAATGTAATTTACGACAAGCTGGCTCAAGTTCATGTCCATGGGCATGGTAGCCAGGAGGAGTTGAAGCTTTTGCTTAGTCTGGTCAGGCCTAAATTCTTTGTTCCTGTTCATGGTGAGTATCGCCATTTAAGCTTGCATGCCGGCTTAGCTCGAAGTATGGGTATACCCAAAGATAACATTTTTATCCTTGAGAACGGGGATGTGCTTGAGCTCGGGCAAGATTCAGGAAAGGTGGTTGATAGAACCCCTGTCGGAGTTATCTATGTAAGCGGCCTGATAACAGGCGAGCTGGATAGCGTTGTGCTTCGGGATCGCAAATTACTTTCGCGAGACGGCGTAGTTGTGGTGACCGTTGCTATTGATGCTGAAAGTGGTAAACTAGCTGAAAGGCCACGCATTGTAACACGAGGCTTTGTTGATGCTGGAGAGGGACAGACATTGATTGAGAAAGGCCGAGATGTGGTGCTAGCTGCCTTAGAGAACGGAAAAGGAAGATTCATTTCTAAAAGACGCCCCGATTTTGATCGGAGCTTCGTTGATGCCAAAGTAAAGGATTCCCTGAGCAAATTCTTTTATGAAAGAATTCATCGCCGTCCTATAATAATTCCTGTTGTTGTGGAGGTAAAAAGAAAATCCTAAGCACTAAATACGAAATACTAAACAAAAACAAGGAAAAACTTAATTCTTCTCATCAAAACCCAAATGATCAAAGCATACAGGTTTTGAATTTTGAAATTAGGATTTGGAATTTGTTTAGGATTTAGATATTAAAATTTGGGATTTCTGTAAGAAGAAGCCGACGAGCTAGGAGCATAACTTCGTGTCTAAAGCAAGAAGTGGGTCTAAGCCGGGGCGGAAGGCAAAAGAAAGCCGGCCAGCATGGAAGCGATTCTTCGGCTTCATCGCTTCCCCGTTAGGGCGAAGGCTTATCTTAATCGTCGTAATAGTAATCTTGCTGTATGTGTTCTGGGAAGCCATACTCACATTGTTTGGTTATGGATTAATAATAATAGCCATCGCTTTGGGCTCGTTGGTCTGGGTGGCATGGCGGCGGAAATTCTCTGTTGTGAAACATAGGTGGAATTGGGTTCTTGGAGGCATTAGCCTGGCTTTTGCTGTATGGGGAGTCCTTTCCTTTTTCGCCTTGGGAGGCACATTCGGACAAAGCATAATAGGTACCTCTAATAGCGTGGGAGGACTTCGGGTAGCCGGGCTTGTGCTTCTGGGCATTATTTTTTTCATCCCCAGCAAGTCTTGGAGCGCTGCTAAGAATAGCTGGCGTCTCTTGACCAGGGTTTTCCGACGCCGTCCCAGGTTCATCTTTCCCCGGCCCCGACAAGTCGGGACTAAAGCTATACCTCTCGAAGCTACGTCACCTGAAGTAGGGGCAGTTGATGAAGTGGAGGCAAGGCCTGCTATGCTTCCTTCTCCTCCCGTGTGGCAATCAGAACACGAACCAATTCTAACCCCTGGAGGGTGGCATCTTCCGCCGATTGATATCTTGGATAAGCCAGCTGAGGTGACATTGGACAGGGCAGACATTGACCAACGAGCCCGATTAATTGAGGAAGCTCTAGCGAGCTATGGTGTAGAGGCTAAGGTTGTGCAGGTAAACATGGGGCCTACCGTGACACAGTTTGGTGTTGAGCCTGGTTGGGACAGAAAATATAGAGAAGTAAGAGAAAAGGGGAGGAATGGTAGTTATGAAACGAAAATGGAAGAAGTATCCAAAACCAGGGTAAGGGTAGACCGTATTACCTCTTTGGGCAATGATTTAGCTTTAGCCCTAGCTGCTCCCAGCATCAGGATTGAGGCTCCTGTGCCCGGGGCATCAGTGGTGGGCATTGAGGTTCCTAACACTGTGTTTGGCTCGGTTGCCCTTCGCGGTGCAATAGAGAGTGCTGCTTTTCAGAAGATTAAAGCCCGCTCCAAGCTGGCTATCGCTTTGGGTAAAGGTGCTGGTGGTGAGGCGATGGCAGCAGACCTAACCAGGATGCCGCATTTACTTATCGCTGGAGCTACGGGCAGTGGTAAAACTGTTTGTCTTAATTCTGTTATTTGTTGCTTGCTTTTACACAACAGCCCCGACGATGTTCGGTTCATCATGGTTGACCCCAAGAGGGTGGAGTTGGTGACTTTTAATGCGGTGCCCCATCTACTTGCCCCTGTGGTTGTGGATACTGATAAGGCGATAAAGGCTTTAAAATGGCTTAATCAGGAGATGGATGATCGATATCGTCAGTTTGCTCAGGCGGGAGCACGCAATATCGAGGGTTATAACAAAGACCGCTCACCTGGGGAAGAGTTGCCATATTTAGTGCTCATCATCGATGAGCTGGCTGATTTAATGATGACAGCTTTTGATGAGGTGGAACATGCGCTTTGTCGGTTAGCTCAATTGGCTCGGGCTACAGGCATTCATCTCGTCGTAGCTACACAACGCCCTTCAGTAGATGTAATTACTGGGCTTATTAAAGCTAACTTTCCTACACGCATTAGTTTCGCAGTCACCTCTCACGTAGATTCCAGGACCATACTTGACATGGTAGGTGCTGAGAAATTGCTAGGTAGAGGGGATATGCTCTACATGCCTACTGAAGCCAGCAAGCCTAAACGTCTTCAAGGAAGCTTTGTTTCTGATACTGAGATCGAGAGATTGGTGTATTTCTGGGGAAATCAGCGGCAGATTGAGATGAGCTCTGTCGACTTTGATGAGGTGGCTGATCGCCCATTAAGTGGCCAGATGGCTGCTCCCCCCGACCCTCTTTTGGAAGATGCAAAGCGTCTGGCACAAGAATATAAACATATCTCCACTTCTTTCTTACAGCGCCGTCTTCGTATTGGTTATCCTAGAGCTGCCCGCCTTATGGAAGCGTTGCAACAGGCAGGTTTGGTGGAGACGGCTCAGCCTGAACGAGAAAGCTAAACTGGGCTAGTAAACCCTGAACAATAACTTATGAAATCCCAAATTTAGATACTAAATTTGCCCTTCGGGCAAAATCGGCGGAACTTATTTATAAAAATTCTCTATCCCTAATTCCGCCATATGTCCCCGGTAGCTTCAGCTATCCAAACAACGGGGTCAACCAGGAGCTCCCTGACAAGAGCCCTCAAAGAGTCACTTCTTGCTATGAAATCCGCGATGGGAGGGCTAAGCCGGTAGTACAGGGCAACAAGTTGAGAGCCCACGGTGCTTTTCAGCAACACGACATCCCGGAAATCTCGCAACACATCGATCTGTTCAGCGGTGGGAGTTCCGTAGGCTGCGGTGGCGATGAAACACGGCAATGGGAATGGGAATGGAGATGATGACGCCTCAAAGTTGGCGGTGATTGAGTAGTCGTCCTGCATGGTGATGGCGGTCGCGGCGGCATAGACATCATCAATGGTGCCCACATTGCCAGTCCACTGGACAAATCGGTAGCCAGCATCTGCAGTCGCCAGGAGGTCGACTATCGTTCCCTCGCCATAGGTAAAACTGCCCATGCCAGGCCCCGTTATAGAGCCTCCTGCCGTGTTAGAGATGCTGAGTTCATATTGTATGGGTGGTGGGGGCGCGGTTAAATCAAGTGTGGTTGTCCAGCCATCGTGGAAGGGAAAAGTCTGGTCCGCTTCCTGGCCGGAGACATAGAAATATATGGTAGCGCCTTCTGTAATATCGTTCTGCACTATCAAACCATAGAATCCAGGGGTGTTAACCGTGCAACTGCCATATTTGGTTCCATCAACGTGAGCAGTAATTACCGTGCCTATGGCAGCATCCTCACCATCTACCTTCACTGTGCCAGAAAAGGCATGACCCAAACCAGGAGCCTGAGCAAAAACAGAATTACCAGGGGACAGAGACAATAGCAAAATCAGCAAGCCAAAGGTGGCAACGCTTAATTTCTTTAAGCTTGCCTTAATCATGTTCCCCACTTTGCCGTCCCCAGGTCGTGAGGGTATTAAAGCCTCCCTAATTCCGCCATATGTCCCCGGTAGCTTCAACTATCCAAACAACGGGATCAACCAGGAGCTCCCTGACCAGAGTTCTCAAAAGGTCACTTCTTGCTATGAAATCCGCGATGGGAGGGCTAAGTCGGTAGTACAGGACAACAAATCGGGAGCCCACGGTGCTTTCCAGCAACACGACATCCCGGAACTCTCGCAACACATCAATCTGTTCAGCGGTGGGAGTTCCGTAGGCTGCGGTAGCAATAAAACAACCTAAATAACCTCGTAAATCACCTATAGCTATACCGGCCCCTCTGACTGTAGTGAATTGACGGGTAACATCTTCAATCACAGTGCCGTTATACTTAAGCTGGGCTTTGAACACATACCCTGTCTCAGAAACGAGCCCTGTGAGCACCTCAGTATAGGTGCCATCTGCTGTTCTAGACACCCAAGTAGTATAAAACCAGGCCGGGTCGGTGGACCTCTTGCATGCAAAACGAACTTCCACCGGGCTGAAGTCCCCTACAGTGTAGCTCATGTTCACGATGGCTGAGTAGGAGGAGATGTCAGTGGCGGCTTGTGTGGTAACCGTCGGAACTTCTGGAGGCGGCGGCACATCCTCGAAGTGAGCGGTGACAGTTACATTTTGAGCCGGCATTGTGAAGGTAGTCTCCTCTGCAGTCGCATCAGCGAATGTGACCGTCAGATCTGCCGTCCAGTCAACAAACACGTAGTCCGCTGCGGGTACCGCTTTTATGCTGACTTCGACGTCTGCTGCGTAAGCACCTTTAGCAGCCACATCAATTGCATCCCCACCGGCGACAGGGTCTACTGCCATGGCGAGTGCGTAGGCCACCTCGAAGTGAGCGGTGACAGTTACATCTTGAGCCGGCATTGTGAAGGTAGTCTCCTCTACAATCGCATCAGCGAATGTTACCGTCGGATCTGCTGTCCAGTTACCAAACCAATAGCCCGCTGCGGGTACCGCTTTTATCCTGACTGTTGCGCCTGCTGCGTAAGCACCTTTAGCAGCCACATCAATCGCATCCCCACTAGCGACAGGGTCTGCTGCCATGGCGAGTTCGTAGGTTACGCCGAAGTGGGCGGTGACAGTTACATTTTGAGCCGACATTGTGAAGGTAGTCTCCTCTGCAGTGGCATCATAGAATGTAACCGTTGGATCTGCTGTCCAGTCAACAAACCCGTAGCCCGCTGCGGGTACCGCTTTTATACTGACTGTTGCGCCTGCTGCGTAAGCACCTTTAGCAGCCACATCAATCGCATCCCCACCGGCGACAGGGTCCGCTGCCATGGCGAGTTCGTAGGTCGCGCCGAAGTGGGCGGTGACGGTTACATCTTGAGCCGGCATTGTGAAGGTGGTCTCCTCTGCAGTCGCATCATCAAAATCACCCGCTGGCGCTGTCCAGCTAACAAAGCCGTAGCCCGGGTTGGCTACCGCTTTTATGCTGATTACTGTGCCTGCTGCATAGGGTGACCCACCAGTCTCATCGGTTGCCGCTCCGCCTACGCCAGGGTCTGCTGTTGTGGTGAGGGCATATTTCGGAACAGGTAGTCCTGTTGTCACGGTCAAATCAAGCTCTGTTGTCCAGCCGTCGTGGAAGGGAAAAGTCTGGTCTGCTTCTTGGCCATCGACATAGAAATGTATGGTAGCACCTTCGTTAATATCGCCCTGGACCATCAAACCATAGGACCCATGAGTAGTGACTATACAACTGCCATATTCCGTTCCAGCAACTTGAGCACTGATTACTGTGCCTATATCAGCATCCTCACCATCTATCTTCACCGTGCCATAAAAGGCATGACCCAGACCCTGAGCAACAATAGAACTAACAGGAGAAAAAGCCAATAGCAAAATCAGGGAGGCGAAGGTGGCAACGATTAATTTCTTTAAGTTTGCCTTAATCATATTCACACTCTTTCAAATAGGCTTAACTGGGTCAAGGCAAAGCCCTGCCCCAGTTGAAGTCTAATTTATTGGTTCAGGTCCCAGGTCATGTCATTTGCCACTGGTGTTAAAGTAAAGCCAAACAGGATTCCAGGCTCAGGCATAGCCACCCAGTAGACTTCGCCAAGCTGCAGATAGGTTACGTCTGCTCCAGCTGGTGGCGCACTCCAGGCCACGTCATTGGGTGGCTTGGGACATAGCACCATGCTGTACTCGACACCGGTGAGGGCCGTCGCTACATTCTTTTCCCCAAGGCTGGACAATCCGATTAAGTTCCAGCCGGCGACTAGGTCTCTCATTGGGGGTTGGGTTATACTGGTTTTAACCAGGATAGGAAGGCTGCCTTTGCTTCGAACTTGAATATAAAAGCCCTCGCCTGGATTTATCTGGTAATTTTCGCCATATACACTGTTATTCTGTATTACAAGCTTCCACTGCTGAGTAGCGAGGTCGAAACGCTGTGCTCTCAGAATGTACAGGTCGCTTCCTGCCGCCAAAGCCAGAAGCTCACTTGCTGTATTGGCTGAGCCATCCAGGGTGACAGGCGTGGAGAAGCTGTTCCAGCCACCAGCATAGCTGCCGGGTTCAATCTCTTCCGCTTCATTGGCCAGCACTACAGAGCCCGCAAGGCAGGGAGCGTCGTGGGCAAACTGCTCCTGAGGCTTGTATAGCCAGGGGCCGAAATCCACGTTACCAGTAACGGCATTGAGCTGGCCACCGGGATTGCGAGTGTCATGGTTTGGCCCGATCTCATGGCCCCACCAGTTGTAGAGGGCGTTCAGGGTGCCACCATCCGTGTTTTCCAAACCCAGCTCAGTGTTGCCATCAATATTGTTGTAGTTAACAACCACGCCACCTGCGGAGGAGCGTACCTGGATGCCGGTCTCATTGTCCTGCACCGTGTTTCCGGTCACGCTGATGTTGGCCAGCACCTGAGCGCCACCGCCTATGACGATGCCGTCTACAAAGCCTTTCCCGGCTGCCGAACCTTTTACCGTATTGTCAACCAGAGAAACGTTGTTCTGTGGGTTGCCGGCATAGTCGCGCACCAGTATGCCCATATAGCCACCGGGCAAACCCGGTGCGAGGTCATTAACGATGGTGTTGTCACTGATGACGGTGTCGGAGCACTCGGTGGTTATGGCACGGACGATTTCACCGCCAAACTCGTTAGCGGCAATGGTCACGTCTGCTGTGGCGATGCTATAGTTGATGTAGATGCCCTCGTATCCGGCTGTGCTGCCGCTAACGAGAGCGGTAAAACTATTGTTGTGAATGTTGAGCAGAGATACGTCAACTCCGGGTATAGCATTCTCATGGTAAGTCGTTATAGCCTGTGAGATTTCGCCCAGAGTCATAGCTCCGGTAACTTCGAAGCTGTTTCCGTAAATCTCAACATTGCTGCCGCCGATAACCATACCGCTGGTGTAGTAGCCTGCCTGGTAGTCAGGACTAGCTATGGTGAACCCGCTAATCTGGACTCCATCTGATAGAATGTCAATATTTGGTTTGGCGAGAGGCCAAGACGCCTCCGGGACGTTTTGCACACCCTTGATGGTGGTAGCATCTTTGCCACTGACGGACATGAGGGTCAATCCATCGACATTGATTAACAAATCCTCTTGGTACAAGCCGGAGTGAGCTACTAGGGTATAGTCTGTTGAAGCAGCTGCAATAGCAGTAGTAATGGTATCTGTCGTACTATGGAACACAAGCGTGTTCGCGTCAAAAACGGGGTCGGTGGGTGTATACTTCTGCCACACATCTACCTGAGGCGTATTCTCAGCATTGACGGTGAAACTCCCGTTTGTGGTACTGTTGCCAGCCGGCGTTTCCGCGCGGACGGTGAAAGCCCCCTCCGCCACAACCTCTATCTGGACATTTATCTCGGTGACTGAAATGTACTTTGTCTGGAGGACATCTGCCCCTACCCCGAATTCAATGATGGTATCAGAGACATTGGTATCCTCGTCCCCCATGAAGCTAGTGCCGGTAACTACAACCCACATGGTGCCGCCAACATTACCCTTGGCGGGACTGACATCAGTTACCGTGGGCAGCTCACGGATGGCATACTCTTCGGACTCCACAGGTGTCTGGTCTGCTGGACGGCTGGTATTCACCTTGAGTTGGTAGTCGCCAGTGGTGGTCGGATTAATAATGCCAGCATCGGTCGTGAAGACTACGGTGACTGTGGCAGGAGCCACAATCGTGGTCGGGGTAACCATGGTCACTTCCCGGCCAGCAACACTAATATCACCGCTGGAAACGCTAGCACCGTTGATTGTTATGTCGCCGGTAGTGTAGTTTCCCTGTACTGTGGTATCCGCAGGGAAATCGACCGTGATACTATGCACCCCCGCTGTCAGGCTGGCGGTTATGCTGAACACGATGGTATACTCCGCCACTGACCCAGCCAGCACCGGGCTCACTGTAACCTCCGGCTGGCTCACGACTGCTAGTACCGGCATGCCTGTCACCAACCCCACGCTCAACACCAACGCCAGAGCCAACAAAATACTAAATATCTTTCCCATTATCCTCTCCTTTCGTTAGTTCTCTACTGACTTACCCCCCTCGACCAGCGCCATCGCCGCTTTTCCATGGCACAATTCTCACTTCAATATAGAATATCACCCCTTTCATGAAACGAAAATGAACCCTCTTCAGTGACCGTACCTCTTTAGGTCGGTTGCATCATTTAGCCGCCCGGTGACCACCCGAAAAACAACACCTCATCTCTACCCCTCACCTCCTTTCCTCTACTCTCGTCACTTTTGTCCCTTAATCCCCAAGCAACATAGAGGCTAAAGCCCTAGGGAAAAACATGTCGTGGTGCTTTATACCTACTACTTAGTATAATAGATGAGAGGGCTTTTGTCTAGTGTCTCTCCTGGTATAACAACAATATGAAAGAGCGCCTCGAAATGACATTGTCCAGGCCTTCCTGTTTTTCTCATTGGGATTTTGATATTGTTTAGCATTTCGTCTTTAGTGCTTAGTCATCTTCTCATTAGGCGCCAAACTTGTCAAATTTAAAAGCATTAGCCATAGCCAAGGGCATGATTTCCGTAGCCGGAAAACGCCCCATACCACCAGCAAGGCAGGCTCGTTCCGAGAACTCAGTGACATTATCGGGGCGACACCATTTGGACCTTAGCATGAAAGGGACTGGATGCCAGCTATGCATGGCTAAGGTTGCGGGGGTAGAGTGGTCTCCAGTGATAATCAGGACCTCTGGGTCTAAGCTGAGCAAGCCGGGGAGGGTATTATCGAGTTCCTCAATGGCCTGAACTTTAGCTCGGAAGTCGCCGTCCTCCCCTCTGGCATCGGTGCTCTTAAAATGGACAAAGAAAAAATCATAATCGGCATAGTAGCGGCGTAGGCTGTCCAGTTGCTCTGTTATGCTTTCACCGCCCGGCAGCACCTGCATCCCCACTAATCTGGCCAGGCCCCGGTACATAGGATACGTGGCGATGGCTGCCGGTTTTAATTTATAGATCTCAGATATAGGGGGGATGTCGGGGCGACGGGAGAAGCCGCGCAGAAGCACCATGTTGGCGGGGGCTTCACCTTGTAAGAGGCTTCTTGCTTGAGATACAAATTCGTTGGCAATTCTCGCGGTTCTCTGTGCCTGCGGTGATAATGCCTCTATCTTTTTGGGTGCTAGCCCTGCTTGCTGGGGGTCAGAATCTGCGAGCTCGGGAGACAGAGCTTCGCCGCGGAGGATAAGCACAAATCTATGTTCTTTCACTGGCAGCACGGAAATCTTAGCTCCATCTATGGCGATATTATTCAATGAGCGGCATAACTTGGTATTTTTATCTGTGGAAAGCCGTCCTGCCCTCCTGTCGGCGATAATTCCCTTGTCATCGACTGTGCAGAAATTGCCGCGAGCCGCGATATCGTCGGGCTTCAGTTCCAAATCTATTCCCAAGGCTTCCACGACTCCCCGCCCGATATTATATTTGACAGGGTCATAGCCAAAGATGGCCAGGTGCCCAGGGGTACTCCCCGGCGTAATTCCTGGGCTTATCGGATCAATGAGCCCGCAAAGGGAGTCCCTGGCTATGCGATTTAAGTTAGGCCTCCTGGCTGAATCCAGTTCTGTTTTACCGGTTTCAGGATGAGGTAGACCGCCTACGCCGTCTATCACCAAAAGCACTATTTTAGACGGGGATGTCCGGGATATTTTCTTCATTTGCTCAAATCCAATCATGGTATTTGTTATTTTACTCGGAGGCATAGCCAAGTTCAAGTTTGTCCCGATTCTATCGGGAACAAAGCTCGCTTGGTAGCAGTGGGGAATGTACCTATTGCAGAAATACTTGTTTTCATGGCATATTAGTGTAATTTAATTACAGGAACAGGAGGTGATAATCCATGCTTGCTCTACATACTAATCTAGCTCTGATTGGAGGAATCATCGCCCTTATCTTCGGTATCATCATAATGATTTTTCCTAAAATCCTCAATTATTTGGTGGGCATCTTCTTGATATTGTGTGGAGTGATGGCGCTTATTATCCACTTTACTTAACCAGAAGTCGGAACAACTTTCTGGCGGGTGGCGCCCAGTTCATACAAGCCAACAGGGTACCTTACATTGAGGAGATCGGTTCTCAGAGAGCTTTCTGGATGCTGTGTGCTCAAGCCCTTGAGGCACCACGTCTGTTACGCTAGCAGCTAATCGCTCGCTTTCAAGATTGAAAGTGGCGGCCGTTGTAAAGTATAATATTTGTGGTTGTGG
>Ga0209635_10004757_pt1 | contig 10684 bp, 7 predicted proteins | sample DeeMarSWOR230_32_FD_187463 | JGI IMG/M metagenome (GOLD analysis project Ga0209635, IMG submission 187463) | Marine sediment microbial communities from White Oak River estuary, North Carolina - WOR-2-30_32 (SPAdes) (version 2) | ecosystem: Environmental > Aquatic > Marine > Intertidal zone >...
ATCTATGTACTGGCGCAGCCTTGGTCCCATAATAGTTGTTTTGGATTCGCCATTTTTTGTCACGGTCATGTTGTAGGGCGTCCGTAGCAGGTTCATTCTTATTTCGCCGCTCTCACCGATCACATCAAACTGTAGAGTGGGAACGAATCCAGTCCATTTGGCAGTCAAATCTGCTTCGACACCGTGCTGCAATCTGGCTTTAACGTTTACAACGCTTACAACACCGCCTTTCAACTGTGGCTCAATGCAAGAGACTCTTTCCAGCGGTCCGCCCACACGCTGCACAAGATAGATCAGATGAGGAAACAGGTCTTCAAGCACGCCACATTTCGCTTGGTTGCGAAAATCTGTTTTCGCGCCATAAAACTGCAGATTGGTCGTGATGCAAGCATTAAGCTCCTTTGTTTCTCCGATTTCACCGTTTTCAATTCTCTTGAGCGCTTCAACGAAGCAAGGCGTAAATATGAAGTTGTGCCCAGGCATGAGAAAGAGTTGTTGCGCAGCACTCTTGCATTGCATTTCATGTGCTTTCCTGATCATTAATGCCTGCTCAAGCGTCGACGCGAGTGGCTTTTCACATAAAACGTGTTTTCCCCATTCAAGGGCGTCCATAACGACTTGAAAATGATACTCAGGTGGAGTGCAAACAAAAACAGCATCTACATCCGCTTTAGCCAGCATACGCCTATAGTCATCGTAAGTTTCCTGTACATCGAACTTTCTTTTCACTTCTTCAAGGCGAGTTTGATTCAAGTCGGAGGCTGCAACCAATTCGTATTCCTGAATTTGCTTCAAAGAAGGCATGTGGACAGCTGTTGCGATTCTGCCGCAACCAACCACTCCGACTTTCACTGTGTCCCTCTCCCCACCAAGGAATAGTAGATGCTGGGCTTAAGCAATTCCACATCCACCACCGCGCCCTCTTCAACAAATTGTTGGCTTTCATGAATGACTGTGAAGCCATCAGCCTTTGACAGTGTAGTAATCGCCCCCGATAAGCCCGCAGTTGCAGGAGAAGCCACAAGTCTGCCAGAACGGTCTTTCTGCAGTTTCACTGTAACATAAGTCCGTCTCCCACGGGATGGAAAGAGTCTCTCAGACACAACAGCCTTCACGATCATGGGCTTCTTTTCTTCATGTCCAGCGATACGCATCAAAGTGGAACGCACAAATAAATGGAATATTAAAAGCGCCGAAGTAGGATGCCCAGGCAAAGAGAAAATAGGCTTGCTATTGACCACCGCAATTGTTGTGGGTTTTCCCGGTCTGACGGCAATACCGTAGACTATGACGCCAGGCTTGCCCAAAGTGTCCAAGACTTTGGGAATAATGTCCGTAGGTCCAACTGAAACACCACCTGAAGTTATGACAACGTCAGCTGTTCTCAAAGCTGTTTGCAGCGCAGTCTTCATCTCATCTTCCTTATCTTGCACAATGCCCATGTTCAAAGGCTCGCCACCCAGCTCAGCAACAGCCGCGCTCAAAGCATGAGCATTGATGTCAAAAATCTTTCCAAGCGTTAATGGTTTCCCAGGGTCAACAATCTCTGCGCCTGTTGAGAAAATGGCAACTTTGGGACGCTTGAACACTTGGACTTTGGATGAGCCAATGGCTGCCAAGACTCCGATTTCATGAGGTGCGAGCACGGTACGTTTCTTTAGCATGGTTTCTCCTTTGCGAATGTCAGAGCCAGCCTTCATCACGTTTTCGCCAGCTGAAACTGCTTTGCGGATAAGTACTGAATTGCCTCTGCGTGTGGTGTATTCAATCATTACCACTGCATCCGCGCCCTCTGGGATCGGTGCTCCAGTAACAATCTCAGCAAGAGCCCCTTTCTGAACTCTTACTTTGGGAGCTTCACCAATGTCGACTTTGCCAACGAGTCTAAGTGCTACAGGGCGGTTTTCTTCAGCGCCGAAAGTGTCGGCGGCTTTGACAGCGTACCCGTCAACTGTTGACCGATCGAAGGGTGGAATGTCATAAGGCGAGACCACATCATCGGCTAAGACGCGGTCGTAAGCTTCAGAGATAGAAGTGATTTCGGTTCCGACAGGTTTAGGCGCGTAATTCTTGGCTAGAATACTCTTAGCCTCGTCTACTGAGAGTAGTTTTCTGAACAATGCGGATTTCACTTCTCCTCTCTGGCGATAGAACTGAAAAGGTGCACAGCCACGCTTTCTCCTTCTTCCATTCCCTCTCTGTCTTCGGGAATAACCACGTATCCATTAGCCTTGGTCAGAGAAGACAACAGCCCTGAACCCTTCGCGAGAATTGGCATCGCATGAAACTCGCCTTTCCGCTCAATGACTTTGATCCTCAAGTAGACCCTACGTCCCAGCGCTCCAACCACACGTCTGGTCAGCCGCGCTCGAACTACAGGACGACTTTCGTTCTCAGCTCCAAGCAACTTCAATATTGTCGGTCTCGCGAAAACCTCAAATCCAATCGTTGCTGCAACAGGATAGCCTGACAAAACGAAAATGGGCTTGCCTTTCACTATACCCAGCGCAGTGGGCATGCCGGGACGCATCGCAACGCCATGGGCAACAATTCCGGGTTTGCCGAGCTTGGCTACTACGATGGGCACCAAGTCTGCTATGCCTACACTTGTTCCGCCCGTAGTTATGACTACGTCGGCTTTTCTTAGGCCTTCAACTATTTTTGTTCGAATGTCTTTTTCATTGTCTCTGGCTATGCCAAGGTACGTCGGTTCAGCATCTAGTTCCTTACATAGACCTGCGATTACAAATCGGTTGGAGTTTATGATTTGGTTAGGTGTCGGTTCTTCGCTTATTTCAACGAGTTCGTTGCCAGTCGACACAATGGCGATTCTGGGTTTCCGTGTCACACTTACTTTGGTGATTCCTAGTGCAGCAAGCAAGCCCAGATGATGCGCCTGAAGCCTTGTTCCACTATGTACTGCTACCTCGCCTTTTTTGATGTCCTCGCCTTTTCTGGAAACGTTTCCACTTGGCGTCATCGGGACAATAATTTCGATTCCATTTCTTACTGCTCGAGTGTGCTCTAGCATGATTACGGCGTTGGCGCCTTTTGGGAGTGGGTTGCCTGTCCAGACCTGTTTGGCTTGCGCTTCGCTGAGGCTGCCTTTACGTATTAATTTTAGGGTCTTGGGCCTTACTTGTGACGCTTCAAATGTGTCTTCGGCTTTGACAGCGTAGCCGTCGACTGCTGAGCGATCGAATTGCGGTAGATCTGATGGCGCAACTATGTTTTCTGCGGTAACCCGCCCCAGCGCGTTTTCAATTGTGACTGCTTCAGGGGCAAGTCGCTTGGGTTTGAGCGCCTTGAGGAACATGGTTTGAGCGTCGTGTACGTTGGTGAGTTTTTCGAATCCTTTGAGCCTAGCCAATGCTCTTCACTCATATACAGTTAGACAACAGTGTTGAGCAAACCGAAATTTAAACTATTTATCTGTGCAAGTACAAGCGTGAGACAGATTGCCACTGCGGAGTTTGCTGTCAAAATCTGGGCAAAGCCATAACAGGGTTTGACCTCCTATTTCGGTGGGTCTTTGCTTTTGCGCTTCAGCTCTTGCAGTACAATGTCGCGTAGTTTCTGTGCGTCTAGGTCTAGATTTGGTGTTTCGCAGGCGATGACGGGTTTCAGGTCACGTTCAGCTATGAGTTTGGCTAGGAATCTGAAGTCGGGTCCGTATTCTGTTCGGTCAAGGTTGTGGTGGCGTCTCTCGCCTTTGTCAGTGAATTCGATGTGGCTGTAGTGGCAGTGTAGGTTCCGCAAGGCATCTGTACCTAGCCTCTTTTCAATCTGATCCATAACTTTACGGACATCATCGATTGTGTTGAATCTACCGCGCTCTCTGGCATGTAAATGCGCCCAATCCACGTTCGGCTCAGTCAAATCAACGCGTTCACATAATGCTAACACTTCTTCCACGCTTCCAAACTGTGAAGGCTTTCCCATCATTTCAGGCGCCAAATGCACCTTCGTGATGCCCATTGAACGCATTTTCTCAATAACTTCTTCCATTGCTTTAGCACAGGTCTCAAACACTTGCTTCGGAGGTCTACCCGCATACGAACCAGGATGAAAGACCACAATATGCGCTTGCATCCAATGGGCGCCTTGCACGCAGGCAAGCAGCCGTTTTTTGCTTGCTTGAAGTATTTCTTTGTTCACTGAGGTTAGGTTAATGAAGTATGAGCCGTGAGCGGTCAACCATACGTCGTGTTCAAGCGCTTTCTTGCCCAGTTCCTCTGCTGTCTGTTGCTTTATCTGAGGTTTTGGACCCCAGCGAACCATCTCATATTCGAAAGAGTCCAAATCCTCTGCCCGTAGGTATTTCGGCATTTCGGTGACAGGTTGTTTTAGAAGCTTGAATCCTAGAGGCATGCCCGATGGGCCGAAGCGAGGGCGATCAGCCATTCAGAATACACGCTCTACTCTACTTCGTTATCATTGTTGATGTCTTGTTCGACTCCGGAATTGTTTACTGTCCCTTAGCGACCTTTGACTCGACGGCGTGTCGCGGCATACGCACTATAAAGAAGCGCAAGAACTGCAGCGGTCCACGCAGCTAGATTCTGGCTTAGAGCATACTTGCCTACGACATCTAATTGAAAGATCGGACTTGTAAGAGAAGTCCCCGCAGCCTCAAGTGAACGTCTGAAGTCGGGCGCTGCATTGACCAATGCGTTATTGATGCTGGCTCCTAAATCGCCTAAGGGTGGTACAGAAGTGCCTACGCCTTGGAGCCATTGACCGACACCGATAACAATTCCATGCAGGGCAGGAGAACCCGTGTACATATTCACTGTCAGGTGGTGAATCAGGTCAGGATACTCGATCAAGAGCAATCCTGTTGCGACTAGGATGAATATGGCTAGGATTGTTAAGGCGCTTCTAACAGCTATTCGACCGAATGATAGGCGCTGTGAGATGTAGCCTATTCCTGGAGTCTTTTGAACGCCTGACTTTAGTCGTTTGCTAAGGCGTTGGAGCTTTCGGCTTATGTTCTTGAAGAAGCGCCTTGTCGACTTGAATCTGCGGCTTTCCTGTATGCGTCTAGGCGGTGGTGCGGGGCGTTTTGTGGCTTCAATTCTGTGCGGAATGAAGGCTGTTGACTTCGTCAAATATGTCCAGCTTGTGAGCAGAACGATGATCACGCTCAACGGCAAGAGATGCAGCAATGGACTGACAGACACTGTGAAAGACCAGTTTGTGCTGGGAACTTGAAAGGTTGAGGTCCATGCGTTTTGATCACTTAAGCCCAGCGCCTGAAAAGCGGAGATCAGCAAGACTTCAAGGATTACGCTGATGATGAAGAACAAAATCAAGGCTACCAGACCTTTGGGAGCTGTCCATTTGACCCTTAAGCGTCTCCTATGCGTTGCAGTCGATGTCAATGATCTTTTCTCCTTTTGGTTCTGTTTGAAGCATCCATGATGACAATAGTTGCTTTTTCTTATCTGTGTAAAGCACGCGGATACTTAAGTCAATTGGATGCGCTACAACGCCTGAAGAGCGTTTTCTATGGCAGCAAGAGAATTGTCAGTCCAGCGGCCAATGGTATGGTCAAGTTGTCGTTTATTGGTGTTGGGAGAGTTTCAATTATCATTGCGGTTGCTGCACCTAAGACAGCTCTAAGTGGGTTTACAAAGACTAGGGCGCCAAGCAAAGCGAAAAAGAAACCGAACATAGTTCCTTCGACTTTCTTGCCTTTGTTGTAGGGAAACACGTTTTTTCCGATGGTTTTTCCGAAGATTGTGGCGAAACCATCGCCTAACGTGAACACTGCGATTGATGCGTAATTGACTGGAGTAGGAAACAGTAGGAGGGCGAGCATTATACCAAATGCGAAGAAGATGGGCGCGGTTACGAACTCGTGGACTTCGGGCTGAAGAGCGGCGTTCCAAGTTATAGTTGATACAATAGGGATGTTCATTCCCGTCATGCGGGCAAGCTCTGAGATAATGTAGACCAGAGTAACCATCAAAATGACGAAAGCAACCCAGAAACGATCCAGAGCGAAGTACATGGTGAAGAATGCGACCAAGAAACCTGCGATGTGAATGTTTTCGCGGAGTAGATCTCTTTTTGAGAAAGAATGTCGTGTCGGTTTGGTGTTTTCGGTTAAGGAAGGTAGAATCTCCATTAGGTCGCCTTTAACCACTATGTCTGATTTGTAGGCTAGTAGAAAGTCGGGGTTGTAGCCGATTCTGGTGGCGCAAAGGTTGAACATTGGCAGGTTGTTTCGGTCGTCAGCGACCAATGCGCATTCTTGAGGAGTTAAGCCCTCTTTTTGTATGATTTTCTGTAAAACAAGCGCTTTGCCCTCTGGCTCGATGGCATCTCCGCTGATTTGTCCTGATACTAGCCCATTTGTAACTTCAAGTTTGAAGCCTACTGCATAATCTGCGCCTAGCTGAGTTGCCAGTTCCTCAATGAAGATTTGAGGTAGGCCTGAGCTTATCAGCGCGGTTTTGCGTCCAGCTTGTTTCAGTTGCTGGAAGACTTTTTCGGCTCCTGGGATCAGTGGGATTTTCTTGAAGAGTTGGAAGAGGTCGTCAGCGGGTAAGCCTTGCAGTTGTCTGTAGATTGTTCGGAGGGCGATTTCGAGTTTGATGAGCCCGGCTTCGTAGAGGAGTCCAGCCCAGAGCATTTTGATATAACTTAAGATGGTTACGCGTCGTGAGGCTTCGAAAAGGAGGTAGCGTCGTTTCGGGATGATTATTCCCTCAACGTCGAAGACGATTAGGCGGGGGGTCTTTCCGCGGGCTGGCTGTGTTTCTGATGTTGTCAAGTGTTTGTCCTCTGAGGTTACAGACTGCTGTGGTTTTGGTTCTTAAAATTCTCTATATGCGTGGGCTTTTGGTGTATTTTCTGTAGGTTTCGCCGTATTGTCCGGGCAGTGGGAATTCGTGTCCGCATTTTGGGCATTTTGCGTTGCCGCATTGGACGACTGATGCGCAGCCGCCGCAGGCGAAGGCTCTGCCGTAGCTTATGTCGAATGTGAAACCGCATTTGGGGCATCGAATGATGTTTCTTCCGTTGGTCATTTTTTGTTGCTCTCTGTGTTTCCAGATTCTAAAGGGCGATTGCGGTGTTTTAAATATGTTGCTGGACGACTGTGGCTGAAAATGTGCGGAAGAAGAAGAAAGTTAGAGGAAATTGACGTCTTCTTCTACCATGTTGTTGGTGTGTCTGTGGCTCTGTGCTTGTTAGTGTTGACTCGGGCTATAGAAACACTAACAATGTAGTATGTTGATGATGATGATGCTGCAGCTGTGGTGAAGTTGTTGTTGACGTTGAAGGGATTGCCACTACAACTTCTTCGATGTTGGAGGCGGAATTCTGTTTCAGATGTTATCAAGTCTCGCTGAGGTTTGGTAATAATACCGAAGCTGGCTTCTTTTTCAGAAGTAGTTGTCCGCTCCGCGTTTACGCTAACTACTACTTCTACGTTGAGGCTGAAGGCTGTATGAAGGTTGATGATTAGTCAACTGCTATAATGAGCATCATCAAGCTGAGAGCGGCTGTTTGGATGTTAGTGTTGACAATGCTTCTGAAACACTAACACTCGTTGTCAGAGCCTTCCTACGTGGCAACGACAGCTTCTGCAGTCATACGCAAGGGTGTTTTATTCTGAAAAGTTGTTGGCGCCGGGTGTGGGATTTCAGCGCCAATTTACACGCAAAGTTACGTTATCAAGATTATTTCTCACTCAGAGGTGCGCATGGATTTGAAACCAACGGATCCAAGTCCGTTAACAAGTTCTTCATGTCTGATCAATTTCCCACGGGGTCAAGCAATTAGATAGGCATCTGACCGCGCGCTTTTTCATGAACTGCCGAAACTTCATGAGGCTTTAGCTCTGGCATCGAGCAGATTGAGCTCTTCTGTGTTGACAAGAGGTTCTCTGGTATCTTTTCGTTAGCAACTGCACTAATAATTCAAGAAGAAAAAAGGAGATTAAGGATTAGTTGTTTATTTTTTTAGTATGGTTTCGAATTGTAGCCGTTGATTTGGAATACGAAGTATTGTATGCTGGCAACATCTTTGGGGAGCAAGAACCAAAGGTCAGTTCTTTCTCCCGGAGCTATGTCGACCCTCGTGCTGTCATCGTAGAGCAGTTTCTCCGTTACTGGTCCAAGTTCATTATGGCGAGCGAAGATTACACTACACTCGTGTCGGTTCCCTATTTCGTCTGCAATATAGAGCTTAACATAATCTATGTGGCTTGTGAAGTTGTCAAGTTCTCTCAGAGAAAGCATCGCAAGTCTTCCAGCCGGAACTATGTGGCTCAACGTGCAGTCGACGGTCACGTCTGAAGTGCTGTGTATGTCCAATAGTCCTTCCTCTTCGTATGCTGTGCCGTTCCATGAGAGAAGTGTTGGACAAGTGTAGGTCACGACTACCATGAGACTTGAAGACCAGCCGCTCCACCCCCCATAAGGATCCTTAGACCTAACTCTAATGTAGAGAGTGCCGTCAATAGTCCATTTGTGTGAAGCATAAGCGGTAGCGCCTGAAGCATAATACCCAGTCGTAGTAGTTGTGCCGTCGCCCCAACTGAACTCATAACAGACTTGATCGCCGTCAGGGTCGGTTGTTTTCGTGCTGTAAGTGTAGTATTTATTCATAACTAGAGATGTAGGACCGGAAGGAGTAGTAGGCGTATTTGGTGGGTTGTTAGAGATGCTAATTGTTAGAGATGGAGACCAGTTGCTGTACAGCCCAGTATCATCTTGTGCCCGCACCTTTACTGGAAAAGAGCCAACAGTTCCCCCTTGGTGAGACGCGCTTGCAGTGGCTCCAGAATTGTAGTAACCTGTCCACGTGAACGATCCGTCACCCCAATCAAACAGATAACGAATGCTGTCGCCGTTTGGATCCGTTGTGCTAGTTGTGTATATGTAACTTGTCCCTGTGTGTCCCGAAGAGGGTCCCGAAGGAGTCGAAGGAGTGTTTGGCCCTGAGGTATAGATAACTTTCAACTGATTCAAGAGAGCGAAGGCTACTGGCCGCCGACTATCAAGTGAAAACGACATACCAGTCTCGACGTCGAGGGCTACGGCATACAGTTCATCGGCGTATGAGCGTCCAAAGTGATTCGCTGCTCTCTGCCAGATCCCCTTCAAATCAATCGTGAACTGCGAAGCACTCCATGAATAGGCGCCGGTCATAGCGAAATTAGATCCTGGTGTATCACCCGATATAGTGCAATACTCAGGAAAGGCTTCGAGTTTTATAACGTGGTCATCAATTACAGGGTTCCCGAGAGGAGCTTCTCGGAAAAGCTCGTTTCCCCATAGACCCTGAATGCCTGTTCCATGAAAGTACATCTCAATCATCATCTTGCGATTGTTGTCTAGCGGATCTCTGAACCACGCGTCAAACTTTATGCCAGTCCAAAAAGGGAAAACATAATTGGTTGATCCATAGTTGCTAACAACTGCTTGAAGCACTAGGGTGCCGGTGCTGGTGACGGAAAGAGGCTGAGGCAACTCGTCAGAGTATGGGTCAATGAAAGGACCATAAGTGACTCGTGCGGATCTACCATAGGGATCTCCCATGATGGGATCACTTGCGGCGAGCATGACGACGCCGTCTTGGGGCCACAAAGCGTAGTTCTGAATATCATACCACTCTGGGCTAACTTCAAATGTTGGGAGATCAAAGTTCGGTGGGTCAAAAAACTCCCAGTTGTAAACGATTAGATCCCATTTATACCCGCTTCTGACAAAGGTCGAGTTCTGCGTCCACTCCAAAGGCGAAGAAGCCTTCACCGTCTGCACTCCAAAGATTGACATTACAAGCACAAAGCTGAAAGCGGTCGCAATTGATCCTCCCCTGTCCAAATGGATTTTTACTCTCAAACTATATCACCTCCTCTTCACTTTGTGGTTCCTTCCGTAGGGTGTTGGGGCTATAAAGGAGTGGAAATATTTCGGAAATATAGAGATGATCGAAAGTATTCACTGATTACTTTCATCGTGGTCTCTGACCCTGTTCTTTCCATCGGCTTCATCATGGTATTTTATTAGATGGATTAATGAAAAGTACATGATTTTCATGGATTTGAGACGGTTGATTGCTTCATCTTGCAGACAGAAGATTCTTGAGACGCTATCTCAGCAAAAGGAAATCCATATGATGCACTTGGTGCGCCGAATAAACAGCACCTACAATCAAGTGAACAGAAACCTGCAGATTTTGGAAGAAGAAGGAATGATCAAGACCCGACGGAGTGGCCGCTTTAAACTGACCAGCCTGAATCGCGAGAACCCTGAGACGGAAGTTGTAGTAAAGGCCTTAAAATCGCTGGGAAATGCTACCGCCAAGCACAACATGGAGCGGAGGTGAAGACTACGGCCGAGAAAAGGAAGCGGTTTTTTCTACTATGCAGTAAATGCCCGCATCTGTCTTAAGTATAAGGGATGGATAATTTCAGAGATGAATCGAGGGGGTTGAAAGGATCATCACACTCGTGGAAAGGAGAAGAACACATACGTGAGATTCATTGATTCAAATCCAACAGAGGTTGAGGTGAGGCTGAGTGAAAGCCGTCGCAGCACTACGATAACAAGAAGTACAATGAAATCGTGAAGTGTACGTTAGACCAGCAACTTGAGATTGAATGGGGTGTACCATTTGAGAACACTCTTGGCGCAGTGTGGCTGCTGGGGCGGATTGAGGGCAAAGA
>Ga0209635_10004759_pt1 | contig 10682 bp, 10 predicted proteins | sample DeeMarSWOR230_32_FD_187463 | JGI IMG/M metagenome (GOLD analysis project Ga0209635, IMG submission 187463) | Marine sediment microbial communities from White Oak River estuary, North Carolina - WOR-2-30_32 (SPAdes) (version 2) | ecosystem: Environmental > Aquatic > Marine > Intertidal zone >...
TTGTGGCTCAGGCCCAACATAAGATGACTGAGACGCCAATAAGAACGAAATGGGTATGCCGACCGGTAGGTTATGACAATGAACACGTTTACCGCAAATTTATGGGCTTCGGACCGTCTGAGCTAAAGAAGCTGAGCGAGGCTAATACAATCTGAGTATATAAGCGACTCAGATTCACCACCTCTCTGTTAATACTTGTATACATTACAATAAAAGCAGGCTTTTAGGATAACTTAGCTTTATCTGCTTCCCATAGAGATGTGGTTTATATCCCGGATGACAAATTATCGGCTTGCTTCAGCCGCAGGCACATACATCTGTTCAGCGTATTCTTTCGCCATACGCTGGGCACTGAACAACGGTGCATTCGAACGGATACTTTCTTTGATTATCTGGATCCAGCCATGTGGCACACCATTCATGTCACGATCATAGTAAAGAGTAATGACCTTATCCTCCAACAGTCGATATAGCTCTTCGGCATCTGCCCTGTCTTGCTCTGCTGAATCTGAGTTTTCGCTATCGCCTTGAATTGCCCAACCGTTCTTCCCGTTATAGCCTTCGCACCACCAGCCATCAAGCACGCTGAGATGCAACACTCCGTTAAGAGCAGCTTTTTGACCACTGGTGCCACTGGCCTCGTGAAGAAGCCGGGGAGTGTTGAGCCACACATCGGCGCCATGAACTAGATAGCGTGCCATATGCATATCATAATCCTCGACGAAGGCTATCCTGCCGCCGAACTCCGGGTCTTTGGCTGCATTGTATACTTCCTGGATAAGCTGCTTCCCGCTTTCATCTTCAGGATGGGCCTTGCCGGCGAAGATAATCTGGACTGGTCTAAATTCGTTCCGAAGTAGCTGCTTTAAGCGGCCAATGTCATTTAGAATAAGCGAGGCTCGCTTGTAAGCAGTGAATCGACGACAGAAACCGATAGTAAGCACTTCCATATCGAGCAGAGCCCCCATGGCTAATGCTTGCTCCGGGGCTACATGGTCTTCAGCCCAGCGCTTTCGTGCCCGTTCTTTTACCGAGCTTATAAGCTTGTGCTTTAACCACTGACGCATTGCCCATATTTTCTCATCTGGGATATCTGGCACCTTCTCCCACAAAGTCGGCGTATCACGCCTTTTCAGCCAGTCATGGCTAAGGTATTCTTCATACAAACTTGCTGCCTGCGGAGCTACCCATGTTGGAACATGGACACCATTGGTCACCGAGCTGATAGGCACCTCCTTCTCTTCGGTATCTGGCCATATAGAATTACACGTCCGACGGCATAACCCAGCGTGTAGCTGGCTGACACCATTTCGGTAGTCAGCCATTCTCAGGCCTAAAGCAGTCATGTTGAAAGCCGAATTATCAGACCCTCGCTTACCCAAATCCAGGAACGTCTCCTCATCCAGCCCCAGGGAGCCCAGATAACGGTGAAAATACTTTTCAACCAGTTCGGAGGAAAAGGTATCGTTGACACCCAAGACCAGCGTATGGATGGTAAAGACAGTCGTAGCTCGCACCTTGTCTGCAGCTTCAGCGAAGCTCAGCCCCTTTACCACCAATTCCCGAATACGCTCTAACATCATGAAGGCAGCATATCCTTCATTAGCATGCCAGATGACCGGCTCAATGCCGAGCGCTCTGAGAACACGCACCCCGCCAATCCCGATAATGATTTGCTGCTGCAAACGTATCTCCTGGTCACCGGCATAAAGGCGCGCCGAAAGCTTGCGCTCCGACGGCGAGTTACCTTCAACATCAGTGTCCAACAAATAGAGCTTTACCCGCCCGACATTCGCCTGCCATATACTGACTCGAACAGACCTCATATCCAGCGGTACTTCGACAATCATCGGTTGCCCTTCAGCAGTAAGCACCGGGCTGATAGGTGCCTCACCGAAATTCAATTGTTCGTAAACTTCATTTTGCCAACCATCGGCGGAAATATGCTGGTGGAAATAACCCTGCGGGTACATGAATCCTATGCCCACCAGAGGTAGCCCCAGATCGCTCGACTCTTTGCAATAGTCGCCTGCCAGAACACCTAGCCCTCCAGCATAAAGAGGAAGCGAGTTATGGATAGCAAATTCCAGTGAAAAGTAGGCTATAGTATGCTGGGCGAGATGAGGATACTTCGTATTGAACCAGGTGTCACTTCCCGACATCGCATCCTTAAAGGCACTTATAACTGAGTCATACTTTTTAAGGAATAGAGGATCCTGAGATGCTGCTACCAATCGATGAGAGGCAATTTGTTGCAGCAGCTTGACCGGATTATGCCCCGTGGCTTTCCACAGCGGGGTATCCAGAGCCTTGAACAGCTGCCGTGCCTCTATATGCCAGCTCCACCACAGATTATAGGCTAGCTCGCTTAGCCCCTCGATTCGCCGTGGTAGCTTAGAAACTGATAGATTATTATTCATCTTATGGTCGATTGGCTATTATACCTGTTGCACGGCAGTTAAGTAAATTAGCTTCACTTCTAGCCAACAATAATGTCATTCAGTGCTCTTTTTGGCACATGGTGTACGCTTTGATTGTCGCGCCAGTACTTGGTACCTCCATCAGGCCCAACTTCATCAATGACAACTGTTTCTTTAGGCTTGCCCAGGGCTATGACGAGTAGTATTTCATAGCGCGCTGCTATATCCAGAGCCCGGCTGAGTTCCTGCCTTTTTACCGTGGCAATCATGCAGCCACCCAAACCTCTCTCCGTGGCTCCCAGGAGAATGCTTTGGGCGGCTATGCCATGGTCGCAGCCAAATGTCCGACTTACCTCAGTGTCTCCAAGGACTATTATATAGGCCGATGGTCTTTCCCCTTCACCCGGGCCTGGCCAATCTTTAAGATAGGATGCCCAGCCGAGATGTGAAAATATCAAAGCGTTCTTTTGAGGCTCACAGGAAAGCACATATTTCAATGGTTGCATGTTCAGCGCTGAAGCTGACAGCCTGGCCAGGTCGACAAGCTCTCTTAACGTTTCAAGCTCGATAGAAACTTCCTGATGAAACCGCCGGTAGCTTCGGTTCTTTAAAACTAAATCCTTTAGCATTTCACTTCCCTCCTTTAAGCAACCCTATTATTTCAGGCTATAGTGGCATAAATTGTACACCCCAGACACCGATGTAGGCGAAGAGTATATTCTTGGGTATCCTGCCGGCAGCGCCGAAGAGAAGGAACTTCCATATCGGGAAACGAAGCAGACCAGCGGCAGCGCCGGCTACATCGAAAAACGGATTGGGTATCAGAGCCAGGACAAAGATAGTGGCGCTTCCCCACCTTTTCATCCACCGCACCATTCTGCCATAGATGCCAACGTTGTCCACAGCTAGCCGCCCACCATAACCCAAAAGATAGCCAGTCATCTCGCCGATTGTGCCCCCGATGCCTGATACAACTCCTACCAGTACAGGGTTCAGAACGGCACCGAGTGCGGCCACTAAAATCCAGCCGGGCACAGGCACCACGATGCTGCTGCAGGTTATAATGGAGACAATGAATACGCCCAGATAGCCGTATACCTCAAGCGCGGCCACTTTTTCCCGGTTTAGAAGGATAAAGACAGAAAGCGCGATCACGAAGAGCAAAGCTAATATCTGAAGGTATCGCTCTCTTGTCCAGAAGCGTTTCTCTTTCTTGTCGCCCTTCTGCTGTATATGCTTGCTTTCTTTGCTCATTTCTTTCCCTTGACCGGTACGACCAGAGCCAAGCCGAGTACGAAGTAGAAGACACAAATTAGAAGCATAACTGAATAGCCCCGGCCGGACTGCTGTACATTGAAGAAATCGATTACTGGACCGGTGAGCCTGGCTAGCGCTCCGGCACCGGCTGTAGCTATATTGGTCAGCCCTAAGTAGCGGGCCTCTTCGCCCGCAGGAACGAGGTCTATAGCCAGTGCCCAGTTGGTACTCAAGAAGGTTCCTGATGAAATCCCGAGAAGTCCACCGCAGACAAGTATACCAGTATAGGTACGCGAAAAAAATAGCACGGCGATACCAAGAATGCCAATAAGCCCTGAGAAAATAATAATCGGTTTGCGCCCCAGCCTGTCAGAAAGCTGCCCCGCAGGGTAAACAGATAGGAGCAGAAAAACGCCCACAGTAATCATGAGGTCTGCCGCTACTCCTGCCGGGTTGGGATGATGGATTACATCTCTTATAAAGTACAGGGCAAAGGTTTGAAGTACCACCATCGCCATCAAAATAAACAATCGGGATAAAAGAAACCATACAAAGCTTAAATTACCTTTGACATCGATCTTGTAGACGCCCGCCAAGGTTTTAACCGTGGATGGTTGACTGCTCGGATAGGATGGCTGCTCTTTTACTGTCAGCATGGTGGCAATCATGCCTCCCAATAGCATCAGTCCAATAAATCCCACTGCCAGCCACAGCCACATCTCACCACCACCGGCAGCGTAATTGTCCATGAAGTAAGCCACAAGGCGCAGGAAAACCACACCACCCAGTACCTCAGCCAGGCTTTTTGCTCCGGACGCTATACCCCTCCGCCCCCCTGGTACCAGGTCAGGGATAAAGGCTTGGAACGGCCCTTGTGCAATGTTGGTAGCCACTTGTAGCAGACAATAACCCAAAAGCAAGAAAGGAAAGCTGCCAGAGAGGCCTATACTAGGGAGTAAAAGCAAAGCCACAAGCGTTCCCACCAGGATAAAAGGACGCCGACGGCCCAGAGGTGAACTGAAGCGGTCGCTGATTGCTCCAGCCAGTGGCTGAATAAACACGGCTATCATTGAGCCGGCGAAGGTCAATAGACCCAGGTAAGTATTCTTTTGTGCCTCAGGAACAAACTCCAGAAGATGCAGCGGGATTATGATAGTATGCAAGCCGACCCAAAGAACAGATAGAGCAGCCCCGAAGATACTTATCTTAACATAGTCAACCGGTCTAAAAACTCTTTCTATAGACACTTTCTCATTATCTCTGCCTGCAAAATTAAATCCTGGGCAGAAGCGATGCGTATTTCTCCATCCGGCTCATGCCGGCTTCTGACTGGACTAACCATGTCATCCAGCAAAGCTCAATGGCTCTGTAGCCAACCTCCGGTGCAATGTTTTCCATCAGTCGAACAAAATCTATATCTGTTGAGGGCATCTCTATGTTTGCCTTGGCCAGGATTTCAGCGATAACCCTTTTCACTATCTTGTCCGGCATTACCGTGTCAATGCCGCCCATCATTCTCAGGTATTGAAAACTGTTTATGCCGACGCCTTTAATTTCTCCTACCGGGTCTCTTTCCCAGTCATCTAGCTGGGCATGTTCCGCCCAACAGATAAAAGCCTGTCTATCGTTCAGCCCTTTGTCGTTTTTGATTCTGGCTAGATAGGATGCAACGGACTTTGCCATCTGCCAGGAGCGCTTATTTCTCCAGATTTTCTCAAGCTCGTCATTATCGGCAGCGGCTAAATCCTCCAGCGTGAGAATCCTTCCTGTCTCTACGAACTCTTGCCTGAACTTATCCACCTTGGGCACCACTGATTGGAAATAGTTCAAACCAATTGAAGTAAAAGCGGCATCCACTACCATCAACACAACATTACCATCCCATCTTTCAGTCCGCAGGCAACGCTGAATATAATCCCTAACCTCGGGGACCTGCTGCATATAGCTGTCAACCACGTCTTTGAGTTTCAAACCACATGCTCCTTGACAACTCTAAACTCGCCACCAAGCGAGTACAGCAATAGCACTGAGGCCCATGCCGGCGATGACGGCACCGAGCCAGCCCAGAAGGCACAAACAGGTAACGATAGCCCCTGCAATTAATACTCCGCAGAAAATAGATAAGAAAGAATATCTGAATTTCATGCCCATTAGAAAAGCGGCTATCGAACCTGTCCAGGCACCGGTTATAGGAAATGGGATGGCAACAAACAAAATAAGCCCAATCCGCTCATATCTCTCGATGAATTTTCCGGGTCGCCTGGTGCGCTCCAGAACCCAGTTTACCAGTCTCCTGCCGATTTCCACTTTGCTGACGATTCGTGCCAGCGACTCGAAGAACAAAAGCAGTACTGGCACCGGCAGCATGTTGCCGATAACAGCCAGGCAGTAAGCCCAGTACCACGGCATATTAAACACGTTTATGGCTACCGGCAAAGCGCCGCGAAGCTCTATAATTGGCAGGGCTGCTATGATGACGACGATAAGTTCTTTGGCAATGCCTGAACTAATGAGTTCCTCAATCATTTTATTCTAGCTGCCTGTAATCTAGCTTTTGCCAAGCATTATATCATTAAACGTCACCTTCGGAATTGCAGTTATCCATAAACCTTTTTGTTATAATAAATCAGGCGTTGCTTGCTTTATTCTTGCGAAGCGTGGTGGTAAAATTAAGCTGAGCGTGAGCTATGTCAGGTCATTCTAAGTGGGCGCAGATTAAGCGTCAGAAAGGTGTAACCGATGCCCGAAGAGGGCAGCTGTTTACCAAGCTGACCCGTGAGATTATAGTGGTGGTACGGGAGGGTGGACCTAACCCCGATTCCAACTTCCGCCTGCGTTTGGCTATACAGAAAGCCCGTGACAAGAATATGCCGTCTGAGAACATCGAGCGGGCGATAAAGCGGGGCAGCGGTGAGCTTGGAGGAGCCAGCCTTTCTGAGGTAATTATCGAAGGCTATGGGCCTAACGGTGTAGCTGTTCTGGTAGAAGCGTTGACCGATAATCGCAATCGCGTCCTTCAGGAGGTGCGCAGCCTTTTCACCCGACACGGCGGCAGCCTCGGTGCCAGCGGCAGTGTTTCCTGGATATTCGATACCAGAGGCATAATCATCGTAGAAACCGATGGCGTGAATGCTGAAGATCTGGCACTGGCAGCCATAGACGCCGGTGCCGACGATGTTAAAGAGGAAAAGGGCTATCTCGAGATTCACACCACGCCACAAAATTTGGAGACTGTGCGACGAGCGGTAGAACAAATCAAGCCTCCGGTTTCAGCTGAGGTTCAGCGGGTGGCTAAGAGCACAGTAGTCTTAGACGAAAAAGAAGCCGTTCAAACCCTGAAGCTGCTGGACCACCTGGAAGAGATGGATGACATTCAGCATGTTTCCGCTAATCTCGATTATTCCGAGGCTGTCTTTGAGAAGCTGCGGGCTCAGGCATAATCATGCGTGTTCTCGGCATTGACCCGGGCACTTTAAATCTGGGCTATGGCATAGTGGATGAGGAGGAGGGGATGACGATGGTTGCCTGCGGGGTCTTGAGCCTGCCTTCTAAAGTCCCTGTAGAGCAAAGGCTGTCCTCTTTTTACAAAAAACTGGGCGAAATTGTAGCTCGCTACAAGCCTGACGAGGTAGCTATCGAGGAGCCGTTTGTGGCGGATAACCGTCGCTCGGCTCTGGCTATCGGCAGGGCTCAGGCAATAGCCATTTTAGCCGCAGCCAATGAGAATTTACAGATTTTTCGCTATTCGCCAACACAGGTAAAGCAACAGGTGACCAATTATGGGGCTAGCAACAAAGAGCAGGTGCAGGAGATGGTGAGACTTCAGCTCGGGCTGGCTCAGCCGCCACATCCCAGCGATGCCTCCGATGCCTTAGCTATTGCCATCTGTCACCTTCACCAGAGACACGTCGAGCAGCTGCTGGCAGGAAGCAAGTAATTAGATGATAGTCGCCTTAGAAGGTATATTGCAGAACCGGGGAATCGATTCGGCGGTTGTCAAAGTCGGCCCGCTCAGTCTTCAAGTGTATGTCCCTGGCTCTACCCTGAGCCAGCTCGGAGCCGTCGGAGACAATGTCCATCTGCATACATATCTGTATTTAAGAGAAGACAATGTCGCTATTTATGGCTTTGCTTCTCCCGATGAGCTGGCACTTTTTCAAAACCTCATCTCCGTTTCGGGTATAGGTCCCAAGGCAGCCCTGGCATTCCTTTCCACGCTCAATGTTACACAACTGGCTTCAGCCATAATCAGCGGTAACGTTGACCTGCTCACCCAGGTGCCTGGTATCGGCAGGAAGATAGCCGGACGGGTAGTATTGGAATTGAAGGGAAAGCTGGAGAAGGGATGGGAGGGGGCTGTTACACCAACTTTGACACGAGAAGATGCCGACGTGGTGACGGCCCTGACCAGCCTCGGTTATTCGCTGAAAGAAGCCACCTACGCCGTCGCCAATCTGCCTGCTTCTCAGGATATGGACTTGGAAGAGAAGGTCAAGCTGGCTTTGAGCCAGATAGCCAGAACGTAGTCAGGAGGGAAAATGCTAGTTGAAATCCTGCTTGTGCTCGTTTTAGTGCTTCTAGGTGTATTGATTTTTCTTGTTCTCAGAAGTAGAAAGGTGCAGCCGTCCGACCTTAAAAATGTTATGTCAAGCACCTGGACAGAAATGGGGCTGGACCAGAAGATAGGCACTATAGAGAGTCATGCTAATGACATCAGACAGAGCTACCGGTCGTTCGAGCAAATGCTTCGGGTACCCCAAGAGAGGGCGTCATTTGGTGAGCTGGCTCTGGAGACCATACTGTCGGACCAGCTTCCGCCGGACATGTACGGTATCAGAGAGACGGTTTTCGACGGCAAGAGACCTGATGCCAACATAAAATCGACGGAAGGAGTCGTTTGCATAGACTCCAAGTTCTCTCTGGACAACTATGGGAGGATGCTGGCAACTGAAGACCCGGCTGAGAAACAGAGGCTTAAGAAGGATTTTGTTGCCGACGTCAGGCGTTGCCTCGACAAGATAGCCTTGGACTATGTATGTCCTGACAGGGGTTCTGCCGAGTTTGCCTTTGCTTATATTCCATCTGAAAGCGTTTACTATTTCTTGCTGAATGAGGCTTATGAAATGCTGCTTGAGTATGGTAAGGGCGGCGTCCAGGTGGTATCGCCACTGACTTTCTCCGCCAAGATCGAGCTGATTAGGGCCGGCGTTCAGGCCAAAAAGCTTTCAGAAAAAGCCGACGAGGTTAAAAACGACCTCTTCGCCATTTCGCGCCGCTTCGCCGAAGTCGATGACAAGTGGCGCCTGCTTTATGAGACTCATCTGAAGAATACCGTGGATAGAGCTGCTGACCTGGATAAATCATATAAAAAGCTGAGAGACGAGTTCGACCGCATTTCCAAAATGCCCGAAAAGTGAACATACTGCCGTTGTTCACCAATGTAGTGGCGAGGCTTTAGCCTCGCCAGCACGACCCTAAATGGTCGTGCCTACATGTAAGTCAATAATATGGTTGTAGCCACTTTGGTTGTATAATTATAGAGTCATGCCTGTCATCGCGAGGAGTCCCGATTGCATCTGGACGACGTGGCGATCTCAGTTCCCTTCTCTGTCATTCTGAGGGAGCGGAGCGACCGAAGAATCTGAGGGGAAATGATGTGTTGAGATTCTTCGCTGCGCTCAGAATGACAGGATTGCTGGAGCAATATAGGTAAGGAATCGCAATGCCTCCGTTCAAAATTATCTCCGATTTCAAGCTCACCGGCGACCAGCCGCAGGCGGTGGACAAGCTGGTCGAAGGCGTAAATAAAGGCTACAAGCAGCAGACATTGCTCGGCGTCACCGGCAGTGGCAAGACATTCACCATGGCCAACGTGGCAGAGATGGTGCAAAAACCGACCCTGGTCATCTGCCACAACAAGACCTTAGCCGCGCAGCTAGCCACCGAGTTCAAAGAATACCTCCCCGATAACGCCGTGGAGTATTTCGTCAGCTACTACGATTACTACCAGCCTGAAGCCTATATCCCCAGCACCGACACTTACATCGAGAAGGACATAGACATAAACGAGGAGATAGACAAGCTACGCCATGCCGCCACCCGGGCATTGCTCGACCGCAGGGACGTGCTCATCGTGGCTTCGGTATCGTGCATTTACAGTCTGGGCGAGCCTGAGGAATACCGCAGCTTTGTGGCTACAATAAAGAAGGGCGAAAAATGCAAACGGGACAAGCTGGCACGCCGTCTGATTGACATGCAGTATGAACGGAACGACTTCGATTTCACCCGCAGCCGCTTTCGCATCCGCGGCGATACCATGGAAATCCAGCCGTCATACGAGGAAATTGCCGTCAGGATTGAGCTCTTCGGCGATGAGGTGGAACGTATTGTTGACATTGACCCACTTACCGGTGAGCTGCTGGCGGAGCGCGATTCGGTGGACATTTACCCGGCAAAGCACTTCGTCACCTCCCATGACAAGCTTATGCTGGCTATCGAGGACATCAAAGTTGAGATGGAAGAGCGTCTGAAAGACCTTAAAGACCAGGGTAAGATGCTTGAAGCCGCCAGGCTCGAGGCTCGTACCAACTATGATTTAGAGATGCTGCGCGAGGTCGGCTACTGCCATGCCGTGGAGAACTATTCCCGCCATCTCCAGCGCCGGGCACCGGGCAGCGCGCCGTGGACATTGCTCGACTATTTCCCCGATGACTTCCTTCTGTTTATAGACGAATCTCACATGACCTTGCCTCAGATACGCGGCATGTATCACGGTGACATCTCCCGAAAGCAGACGCTGGTTGATTTCGGCTTTCGCCTGCCGTCGGCTTTAGATAACCGACCGCTGAGCTTCGATGAGTTCAACCAGCGCCTCAACCAGGTCGTCTACGTATCGGCTACCCCGAGCGAGTATGAATACAGGCACAGCCAGCAGATGGTGGAGCAGCTGGTACGCCCCACCGGATTGCTCGAGCCTACCATCGAGGTCAAGCCGAGCAAAGGGCA
>Ga0209635_10004760_pt1 | contig 10680 bp, 13 predicted proteins | sample DeeMarSWOR230_32_FD_187463 | JGI IMG/M metagenome (GOLD analysis project Ga0209635, IMG submission 187463) | Marine sediment microbial communities from White Oak River estuary, North Carolina - WOR-2-30_32 (SPAdes) (version 2) | ecosystem: Environmental > Aquatic > Marine > Intertidal zone >...
CATACTATATATAAGGAAAGGTATAAAGAAGAGAATTATAATTAAAAATATTGAATAAATATGTATATAAGATAATTTAATGCTTTATTTTAAATTTTCTATATATTTTATCTGATACCCAATGTCCGTAATAAAATATTGCTAATTTCTCTTTTTTTGCCAATTTTGGAAATAAATTATCTATCATTTGAATATCACTATAACCTTCATATTCTGAATCTATCATAAGAGAGGATTCAAGTCTTGCAATTTCCTTCATTACGTCCTTATTATCTTCTTTTGATAATTTCCATTCTTCATATGCTGGTTTAGTAGTTTTTTTCTCTTTCATTTTAACCTTTAATTTCATATTATCTCACATTCCATCTATTAAAATAGTTTTCTAACTATTTATTAATAAAGTTTTTGTGTAAAAATAACAAAACAGAAAATTATTATCAAGTGATGCAAACTGATTATAAAAAGTATAAAAAAGAATACTATTTGATTATCAGATGTCATTCTCTGAATATGGCTTTTTACCAAATTTTTTAGCCAAATATATTAGATATTCCTTTTCCTCAGATGATCCATATTCCATAATAATCACTAAATTTAATAATAATTATTCAACAGGCCGATTATCATCTAAAATTCTCTGTATACTTTCTTTTAAAATCTTATTAGTATAAGGTTTTTCAATATAATCCTCTGCTAAAAATTTACCAGCGTTTTTTGCAAGATTATCTGTTCTTGCTGTTAGGATTATAATTGGAATATCTCTCCAATCATTATTTTCTTTAATTTTCTCTAAAACCTGCCATCCGTTCATTTCAGGCATCATAATATCAAGCAAAATAAGATCTGGGATTTTATTATTTCGTAATTTGTGTAAACACTCAAATCCACTATTTGCAGATATTACATTATAATCTTTTGAGTCTTCTAACATAAATTTAATCGTTTTTGTTAGAGCTAGATCATCATCAACTACCATAATTTTTTTCTTCATTTCATTATCCTAATTTATTATTCAAATTATTATTTATTTTATCTAAATCTTCAGAAATAGTTAGAAATTCATCTGATACTATACTTGGTAACGTAAAATAAAATGTGGATCCTTTTCCGTGTCCTTTACTTTCAGCCCATATTTTTCCATCGTGTTTTTCAATTATTTTCTTACATATTGTCAATCCAAGACCACTACTACAAAGATCGTGTCGAGACCAATCTGCTTTGTAAAAATCATCAAAAACACATATTAATTCCTTTTCGGATAATCCAATTCCAGGATCACTTATTGAAACCTGTATTTTATTATTTCGAGGTATTGCATTTATTGTAATTGTTCCTCCATCTGGGCTGAATTTAATTGCATTATCAACAAGATTATTAAACAAATCCTTTAATAATTCTCCATCAGTTAGTGTTTGAGTATTTTCTGATATATTGTTTATTATTTGGTATTTTTGATTATCATATTCAAGATTAGAGATTATGTTATTTATTTTATCAGCAAGATTAGTTCTCTCTTTATTTATTTGAAAACTTGGTGCGTTGAGTGTAGCTATTCTAACAGTTTTTTTAACAACTCTATGAATTCTGTCAACATTGTTTATTATTATTTCAAATAATTCAAGTTGTTTTGGATCTTGTTCATTTTTTTTCAACATTGGTATAAGATTTATAAGGGGGGTTAAAGGCGTGCGAAGATCATGTGATAATTCGTTTATAAATTCATCCTTTTCAAATAATAGATGTTGAATTTCAGCTGTGCGTTCTTGTACTTTTTCTTCTAAATGCTTGTTGAGAATATTTAGTTCTTCATGAGCTTTTTCAAGTTCTTCTTTTTTTGATTCAATTTCTATTATTAGTTCTGATGCTTCAGCGTTTGCTTTTGCTAATGATTTGTTTAACTTTTGAATTTTATCGTTTTTTAGTTCGATTTCTGCCATTAACTCAGCAGCATTTGCATTTGCTATTGCTAGTTGTTTATTTCTATTTTCTTCTTCCGCTATTAATTCAGCTGATTTTGCATTAGCAAATGAAAGTGAAGTGGTTATATTGTTAATTTCTCTTTCCCTTTTTTCAATTATTTCAATTATATTTGGTATCTGATTAATTAATGATTCATCCATAGTTTTATCTTTATTTGAATATATCTTTTGAAGGAATGATATTACTTGAGAAAGTCCACAATATTCTCCATCCTCGATTAGGACATTTTTTTTATTTTCATTTTTTATATACATAATCTCATATATCCATTTAGAAGGCGATAACACTCGTTTGGGAAGTGACCATACTAACCACTGTTGATAATCCACTAAGTTTAGCATGGGGCATTAATTGATAGTCTGATTTATCCTCACGAGTAAGGGAACAATAATATTCACTACAAGGAGCACAAACATGCATTTTTCCGCCTAAATCAATGAATTGATCAATATATTCTTGCAATGGTTCAAATCCTTCAACTTTTACATTTTTAGCAGAATTTTTCATTGCCCATATTGTACCATCCATTGTCAAGTACATACTAACATTTTTTCCAAGTGCTAAAGCAGTACAAGCCCATCCAAATGCGAGGGTAGCTCTGACTCCTCGATCTGTTTTACCAGTAGTTAAAACAACAACAACATCTGTTTTTTCTATCAGTATTTCTTCTTTTTCATCATCTTTATTTTCAAGATTGTATTGTTCATATACCATCTTCTTTCACCTTTTTTCTCCATATTTTATCTATTTTTATATGAATAATGTCACTTTACTTTGCAAAGCAATTGATAGAAATGATGAAACACCGCACCAATCAGTTTTATCCTTCTCTAAGAGTTCGTCACAGTCGAATCCAAGGAGTTGAAGTGAGGTATCACAACAGTGGAAATGAGCTCCAAGATCGTGTGCTTGTTTCATTAATGTTTGAAGATCGTCTATGTTTTGTTTTTTCATTTCTTTTTTCATCAGGAGTTTTCCAAATCCACCAAAATTCATTTTAGATAAAGGAGTTGCATTGATATTAGCAGGTAAGATCTTTCCAAGTGCTTTTTGTGAAAGACTTTTTCGTTTTGATGATTTTCCATTTTTATCTCTCATTGCTGTAGCTCCCCAAAAAGTGAAAAACATATGGACCTCTTTTCCGAGACCTAGTGCACCATTTGCTATTGAAAACGATGCAAAAAGTTTATCCCATTCTCCACTAAAGCAGATTATTGCAACATTATCCTGTTTTTGAAATTCCTCGATCTTTTCTTTTAACATAAAGAGTTCGATTTCAAGCTGTTTGATTTTTTTTTCTGTATCTATTATCTGAGATGATATTTCTTGTTTCATATTTTTCACCTATGATACTTCACAAATTTCTATTGACACTTTTACAATGTTTTCCTCTTTGTTAAAATCGATGATTTTGTTTCCTGTTGTTTGACACCATGCTTTTACATCACTTTCAAATGCTAAATCATCAGCTATAATATTGATAATTGATCCTGGAGAAGCATTTCTTTTTGCTTTAGCTAATTCTATGATTGGTCGAGGGCATTTCATTCCTCGGCAATCTAATTCAATATCTTCGATATTTTCCATCTTTCCTAACTCTCCTTGTGCTATACGTTTTGTGGGATTTTAAAATAAAATTTACACTAACTACTATAACTTATACATTTATTGTTGGTCCCATCCTTATTTGATTTTTTATGATTAATAACAGATGTTAATTATTATATTAATATTTTTTCTTTAGTTCAATAATTTCTTTATCCAAATAAATTGTATAGTTCTAATAAGATATATCCTTTTATAAATGAAACCTACTGCGGATAGAACCACTCTTTACATTTCTCTTTTGTATATATAAAGGGGAAATGATTTATTTTTCTTAGTTATATTCTTATTTTCTCCATCAGTCTGATGTACTTTTTTTATATGGTCTTTTGTAACATCTTTTAGCTCTAAAAAAGATAAATATTCTTCTATAGAATTTTCAGTAATCCTAGTGATGGACTGGATGGGATTTGAACCCACGGCCTCCACCTTGCGAAGGTAGCGATCTTCCACTGATCTACCAGCCCTTAGGTAAAAAATGTAAACAAAATTAATATATGACTGTTTCTCTTTTAATGGTATTTAATAAGTCTTCTATTTTTAGCAGCTTTAAGAGCTTCAACAACTGCTAATTTTTCACCCATCATGAATTTTTCAAGTGAACCCCCACCTGAACTAATATGAGATATTTTATCACTTATTGAATACTGCTCTACAGCTGCAATAGTATGACCTCCACCTACAATTGAAAAGGATCCTGAAAATGCTACAAAATTTAATATCTCCTTAGTACCTTTTTTAAATTTCTCGTTTTCAAAAACACCACATGGTCCAGATAAAAATACAGTTTTACCAGTTTTTAGGATGTCTTTGATTTCCCCTATTGTTTTTTCACCTATGTCAAATAGATTGTATTCGCTTGGAAGTTCATTAAGTGATATCTCTTTTCTAATATCATTTTTTGATATTGCAAAATCTTTTGGTAAATAAATATTGCTCTTAAATTTCGAATAAACTTTTTTAATTTCTCTAAATTGTTCGGATTTTCCTTCTTTTAGTAACATAGATTCATTCTTTTCTCCTAGATTGTAACCAATTGCTTTTAAGAATGCATGTGCAGGTAGCCCAGTAAGAATTACTTTATCTGCTATTTTATTTATTAAAATACGTTCAATAGTGACAATCGTATCAGAGTATTTTGCGCCACCAAATAAAAATATACAAGGTTTATCAGGATTTTTAACTATTTTTTCCAATGTTGTTAGTTCTTTTTCCATAAGTCTTCCTGCACAAGATGGTAATACCTCTGTAAATCCAATTAACGAACACTGAGCTCTGTGTGCTGCAGCAAAAGCATCGTTTACAAAAAAATCAGCTAGAGGATATAAACTTTGAACAAACTCTGTTTTTGAATGCTCTAGTGAAGATTTCTTTTCGATTTCATATGGTATTTTTCTCACATTATCTAATAATAAAACTTCTCCATAGTCAAGATTCTCTATTGCATTTTTTGCTTTATAATCATGAATATCATCAACAAATTTCACACTCTTTTTAAGTAACTTTTTAAGCACTTTTGCATGTTTTTCAAGAGATATGAAATCCCAACTTCCTTTCCTTCCTTGATGTGCAAGTATAACAATTTTAGCATTTTTATTTATTAATTCTTCTAATGTTGGAAGAACAAGTTTAATTCTTGTTGTATCTAAAATTTCATAAGAATTTTTATCAAGAGGCATGTTAAAATCCACTCTTAATAAAACAGTCTTTTTTAATAAATTAAAATCATCTAAAGTGTTGAATTCTCCCATAATATTAAACCTCCATAAAAAACCAATATCATAATGTTATTTAAAATTATAGATTTAAAAAGAAAACTGTATATTTATACATGTTTAACCATTTCGATTTCACTTTTTATTTGATTATTATTTGAATATATGTAGTTTATTAGATCAACGAGTCTACAAGAATATCCCCATTCGTTGTCGTACCATGATAAAATTTTGATAAAATTTCCATGTTCTCCAATAACTCGAGTGCTCAGTCCATCAATAATTGAAGAATGTGGATTTCCTATTATATCAACAGATACTAAAGGCTCTTCACTATATTGCATAATGCCATTAAGTTTTGTTTCGGCTGCTTTTTTTAAAGCATCGTTAATTTCATTACAGGTTACATCCCTTTTTAATAAACAAGAGAAATCTGTCAGAGATCCATCTGGAGTAGGAACGCGTACAGCCATTCCATCTAATTTGCCTTTGAGTTCAGGTATGACTAATGCTACTGCTTTTGCAGCTCCAGTTGTAGTTGGGATGATTGAGGTTGCAGCGGCTCTTGCTCGTCTTAAATCTTTATGTGGGAAATCAAGAATACGTTGATCTCCTGTATATGAATGTATAGTAGTCATTATTCCCTTTTCGATTCCAAATGTATCATTTAAAACTTTTACCGGAGGTGCTAAACTGTTAGTTGTACAAGATGCATTTGAAATAATATTATGTTTATCTGTATCATATAAATGCTGATTTACACCAAGCACAATTGTTATATCAGGATTTTTTGCTGGAGCTGAGATAATTACCTTTTCCGCTCCTGCTTCAAGATGCTTAGATGCACCTTCTCGTGTTAGAAATATACCAGTTGATTCGACAACAACGTCGATATCTAAGTTATTCCATGGTAATTTTGAGGGATTTACTTGAGAGAAAAATTTAACAATTCTACCATTAATTTCAACTTCACTATCTCTAGTGTTTATTTCGCCATCAAATTTTCCATAAATAGAGTCGTATTTGAGAAGATGGGAGAGTATCTTGGTATTTCCAAGATCGTTAACGACAATTATTTCAAATTTTTTTCCATATTGAGAATGCCCTAATGCTGCACGTAAAACGTTTCTTCCTATCCTTCCAAAACCATTTATTGCGACTCGAATCATCCCTTCCACAACCTCACAAATATTATTATTCTATATAAGAGTTCCGACAAGATGCGTTGAAGTTGCACTAATTATTTCTACATCTATGTTCAGTCCAATTTCTATATCCTCGCTTAGAACAACAGATTTGTAGTTATCTGTTTTTCCAATACTTGTATTGTTTTTACCTTTTTTAATAATTAATACATTGTATTTTTTCCCGATATGTTTAGAGTTTTTTTCCTTTAATATTCTCCTACATATGTTTGTTAATATTTTTGAGCGTTCTTTAACTATATCTGTTTTTACACGTCCATTCATTGATTTTGCTTTTGTATAGGGACGCGCAGAATATCGGGTAATGTTAACGATATCTGGATATACTTCTTTGATTAATTTTATTGATCGATTAAATTGATCATTAGTCTCAGTTGGAAAACCTACAATTATATCAGTTGAAATGGTTATCTTTGGATAAGTATCTCTAAATTTTTTAACTACAAAATAAAAATCGTCAATAGTATATTTCCTATTCATTTTATTTAAAATTTTATTATCACCTGATTGAACAGGTAAATGTAAAAACTTATAGATTCTTGAATCGCTAAAACCTTGGATAATTGAATCAAGATTTTTCATTGCTGTATAGGGATTCATCATTCCAATCCTTATTCTATATTCTCCTCTTATTTTGCAAATATTTTGAAGAAGTTCACCTAGACTTCCATTACAATCTAGACCATAAGAACTTGTATCCTGAGCAGTTAGTTGTATCTCTTTACAACCTTGATTTATTGCAGAGTAAACATCTTTTACAATTTCATCTTCAGGAAAACTTTTTAATTGCCCTCGTGCAGGAGAAGTAATACAATAAGAACAAGAAAACATACATCCCTCGGCAATTGAAATGGGAGCTATTGGTCCATCGAAATTTTTTGAAATACTAGTTTTATTCTTCTCTATGAAAGATACATTTTTATCCTGTAAAAGATCAATTATATGATAGGAATATTGAGCAGGTAAAATTTTCGCTTCTGGTATTATTGATTTTATTATTTTTGGCTGAATAGATGCCATACACCCAGAAACAATAACTTTTTTACCTGTGTTTTTGAAAATTCTTAAACGTGAAAGCATTCTTTGTTCAGTTGTACTAATCACAGTACAAGTGAGAATAAGCAGAACATCAGCATCTTCTATCCTTTTTACAGTTACATAAGAATGTTTTTTTAAAAGTCCTATTATCAAGCTTGCATCACTTTTATTTGCTGTACAACCATAGACTTCTATAAAGATCTTCATAAATATGGCGATTATCCGTAATTTCCTATTTAACAGCTTCTTTGAATCTTTTCAACACAAAATTCTTATCTAAATTAGATAAAAAATATCCAGCACGTGGTCCCTTTTCTTGTCCTAATATTACTTGATAAATTGTTTTAAAGGTTGTTTTTATTGGAATTTTTTCTACCTCTGATGAATTATAAATTGTATTGTGAATATCTTCTGGTTCCCAGTTTAAGGAATCTAATTTATCAACTAGTAATAAAAGAACTTTCTTTTGATCATTCGATAGGTGTAAATCTGGCAAGGATTTTTTTACTTCAAACTTAATAGTATCCGGAGCAAAATAATCAAGCCAATAATTTACGTGGTCTGCTCTCTGTTTGAGATGGTTATTATCGTTTACATCAAGATCTTTCGGAATTTGTCCGGTTCTTAAAAGTATTTTTTTTATTCCAGTCCAGTTTTTACCAATCTGTATGATGGTAACTAGATGTCTGTATGGAATCTGATATGGTATTTTTTTTTGGATTTTATAAGGCTGAGATAATTTGTATGTTTTATCCAAATCCTTCATACCACGTATTTTCTCCTCCAAACCAAAGAATACTCGTTCATTGAGATCGTATTCATCTACTAGATTAAGCAATCCAAAACCAGGATCGAAAACAATATGTTTATTTGGCTGATTTTTCATAATGAGAAACCGCAATACCTCTGGAGGAGTCATATTAAGCATTTCTTCAGAGCTTAAAGCTGTACCTTTGGAACTATGCATTGCACCTTTTCCCTTTAGAAGAATAAATTCATAAACTACATAGTGTGGGGGAGGGTACCCATAGATTTCTTTAACGATTTTCTCTCCGGTTTGTCTTGCTCCACCTACAGTACCAAGATCTTTACCAAAAGGTTCAAAAGTTACCCCTAGCATCTTCCATCTCGCAGGCCAATCAATACGCCATGGAAGCTTACCGATACCTCCCTTTTTGATGTCTGCTGATCCTTCGTATCCACATGTACATTTATACTCGACATAGGGAAATTCATACAAAACAGGTTTAGTAGATGTAATTCTTCCACATTTCTCGCATCGTATGTTAAAAGGAATCCATTGTTTAGGAAGCTCTCTTTTTGAAATAGTTCCGATTATCTTTTTAATATTATCTGTATTTTCAAGGGCGGTTTGTATAGCATCTGAATAATTGCCCTTTTTGTACATTTCACTTGCGCGATAAACTCTTGGTTTAACACCTATTTTCTTCAGTGAACTTAAAAAGGATTTTAAATAATGATCAGCATAACTTTCATGTTTTCCACAAGGACATGGTATATCACAAATAGGTATTCCTACATATTTTTCATATGATTCAGGTAAATAAGGATATACTTTTCTCAAGTGATCAAAGTCATCAGCTATATAGATAAATTCAACTTCTTCTCCTTTTTCTAATAATGAGCGATATACTGCATCTGTAGTTAGAACCTCACGCATATTACCGATATGAATTGGACCAGATGGAGTTATTCCTGTAGCCAATACATGATTTTTATATCTTTTAATTAATTCATCAGCTAAAACATCCGCCCAATGCATTACAAATACTCCATTATTAGAGCAAGTTTAAATCACTCTTGCTCTTATAAGTGCCCTAAGCGGTACACCTTGTATATCATTCTGAGATCTCTTGTTTAGAATAGCTAAACATAGTCTAGGAGTTCCTTTCTCGGTTTTTATGTCTTTTATTGCACTTCTAAAAGTATCTCCAGTTCCTACAACATCATCAATAATGACAACGTTTTTTCCTTTAATTCCAGCATAATTAGAAGAAAACCATCCTTCTTTTTCATGATGTGGTCGAAAAACTGCTAGCTCCAAACCTAACTTTTCGGCAACGAAAGATGCATAAGGAATACCATTTATCGCTATGCCAACAACAGTATCAATATCTAGATTTTTGTTTTCAATCTCCTCTAATAAAACATCACATAGAGCATCTGATATGAAACTCATTCTTGAAGGATATATTCCAAGAGATCGCCAACCAACCTTTAGGTCTCCTTCTGGCTTTTTCTTTTTGCCTTTATTTAGAAGCCAAATTGCTGTCTCTTTAGATACATTAAGATCCTCAGCTATCTCATGATCTGTAAGTCCGTTCTCCTTATATTTCAATGCCTTTTTTATAAGAGCATCTGTTTCCTTCATTTGACACACCTTGAGCTATGTATATAAAAATAATATATAGATTTTTGCTAAAATATACTGAAAATTGTAAAAAAACAATTAAAAAACCACTATTGAAAACTATAGAAAAACTAAAATATCATAAATATATGTTATTGTTATAAAATATAGGTTGGTTGGAAATTATGGCCAAACAAAAGAAAGGAGAAGGATTTCACTCGGCAGCAGGTTTAATCCGTTATTTTGATGCGGAAGAAAAAACTTCGCTCAGAATACCACCATGGTTAGTTGTGACAATGTGTATTGCTACAATGATAATAGTAACAGTAGCTCATGTAGCAATAAAACTCTAAGATTTTTCTTATTATTCAAGTTTTTTAATAAATGTAATACTAATTATACAAAATTTATTCGTAATTAAAACTTACCATGAATATTTAAAGGATTGGAATTTTTTAGTATTAACTATGGTTAATATTTCATGGAGGAAAGAGAGGGGTCTAATTTAGAGTAAAAATATGATGGAAGTAAGATGGGATGAAAAATACACCTCTAACCAGAGCCCTCATACTTAACAATTGTTAATATATTTGGGTTTATAAAACTTTTCGTCAAATTATATATAATATTATTTTGTATAGCAACTATAGTATAAACTTATAGATTAGTAACACTCCATAAATTATTAATATTTTATTTCATTATAAAGAAAATCATGATAATATTATATATAAACATAAAAAAATAAAAAATTATTTTTTTATTG
>Ga0209635_10004764_pt1 | contig 10674 bp, 11 predicted proteins | sample DeeMarSWOR230_32_FD_187463 | JGI IMG/M metagenome (GOLD analysis project Ga0209635, IMG submission 187463) | Marine sediment microbial communities from White Oak River estuary, North Carolina - WOR-2-30_32 (SPAdes) (version 2) | ecosystem: Environmental > Aquatic > Marine > Intertidal zone >...
CATAAATAATCTAATTACTTGGTTTTGTCCCCCAAAAATGCGATACATTTAGGTTAGTTGTTTAACCTTTTTATTAGACGATATATTAAAGTGTTGGACTAGTCATGATGGCTGAACGGGAACAGGGCTTCCGTAAGATGCTTGAGAAGAGCATCGTCGAGAACATCAAGATCGAGCACCAGGTGGTGCTCAAAGGGCAGTACCAGAAAGCCTACGATCTGTTACGTGACAGCCTCGACACCGGGATAACGCCTTGCCTAGTCGGACCCCCCGGCGTCGGTAAGAGCCTAATAGCACGCAAGGTGGCAGAGGACACGGAGCGCAGCTTCCACGAGGTCTTCTTCGACGAGAACGTGACCCCCAGCAGGCTCATCGGGAGCTTCGACCCCGCCCTCGTCGTCAGGAACGGTAGGAACGTCAGCAGCTTCGAGCCGGGGCCCCTCATCAGGGCCATGGTGGAGGGCGGGCTCTTCGTCGCCCAGGAGCTCAACAGGGCCACCGAGTTCTGCCAGAACAGCCTCATCAGCCCCTTGGAGGAGCGGCACTACCACCTGTTCCCACTGGGTATGATCAAGGCCCACGAGAACTTCGCGTTCGTGGCAACCCAGAACCCCATAGAGACCGCCGGCACATACAGGCTGAGCAAGGTCCTCGTCGACCGTATGGGCTGCTGGATAAGGCTCGGATACCCGACCAGGGAGACTGAGATGGAAATCATTATCGAGAACACCCCCGCGTTCAGCCTTCCGACGAGCGCGCTGGAGAAGATATACGAGATCGTCGACGAGACCAGACACACCTCATCCCTGGAAGTCCCGGCATCGCCCCGCTCAGGCATCTTCCTTACAAGACTGGTGAACCGTTACCTAAACAGGTTCGAAGACGAGGACGCCGCCATCAGGTTCTTCGCCCCGGCTGTTCTCGGCAAGGAGATGCGAGTCAGGGATGAAGGCAAGACGGTCTCCATGGTCATAGAAGAGATAGTCGAGAGGAGACTCGGGTAGGTGTCGGACAACGCGTACATGAGGTATCCCTTCAGGTACGCACACTACTTCATACCCGAGTTCATCACCCGGATGCGTGTAAGCCGCGATTGCGAAGCGAAGCCCAGCCCACGGCAGGGCATCAACATGGGCAGGCTAATTCTGCCACCGTACCTGCGACAGGGCTACCTAAGCTTCAACGATCTCCTTAACGCAGCTGTTGTGACGTCCCACGTGGAGTGTCAGCGAGTCGCCGAGAAGATAGCGGCGGAGATACTCGTCAACCTTGAGCACGAGAAACAGGAGCCCGAGTACGACTTCACCAGCGAGGATTTCCTAAGCCTCCTTTCCAAAAAGATACAGGAAGAGGTCTACGTGACGCCGCACGGCATCGGACAGGAGAACGACTTCGCCGCCGCCCACAACAGCACCGTCGACCAGTTCGAGAGTTTCCAAAATAAGCCGGACCTAGGCGTCGGGCCGGGCGAGGACGAGATCGTAAAGGCCGGGGTAAAGGCGATGAAGAACAGCAAGAGCGAGGAGGCCCGAAAGATATTGGCGGATCTCCTAAAGGAGAAGCTGCTGAAGCTTGGCCGCGAGTTCGAGAGGAGGGAGGCTTGGGAGAAGCACCGCAGCATCACCCCGTTTCAGTTGGGGGAGGATCCTGACCTTATCGACGAGGAGCGGAGCCTCGAAAACATACTGGATCTGGGGCGCAGCATAGATGAGATCAGGCATGACGACTTCATGATGCGGCAGCAGGATAGGCAGAAACGGACTATAATCTACATCCTCGACATCAGCAACACTATGTTTTATGATCTTGAGGGCATCAACAGCATAAGCTACAGCGTCCTAAACATGGTGCCTCTGATGTGGGGGCTGCGCAGAGAGAAGTATGGGCTCTGCCTTTATGAGTCCAACAGCCACATAGTAAAGGACCTTTACGAGGAGATCAATATCATGCCGGCGTTGGAGGACCTCATAAACATGGTCACCATGACAACCACCGAGATGGAGAAACGATTCAGCGGCGGCCTCTCCAAGATGACGTGGGGCGGCACGGTCCCTGGGAAGAGCCTTCAGTGGGCATATGAGCAGATCACTGAAATAAGCGACCGAAGCGACCGGGTAGTCTTCATCTTCAGCGACTTCGTGCTTACTCAGCCTGGGGAGCTGACCGAGGAAAACCTCCAGAATTACTACATACTTGAGCACATGGTCGACCTAGGTGTCAGGGTCTGTGCCTGTGTCTCGCCACTAGCCCATAAGTCGATTTTCCGGCCATACACCAACGAGTCTCTGAATAAGATGAAGATGATAGGCATCCATCAGATGGATACTTATAGGCCAAGTTCTTTCCTAGAACAGGCTCAGAGCTTTATAGAAGAACGGTAGTTCCCTCTCATTGAGAAGACTTTAGTTGTTCTCTTTTCATGAGAATTCTTTATTTTTGTATCGCCGAAACCTCGCTGGTGTTCATCTCATTATAGATTATTAACTATTCGTAAAAATAAAGTAAAATATTGGTAACTCTCATGTTGCACGGATAATTCAAATGAAATTCTTACGTAGTGATGATAAACCATTGTCAGTTTCTTAGTGAAAAAGGATGGATTCTTCCAATGAGTAGAGAATCTACGTGATTATGCTACACTTGAAAGTAATTATATCAACGATAAACCTGTAACTTATTCAGTGGCCAGCGTAATGGAGAATACAGAGCTTTCAGAAACGTCTTCAAGAGTAATCTTTGTATTAAGTTAGTCTCATGCAACAACGGTTAAGATGCCTTGATGAGGCAAACGAGCCCACCGAATTGGGTCAACCGGGCACCGGCAGATGTATCCGTTAGGACAATTATGGTTTGAGTACTCTTGTTCGTAGCGACTTGGAGGAGCCGATGAGTCCTCCTTCTAAATTTCTCATGGAACTGGTCGGTGACAATCACGAACTCGGCCTCGCCGTCACCGTATATGTGTGACTCGATTTCATCTAAGCTGAACAGAAGGGTTTCTATACCGTCTGGGTCGTTCAGACGTTCCTCAAGAATCTCCATGACGTGCCTCATGTCCACACTGGATGCCTCTAACACGCTCTTTTTGAAGCCGTTAGTTTTCACGATTTCACGGACCTGATGTTCATCCATCGCGGCCATGGGCAAATGTTCGAAAGTGGCCTTGTTTAGCTCCCATCCTTTGAGGAGCCAGCTCTGGTGCTTCTCCACGTGGCGAATAAACGAGACGTATTTCTTCTCATCGATAGACGCGACAAGTATGGTTTTCACCCCCTGCTTGATTAATGGTCGCACTGCGTCAACTATGGTCTCGTATAGCCTGTATGGGGAAGCTTCGCTGATTTTCTGGCCACGCTTGACGGATTTGCTGTAGACCTCCCAGGTCACTGCCTCTTGGCCTCGAATGCCTATCATCACTGCAGTTGGGTATCCTCGCCGTCGTCTTCGCCTAGGCACGGGGATGAAAACGTTGCGGATGTTTAAATTGTTGAGGTGCGTTGACTGCTTCTCTTAGGGGCGGTCATGAGGTACCCTAGTGGAAGGATGAGTAGCGATGCCCCTACTAATAGACTGTACATCGTTGAGGCGCCGTAGACGTCGGCGATCAAGCCCCCGACGAAGGGACCGATGAACATCCCGACGCCGTAGACTCCCTCATGGACACCCATGGCTGAACCTAGGGCTTCCTTGGAGGTGCGTTTGGCTATGAAGTCAAGGACCACAGGCGTCATTATACCGGACCCAACGCCGTAGAGGAAGAGAGGCAAAGCGAACCCCACCAGCCCAGATGCTGCTCTCGCCAAGAACATGGATGTGGCTAGCAAAACCGCTGCAGCTGAGACAGACTTTCTGGTGCCCCAGCTCACGAAGCGACTCACATGCATGAACATCATCCCCCTCACGCCGTTGGTCATGGTTATGAGAAACCCGATCAAAGAAGACGACAGCCCCACGACGCTCATGTGGCCTGGCATGATGGCCATGTAGATCCCGAGGACGAGGGTGAACGGCAGAAGCGCAGCGTAGGACAGCAACAGGTTCCTGAGGCTACCCAGGTCGATAGACCCGGTACTTGACTCTGTGCGGAGCTCCACCTTCCCCCTGAACTTTACCGCTACGATGAGCAAGCTCAGGTATATGAGTGACGCTAGGGACGCGAATAGGGCGTGGAACCCGTATGCTTTGATAACCATCCCACCCACAAGGGGGCCCACAGTGAACCCGGTGATCCACGCAAGGTTGTAGCGGCCCATAGACTGTGTCAGGATTCTCTTGGGAGATATGTCGGCGGTCAACGTGCTCGCGGAGACCCAGAAAGTGGCAGAGAAGACGCCGAGGAGCCCCCGCATTAATGTGAGCTGCTGGATGGTCGATGTGAAAACGTACAATGTTATGGTTAACGCAGCCGCGAAGGTGAAGACCAGGTAGAGCCGGACCCTCTCATACTTGTCTAGGAGCACCCCACAAGCCAGGGTTATCACGGTGTAAGCGATGTTCCCGACTGCGCCTATGACGCCTAGGTCGGTGTACGACGCTCCCAGGTTTTTTGCGAACACCGGCAGCAGGAATGTGCATGTTCCGAGCCCCGTGGAGTTGAGGAAAATGGTAACGTACAATACCCTTAGGAGCTGCTCTTTACCCCCTTCATCCATTGACCCTAGTCTCTGTCGGTGGGGGGATAAATGATCTATCTATCCTGAGGGCTTGAACCCAGTCAATTCGAGGATGTTCCCATAGAATATCCTGTAGATGTCTTCATCCGTCAACACGCCGTCAACCAACAGCTCCATGCAGGCGCCATACTGGGCCTCAAGCACGTTGATTCTCCAGCCCCTGGGGAAGAACGTGCTGTCCGTGCCGAAGAGCACCTTACTGCTGCCACCCGCCTGCACCGCCTTCCTGAATATTTGTTTTAGGTCCAGGTCGTAGGGCATGTACCGCATCCAGCTGTTGCTGCCACTGCTATCCATGTAGACGTTGTCGGCCTGGTACTGCATCAGAAGCACCTCCCTGAACCATCCGGCGCCGAAGTGGGCTATGATGAACCTGAGGCCGGGGAAGTCCCGTGAGGGAACCTGGATGTCGATGGGGTTCCCGTTCCTGAGGTCGGCCTGACCCCCGATGGTGATGCCGAAGTGTAGGAAAACCAGCAGATCATGCCTAAGACACTCTTCGTAGATCGGGTAGACCGCCTCGTCATATACCTTCATGCCGCGCCACGACGACGGGTACAGCTTTATCCCCTTGAAGCCGTCCTTAGCAGCCTTCCTCACCTTCTCGGCGGCATCGGGCTCAGACGGGCTTACGTTGGCGTACCCTATGAAGCGGTAGGGGAACCGTTTCATGGTTACTAGGAACTCGTCGTATGCCTCTGTGCCCACCATGACGCCCATGGCCTCTACTCCGTACCTGTTCAGCTCGTCCACCCACCTTTGGGCGGTGTCCCAGTTCTCGTCTGGGAGCTCAATGCTGGTCATGTCCGTTCTGGACTTGGTGCGGTTGCTGAAGCTCTCCAGGGTCCTGCCCCTGCTTAGCCACGACCTCATGGTGTCTGCGGTGAAGTAGTGGCTGTGGGCGTCCACCACCGGTATACCTACTCTTGACAGCATCGAGACCCGAAGATCGCTGGGTTGCTTAAAAACGATGCGAGGGTAAAAACCGAGTCGTTGATGCAGATAAGAAATATAGTATCTTCCATGTTGATACGGGTAGAGAGGCTTTGATAAAAAGGTTAATTGAGCGATTTAGGGCGTCGTTCTTCCTCTTCGGGTTAACCTGCCTCGTCTGATACATTGCTAGGACGGGCACCAAGCCTTCACGGGCTTCTTATCCCTGCCAGAAAGCCGCGGCATTAAACGCCAACATCTGGGCCGTGACCTACGTGTTTCCCTTGCTAAGCGTCGACACTTGGAGAGACTACTTGAGGAGACGTTGGAAGCCCCTGGTCGTCATAGTGGTAGCCGTCGCCCTATCTGCTGGGTATATGAGCATCCAATACGATGGTTTAGGGGATGGTCAAATGAGTCCAGACATTATATCGTTGTCCCCTATGATGGCGTTGGAGACACCTCAATCAGACATCTACGCCATTAAGGGCACCGACGGCGCAGACGGAGGCGTCCATGCGCTGATTGAGCTGATGGCCGAGCACGGGCAACTCTTCTACAGGTCGGCTGAGGAGGACGATCTGCAGGGGCCCTCGGGGCTCATAGACGCAGGCGACGTGGTGCTCATAAAGGTTAACAGCCAGTGGGACGAGAGGGGCGGCACCAACACCGACCTGGTGAAGAGCCTCATCGAGGCCCTGCTCACCCATCCGGACGGCTTCAGGGGCGAGATAGTTGTGGCTGACAACGGGCAGGACCAGTACGGCGGCGCGGGTTCGGGCGGAAGCTTTGACTGGGAACTTAACAACGCGCTGGACCGGAGCCAGTCGATACAGGACGTCGTGGACGTCTATAGCGGCGATCACAGGGTGAGCACCTACCTGTGGGACGAGATCACCAACAACGTGGTGCAGGAGTTCGCTGAGGGCGACACGGAAGACGGCTACGTCGTGAGCACCAAGGTCATTAACTCCACAGGCACCATGGTCTCTTACCCCAAGTTCACCACCCCATACGGGACGCGGATCAGCTTCAAGTACGGAGTATACGTGCCGAAAGACGACGACTACGACATGGACCGGCTCAAGATAATCAACATGCCGGTGCTCAAGACCCACATGATTTACGGCGTCACCGCCAGCGTCAAGCACTATATGGGCGTTCCCAGCGACAAGCTCACCAGGAGCCTCGGCTATAGAGCCCACAACACCGTGGACGAGGGTGGCATGGGCACGTTGATGGCCCAGACCCGTGTGCCTGCCCTGAACATCATCGACGCCATATGGGTGAATGCGCGCCCAGGGAGCGGGCCGAGTTCAAGCTACGGCTCGGCTACGGGGGTAAACGTAGTTGCCGCCAGCACCGACCCTATAGCCCTAGACTACTGGGCCAGCAAGCATATCCTCTGCAGGGTTTGCAGCGATGTCTTCGAGATGGATGCCAGCACGATGGACCCGGATAACACGACTGCCCGGGGGTTCGGTGACTGGCTTCGGCTCTCGATGAACGAGATCAATGCAGCCGGACACGGTTACACCTGCGACGAGAGCCGAATGAACGTCTATATATCAACCCCGGACTAGATATCGAGGCAGCCTAGGATGCTAAACGAGGAGCTGACAACGTTTCAAGGGTTTCGGGCAGCTGAGTCAACCTGGTTATTACCCGGTCTGGCTCCGCAACCAGTTTCTGGTCTCGGGTCTTCAGCCATACCGTCTTCATACCCGCGTTCCTCGCGCCCAGCACATCGCTCTTCACGCTGTCCCCCACGTGCACGGCTTTCCCCGGCTCAACGCCCAGCTCCTCTAGTGCGGCCATGAAGAGCCTCGGGTCGGGCTTCACGTACCCCACTTCGTCGCTGAACGCCAAAGCCTCAAACAAGCCCAGCACCCCCTGTCTCTCCAGGATGTTTCGCATCAGCCTCCCGGCGCTGACCCCTGTCACGCTGACTATCCCCAGCCTGTACCTTCCACTCAACGCGGTCAGCGTCTCCGTCACCCCCTCCTTCAGCCTCGGAGGATCCATGAGCACCGCCTCCTCGTACATCCGTACAATCTCGTCCCTGTTCGGAGGGTCGACGAGGCCCACCTCCGACAGCACCCTGTCCACTATCTCCGCCGTCTGGACGTGCCTGTTTCCCTCAACCCTGATGACGTGACTGCTGTGTCTCCACCCGGCCATGTAAGCCTCGTTTAGCTCATCTTCGTCTAGGAAGACGCCGTTCACCATCAACTGTCTGTTCAGCGCCGGAAGCCTGAACTCGCTGTAGTTACGCGTATGAACTAAGGTATCCCACAGGTCGAAGGTGACGGCCTCGATCAAATTGAGCCTCAAAACATACACCGTGACCCAATATATGAAACGTGGAGGGGCGGTCTACCCGGTGTATGTGCCCGTCAGGGTGCCACTCGCCAGCATATGCCCCGTCATTGCCACAAGGAGGTCTATCCTTGTGGTCCCCGTCTCGAGGTCGAGAGTAGTGTCTAGGGCGTAGACCGTGAAAACGTAATTGTGGGTCTCGCCTGACGGCGGTGAAGGACCGTCGTACCCGACGCCCTGGTAGTCGTTCACTCCGTTCATCACCATGTTCTCGAGCACGGGGAACGTCGGCGTATTCTCCGGTAGTTCCGTCTGGCCGAGAGGTATGTTGAAGATGACCCAGTGGGTAAAGCCGCCGCCGAGGGCGTCGATGTCGACGCATGTCAACGCGATCGATCTGGTTTCCTCGGGTACGTTGCTCCACGCGATCTGGGGCGATACGTTGTTCCCGTCCCTGGTGTACAGAACGGGTATGGTTTTCCCGTCTTTGAACGCGGTGGATGTCACCGTGAGGGTCTCCGCGTCCTCGTCGCCTTGGCCCCCCATGAAGACGATGTAGTATGCAGCCAACGCGAGTATTATGACGGCTCCTAGAGCTAGCAGGTTGCGCTGACTCATAGCACCCCCTGATCATGTACCCCGCCTATAATCGGTTTCGGTGGCTGTTGGTGCGACCGCCGGGATTTGAACCCGGGTCGTTGGCTTGGAAGGCCAAAATCCTAACCGCTAGACCACGGTCGCGCGAGCAAACAAGGTGACCGTGGAGCTAAAAAACGTTTACTCCTCGACCGGGATCATGATCTCGGTCCGCCAGTGCTCCGGCGTGTCCTCGTCTATGAAGCTCCCATAGCTGAGCCCATACTCGTCAGGCTGGTACACGGCCTCGATGCTGCACATCTCGGAACCCTGCTTGAGGCCTTGCTTCTTGATGTACTCGTACAGCTTCTTATAGTAATACTCCACGGGGTTCGCGGTACCTATGAATACTAGGAACGCTACCTTGATCTCGGGCATCATCTTGGTGTCCACGCCCTCCACCTCCCTGTCGACGGGGATCAGCACCTCCCGCCTGCACCCGGGCTCGCCTTTGGGGTCGTAAAAGAGAACCATCGTCGGGTCCTTGGGCCGAGCCCCCTTCGTGTAGAGCTCGCTGTTGAGCTTGGCGCACTCGGCGACCTCGTTCTCCCTGGGCTTCAGCACCCTGTACGCCACAAGCTCCCTGATGGTCGTCTTCACCCCCATCTTGTCGATCATTCTGAACCCTATCGATTACGGTGGCTAATAATTGTTGTCAGTAGAGCCTGATGGGCTTCTCTAGTCTACTCAGCAGGACTATGTTGCTATACCTGTGTTCATCGAGTATCTCGTAGCTTGACGCGGCGGCGAGCTCCTCCGCGAACCCTTTGATATCCTCGAACCAAGCCATCTCGTCATAGCTGAACCTCTCTCTGGCTGCCCCCACGCTCATCGCGGCCTTCGGCTCCATGTACGTGGCGTTGGCCCGCTCGGCGAGCCCAGCGTAGCCCTCCGGGTTACGCATGTTCAGCTTCGGTACAAGCGTTTGACGGAGCACCGTGGGGCAGCTGAAGCTGTCGAGCAGCTCAAGAGTCTCCATCACCCTGCCCCAGAGGCTCGGTGAAGTCGGCCTACAAGTCTTTCTGTAGGTCATCTCGTCGGGGGCGCATAGGCTGACGTATAGCTGCGTCGGCTCCACGCCGAGGCTGCCCAGCACGTCGGGCCGGGTGCCGTTTGTCACTATGAAGACAGACTTGAACCCCCTGTCGTAGAACGCTTCAACGAGTTCACCTAGCCTAGGGTAAAGCGTGGGCTCGCCTTCGAGGCTGATGGCGGCGTGGACCGGGGTCCTCGCCTCAAGCAGCATCTCCTCGTCTATGTTGGGGTTGCCGCCGAAGCCGCTCAGCAGTCTACGGTTCTCCCTGAGGCATCCCTCGATGATGGTCTCAGGGTCCTCCGGATTCTGTATGGGCTGAGTCTGGTCCCACGAGACTCTCAGAGTTTCGGGGGTCGCCCTCCAGCAGAATAGGCAGCTCTGGGTGCAGTGGCCAAGGCTTGGAGTCATCTGGAGGCAGCGGTGGGTGGGTATCCCGTAGAACCTGTTCTTGTAGCAGTTCTCCGCTCCCCCTGTGCTGAGGCTGCGCCTCTGCCAGTGACAGGTCTTCACGGCGCTGTGGGCGCCCACCAGCCCGTACTTCTGTCTACGGTAAGACGCCCTGAACTCCTCGGGGAGGCTCATCGTGGAAGAAAAGACGTAAAGGCTGAATATCAATGGAACTATCTGTGAAGCCATGGACTTCTGGGGCAGCCTCGACAAGTTGATGAGAGACAACGTTCTGGTGATCGATAGACCCCAGGGCAGCGCTCACCCAAGATGCCCCGACTTCATGTACCCTGTCGATTACGGTTACCTTGAAGGTACTAAAAGCGGTGACGGGCAGGGTATCGATGTATGGAAAGGAACCCAGTCAGACGGTAAAGTACAGGCGATACTGGTAGCTTTGTATATGATCAAGAAAGACGTAGAAATCAAACTAGTCGTGGGCTGCACCGATGAAGAGATGAAAACGTTGCACTCTTGCAGTAACGCCTTCTCACAGTCAAGCATGCTAGTAAAAAGGAATGGATGATGAGAGGCTAACCGTAGATGGCGCCGAACTTGGCTTCTAGGTAGTCGATGAAAGGCTTCACCTCGAGCCCCTTCCCAGTGACCTCCTTCACGAGATCCTCGGGG
>Ga0209635_10004771_pt1 | contig 10664 bp, 7 predicted proteins | sample DeeMarSWOR230_32_FD_187463 | JGI IMG/M metagenome (GOLD analysis project Ga0209635, IMG submission 187463) | Marine sediment microbial communities from White Oak River estuary, North Carolina - WOR-2-30_32 (SPAdes) (version 2) | ecosystem: Environmental > Aquatic > Marine > Intertidal zone >...
CCAGCGCCTCTTCATGTCCTCACTCCTTTCTACTCACTATGTTGAGGAGATTTCGTCACTCTCTCGTAATACGCCCCGGCGTTTGATTTTGTTTCGATATGCCGGTAACACCTTTGAGCTTTATTGATGTGACCTGTGGTGATACAATGGGCGAGGAGGCAGGGAAAGGTATGAAGAACAACCACGAAATCGTACGCATCGGGCTCGCGCAGATGAACCCCACGGTTGGTGACCTGGAGGGGAACGCCCGCAAAATCAGAAGGAAAATCTCCGAGGCGAAGAAGCTCGGGGTGCAGATTATCGCATTCCCCGAGCTCGTGTTGTGCGGCTACCCGCCGGAGGATCTCCTGCTCAAGCCGCGGTTCCTCGCAGATTGTGAAACCACCCTGGAGAGGCTCTCACACGCTGCGAGGGGAATCGCCGTGCTCGTCGGTACCCCGGAACCTCCCTCAACCGATGGCGGGAGCCCTCACAACACCTGCTGTGTTCTCTCCCACGGGAAGATCACCGCACGGTACCGGAAGATTCATCTCCCGAACTACGGTGTGTTCGATGAGAAGCGGTACTTCCAGGCCGGTAAAAAAGCGCTCGTCGTTCAGTTCGACAACGTTCCCATAGGCATCAGCATATGCGAAGACATCTGGATAGATGATGGTCCAATTGTCGATGAGGTGCGTTACGGAGGAGCCGGTATCGTTGTCAACATCTCAGCATCTCCCTACCACCGCAAGAAGGGTCCCGAGCGGGAGAAGCTAATGACGCACCGGGCCGCAGAAAACGCCTGCTACGTCTGCTACGTAAACCTCGTTGGGGGGCAGGACGAACTCGTATTCGATGGGACGAGTGTTATCGCAGCGCCGGACGGCAGAACCGTTGCCCGCGGCCGACCGTTCGAGGAGGATCTCATTATCGCTGACATTCCTGTAAAAAGAGCAAGGGGGAACATCTTCAAGTACCGGGGAAAACCTCGGAGACCCCGTTACCGCCTCGAGACGGTAACGCTGCCGGTACTTCCCACCACCACCGCCAAACCACTCATCAAGCGCCGCCGCACGAGCCACCTGAAACCGGACGCGGAGGTTTACCAGGCCCTGGTGCTCGGGACGCACGACTACGTGAATAAAAACGGATTCAAACGGGTGGTGTTCGGGTTGAGCGGGGGTATCGACTCGGCCCTCACGGCTGCAATCACTGTCGATGCACTGGGAAGAGAGCGTGTGATCGGTGTCACAATGCCCTCGGGCTACACGTCCCGGGCGACGCTGCGCGATGCATACAAGCTCGCAGAGAATCTCGGAATCCGCCTCTTGGAACTCCCCATTGGGGAGATATTCCAGTCATACCTCGAATCCTTGAAGGGCGTTTTCGCACGAAAGAAGATGGATGTCACCGAGGAAAATATTCAGGCCCGGATCAGGGGCAACCTCCTCATGGCCCTCTCCAACAAGTTCGGCTGGCTGGTCCTCACCACCGGGAACAAGAGCGAGATCGCCGTGGGATACTGCACCCTCTACGGTGATACGGCGGGCGGCTTCGCCGTGCTCAAGGACGTTCCGAAAACCCTCGTCTACGGTCTCAGCCGGTACCGGAACCGCATCAGTCGCCGCGAGATCATTCCTCGTTCAACCATCCGACGGAAGCCCTCCGCAGAGCTTCGCCCGGGCCAGCTCGATCAGGACACGCTCCCTCCCTATCCCTTGCTCGATAAGATCATAGAGCTATACGTCGAGAGGGATATGGCGTTTGATGAAATCATCGCAACGGGTCTCGAACCCTCCATTGTCAGAAAGGCGATCAGGATGATTGACTTCAACGAGTACAAGCGGAGGCAGGGGCCGCCCGGTATCAAGATCACACCAAAGGCTTTCGGGAGGGATCGGCGGCTCCCGATTACGAACAGCTACCGCGGTGTCGACCGGGGTGACTCGCGCTCCCGGCGATGACCGCTGAAGAAATAGAATTTCCCCTTGAAGATACAGAAGCAGATGAATTCATGGAGTGAAACGAGTAACCGTCCGAGCTTCACCATCCGCCCGTATGAGCCCGAGGACAGGCCCGGTGTTATCAACGCTATCAAATCCGTGTACGACGAGTACCGGTACGAGATTGACTTCGATACGTTCGACCGGGACCTCGCAGACATCCTGTCCGCATACCAGGACTCCGGGGGTGAGTTCTGGGTGCTCACCGAGGAAGCGACGGTTGTGGGGATGATCGGAGTCATCCCGACGGAAGGAGACACCTGCGAGCTCCGGCGTCTCTATCTCATCAGGTCATACCGCGGCCAGGGATGGGGGAGCAAGCTGGTACAGAGATTGGTGGAATGGGCCCGCGAGCATGGCTTCAGGCGGATCGTGCTCTGGTCGGATGTCCTCTTTGATGCGGCCCACAAGCTCTACGTGAAGCACGGTTTTACGGCAACAGGAAAAACGCGGGCGATAGATCCCAACAATCTGACCAGTGTCGAACGATTCTTCATCAAAGAAGATCCCTATTGACCGTTGCACTCGGCCTCAGATCCTCGTCCCGTCTTCGACCACAGCACCCTTGGCAACAACAATGATGCCGTCCCTGATGTAGATCCGTTCATGAGGATCGTCGAAGTGCTTCAATCTCCGCTTATTCTCCAGGGCGACGTCCCTGCCGATATACACATTTTTATCGATGATCGCCTTCCGTATGTAACTATTCGGGCCTATCCCCACAGCAGGGAGTTCGTGCCCGCAAACCTCGAACGGTTGGTAGTAATCGGCACCCATGACAATGGAGTCTTCGATGACGGTATCCGCTTTGATTCTCGAGCGCAGCCCGATGATCGCCCGGCGAATCGTTGCCCCTTCGATGATGCACCCATCGCTCAGTATCGACCGTTCGATCTCTCCACGATTCACCTTCGATCCGGGCAGGAACCTCGGATGCGTGAAAATCGGAAAGTTCGAATCGAAGATGTTGAACTTCGGCAGCGGTGCAACGAGGTCCATGTGGGCATCATAGAACGATTTGATCGTCCCGATATCCTCCCAATAGCCGTCGAACGGGTACGCGTTCACCTTCAAATGAGAAAGAGAATCTGGGATGACCTCGCGAGAGAAGTCCACCACTCGGGTGTCCGCATCGAGTGTCTCCTTCAGGACGTCGAATCTGAAAAGGTAGATCCCCATGGAGCCGAGGTACGGCCGGCGTCTGGCCTCGCCGGCGGACAGACCGAGGGCCTTCGTGTCGGTTCGCATATCATGCAACAGTTTTCCTGTGGGTTTCTCTCTGAATTCCGTAATCCTCCCTTTCTCATCGGCCCGCAAAATACCAAACGCTGATGCCTTCGATGCAGGGACAGGTTTAACCGCTATTGTGATGTCCGCTCCCGATTCACGATGACTGTGGACGAACTCCCGAAAATCCATACGGTAGAGATGATCGCCGGAAAGGATCAGCACATCCCGGCAGGGGTACGTGCTGAGATGCGGGAGAACCTGCCTCACCGCATCCGCGGTCCCCTGGAACCACTCGCTGGAGATCAGCGTCTGCTCTGCCGCGAGGATCTCAACGAAGCCGTTGGTGAAGTCGTCAAACCGATACGTTCTCGAGATATGCTGATTCAGTGAAGCAGAGTTGAACTGTGTCAATACGTAGATCCGATCGATCTCCGAATTGATACAGTTACTCAGTGTCACATCAATCAGTCGATAGTTACCCGCGAGCGGCACCGCAGGTTTTGATCTGCTCTTGGTAAGGGGAAAAAGCCTCGCTCCTCTGCCCCCTCCCATGATCACGGCTGTCAGCTCTTGCATACGAATCCCCACCTCTCTGTCACGTTCTTCAATTTAATAATCGATTCGACCAATCACTCATCCCCTGATCAGCGGTTCATGTGTTCCTATTCTTCCGAAACCGCACAGTATAATGAAAGAAGTTCCCCCAAACATCTTCGAGGAAGAATCCGGATTCCTCGCCCCACCGTATGGTGGTGGATCTCAGCGGGAAGTCCGGATCAGGTAAAAACTCGCTCACCGCGAGTTTCCCGTCCGGTTTCAAAACTCTCTTGATCTCACGTAATGCCATGTGTGGATCCGGTATTTCAGGAAGTGTTGCTACCAAGAACACGACATCGAAGGAATGATCAACAAACGGAAGCTGCATTGCATTTCCTCGTACCGCCTCTACATTTTGTATTCCTCTGTTTTGAGATTTCATGAGCTCGCTCCGCAACCGCTTCAGCATGCTCCCCTGGATATCGAAGGCACATATTCCCCCGCTTCCACCGACAGCCCTCGCCGCTGGAATCGTAAAGGCTCCATTACCACACCCAATCTCTAGAACCTGCCCCCCCTCTTCTATGCCGCTGTAACGTACGACCTTCCCGGGTGGCTGCAGCGCCTTTCGCCAGCTGCTGGTCAGAAATGGTGCGATGAAGACAGGGGCGGGGTGTGCGAGAAACCTCCTGGTCACCCTGGCAATAACCTGAAACAGTGCAAAAACTCCCAGCACAACGAGTATCGTCCTACCGATTACGTGCATATGATATGTCTTTCGTTCGGTGCAACCGTTACCTCACAACTGGATTATAGCATCAAAAACGAGGGAATCGCATGAGACCATTAAAATAGAGTGAGATGCCTCTCGATAGAAATGTGCTTCGAAGCGAAGACGAAGTCAACGTCTCAGGTAATAGCTAACCAAAATCTATCAAAACGCTCATGGTTACGGAGCAAGGAGGAGGTGAATCCTCCACGAGTCCGTCCCCCCAAGCATAACCGGTGACGGCCTCATATCTTTTTCTGGTACACGTAATCGATGAAAGCCGCCTCGAATTCCTCGAACTCCGGCGTCCCGACGAGAACGGGGAATCCGAGTGACGTCTCGATGTACAGAGCACGAACGCCGTTCAGGGTCAGGAAAGCCTTTTTCCCACATGAGAGCTTGAACCAGCCGGTTCGAATATCCCCCACCGCGCCACCAGCTATTCTCCAGACCGGCCTGAACTCTTTATCTCGTGCGATATTTACCTCCCGAACGCTGATGATTTCTTCAGTCCTGATCACCTTGTTGCGCTGAAAGGGGACCTTCAGGTGCATTCTGCCCTCATCGATCCGTATCTCACCGAATCTCCGGAGCCCGATGAACACGACGCCCAAAGCTATCAGCACGACACCGCCTATTATGCGTGCGAGCAATCCAGACCTTCTCCCCCTCATAATCCCCGCGATGAGGAGTACCCCGAGTACAAGCTCGGCGATCCCCATGATCAGAAAAAATTTGATGCCGGGAAAGGTGAAGGATACCAAACCTACTCCTCTGTCAGCTCTATCACGTTCACCTCACCGAAGTCAGTGAGGGGGCGATCGAACTTTTCGGCATCGCCGACCACAAACACCGTGAACTTGTCCGGATGCAGATACTCCTGAGCGACACGCTTGATGTCCTCGATCGTCAGCCCTGCATACGTTTCCATATCCTTCTCCGGTGTATCAAGTGGCAATCCCTGGAATCGGAGCGTAGCCAGGCGCCGCACGACTTGGCTCTTCGATTCGTATTCGAAGACATGGCTGTTCAGGTACGAGTCGACAGCCTTCCTCACCTCTTCATCGGTGGGACCATCGCTGCGCATCCGTTCGACCTGCTCGATGATAAGTCGCAGTGCCCGACTGTATTCATCGTTATTTGTCTGGGCGTACGCGTAGAATGCTCCCTTGGCATAGACATCGGCGGTGAACCGTGAGCCTGTCGAATACGCCAGCCCCTCATCACTTCTCACCCGTTCGGTGATCCATGAGGTGAAGCTTCCGCCACCCAGAACAAAGTTCATGATGTTTATCGCGCAACGGTCGGGATTTCTGTGGTTGATGCCGAGATGGCCGATCATTATGTATGCCTGGTTGATGTCCTTGTACGCGTAGTTGTAGTTTTCGCCCGGTTCGTGTGTTATCTCTGGCACTTCCGGGATAACGACATCGGCCGGCTCCCAATCTCCGAGGACTTTATTCAACGCCGCGACGATCTCATCTTCCGTGACATCGCCGCTCACACCGATGATTGCATTGCTGGGATGGAAGTACCGCTGGTGGAATGTGATCAGATCCCCCCTGGTGATCGCATTGACACTGGAGGTGGTATTCTCCCATCCGTACGGATGATCTTTGTAGATGAGCTTGAAGTACTCCCGTCTCGAGATCGCACGCGGCTGATCGTTCTTCCTGCGGATATCTTCGAGCATCGTCTTACGCTTGAGCTCGACCTTATCCTCTGGAAACGCGGGATTCATGACCAGATCGGCAAAGATCTCGAGAACCCGGGAGAGATCCTTCTTCATGCAGTTGAAATAAACCGTAGTGCTGAGATTACCGCCGTAGATCTCGATACTGGCAGCGAGGAACTCCAGCTCGTCGTTGAGTCTATCCGACGGCCAGGTCTCGGTGCCTCCATTCCTCATGACCCAGCCCGCCATGTTGTTGAGGCCGTACTTCTCCTGATCGGGGTAGTAGCACCCCACGATTAGCACTACATCCACCACCGGTATCTCATGGTCTTCGATGAGAAAACCTCCCAGACCGTTCACGAGCGAGAGCTCAACGTACTCCGGTGTCTTGATCTCGAGCGGTGAGTATTTCAACTTACTGGGGTGAGGTCGCTTGACCTTCCCGGCTGTGAGCGGCGATGCAAAGGAGATCGCAAGCACCACCGCAAGCATTACGATACCGTATTTTCTCTTCATCTCGGCTCTCCTTTTCCCTTACTCTTCCTTCTTCTCTTTGAAAAACCCGGCGGCCTTCGCCCTCTCGACGAGCTCCTTCGCGAAGGCCTTCTGCTCCTCGGGTGTTCTCAGTTTCTGGAACGTCTGAAAGATCTCCGCCTTCTCTTCCTCGCTGAGGGTTTGGATGTAGCGCATGAGCTCCTGCCGATCGATCTCCTCTTCTTCTCCCTTCTCTACTACCTCTCCTTCCTCGATCTTCTTCACCCGGTGTGCCACCGTGCGGTTCTTCTCTGTAAGGTACTTATCGGCAACAGCCATGACATCCTCTGCCGTTACCTCTTTCACTCGTTTATACAACCTGAATAACTCCTTATAGTCGCCGAGGTAGAGCTGACTCATGAGAATCTGGAACGCAATCCCGAGGTTCGAGCCGAGCTGACGGATCTGCATGGCATCGATCTGGTTTTTGATCCGCTGGAGCTCGCGGTCCGCCACCGGTTCTGTTTTCAGCTTCTCCATCTCCTCATAGATCGCAGCCTCCACCTCTTCGAGTGTATGCGGGTGCTGCGGATCGGCCCTGATGATGAAGAGGTTGTCGTAGCGGTCCCCGGGGCCGGTATATGTCGCTGGCGGATCGGCAGTCAGTTCCTTTTCCTCATAGACTGTTTTGTAGAGACGTGAGGTCCTCCCCTCGGACAGGATTTGAGAAACCACGAGAAATGTCACCGCATCGGGATGGGGAAATGTCGGCTTGTGGTACCCGATCATGAGCCTCGGATTGGCGGTGTGCTCGACGACCACGCGCCGCTCACCCTTCTGCTCCGGCTCTCGTGTCTCGAGGGGCGGGGGGAGGCTCTGAGCAGGTATAGGCTCGAAGTATTTCTTCGCCATCTTTTTGACGGTTTTAAAGTCGATGTCCCCGACCACAACGGCCGTCGCATTGCTTGGAGCGTAGTTTATCTTGTGATACTCGACCAGCTCCTTCCGGTCGATGGTGAGGAGATCGCTCATCCAGCCGACCACAGGCCACTTGTATGGGGATGCGGTGAAGGCGACAGAGTAGAAGGCTTCGGAGAGCACCCGATCCGGATTATTCTCCCCCAGGCGCCTCTCCTCCATGACCACATCGCGCTCGGGCCAGAACTCCCTGAAAATCGGGGAATCCATCCGATCTGACTCCATGGTCATCCAGAGCTCCAACCTGTTGGCAGGCAGGTAAACAAAGTATATGGTGAAGTCGTTCGATGTCCCCGCGTTCAGGAACCGAGAGCCATTGTTCATGTACATTTCCCAGAGCTCGTCCTTCACGATGTACTCACGCTGTTCGTCAAGGAGATGCGCGATCTCCCCCCATGCGAGCTCATACTCCAGATATAAGTCGAGAAAGTTCTTTCCCTCGTCTTCGATCAGGTAGGGTATCGATGTCAGCGAGTCTGGAAGATTCTCCATGGTGCGAATCTTTTTAACCAGCAGCTCGTTCTCCTCGAACTTATCGGTACCGACTCGTTCCTTTTCCTCTTCGGTAAAGCCGTTGACGACATCCTTTCCAAACTCTTTGAATATCTCGAAGCGCCATTCATCGATCTCTTTCCGGAGCTCTATGGTCCTCTCGCCGAGCTCATCGGTCTTCTCGATATACGAGATCTCTTTCTTGTAGTTCTTCGTTCCTATCATCTTCGTTCCCTTGAACATCATGTGCTCGAGAAGATGCGAGATCCCCGTCACGTTCGGCCATTCATTTGCCGAACCGACATTGAAGACGATGGCGCAGAAAACAACGGGTGCCTCGTGGCGCTCAACAACGAGAAACTTCATCCCGTTCTTGAGATCACACGTTTTGACCTTCTCTTCGAGCGTCGCCGATCTGGCCGGGCTCTGAACAAGGAGAGCCAGCAGCACGAAGACGAGCGTCGACAAAAGAAGGCCTTTGAACCTTCTGTGCATACCTCCTCCTTCCTGGAAAGGAATTCATCTCACCGTATCACCTGTTAATCCCATGTTCCGGATTTATTCATGAGGTATTTGATACGAACGAATTTGTTTACGTAACAAAGGGACATTGCCGATTGACATCAGTGCGTACAACTGGCTTCAAAATATTTCCATACACGATGCGAGGCCGGGAATGTTTCCATACAATATATACAAGCCGGGGATGGAACTATTCGAAACAAGAGAATGGAATAGTATCAGCATGAATTGAACGAATCAATATAAATTCACTATCCCCAGTCGTATTGTAGCAGATCCGGCTCGTGTCGCTTGATTAAAACCGGCCTCTGTGCTAATCTCATCGAACTGAATATTCTTGCGTTCGTGATAATAGAATTCATTGGAATTAAAGGGGTTGCGATGTATCGAGCAGGAAAATCGAAACTCACGAAACTCATACTCCTGATCTCTATCGGAATATTGTGCTGCCTGGCATCAGCGAAAGCTCAAGAGAGGCCAGTAATCGAAGGCTGGGAAGAGGAGTACTGGCAGCAGCGGGCCGACTACGAAATCAATGTCACCCTCGATACCGAAGGCCACACACTTACTGGTTCTGAAACCGTCACATACAAGAATAACTCCCCAGACACCCTGGACGTCTTCCACCTGCATCTCTATCCCAACGCCTACAGGGAAAAGTCATCCCAGCTCATTCGGGACTTCATGCAGAGCACACTCTTTTTCATCGTGGGGTTGACGAAATCCCGTCGAGGATGGATCGATGTAACGGAACTCAGGGTAGACGGAGAGACCGCTGCATTCGATGTCGATGGTACGATTCTGACGAGCCGATTCACGAAGCCCCTCCTTCCGGGACAGGAGGCACGGATCGAGATCGCATTCACAGAAAAGATACGGCGCAAGATAGGGCGGGCGGGATATGCCGGACAGCACTACGACATGGCCCAATGGTACCCGAAGATGGTCGTTTACAACCGTGACGGTTGGCATCCGGACCAGTTCCGCATGGGCGAGTTTTACGGTGAGTTCGGAACGTATGATGTATACATCACGCTACCGGAAGAATATGTGATCGCCGCCTCCGGTCTTCTCGTCTCGGGCGACCCTGGTTGGACGAAGAACCCCCTGCCGGGCGGCCGTCCCGGCGGGCATCCCGGAGGCAGGGGAGGGAAGGAGAGCGCACCCGAAGGAACGCAAGGCTCTCGGAAAACCGTCCATTTCCGGGCCGAAAATGTCCATGACTTCGCCTGGTGTGCGGACCCAACATTTGTCGTACAGGACACCACCTGGAACGATGTCCGTATCATGAGTTTCTTCAGAATCTGGAACCGCTCGTGGGTTGATTCAACCCTCGCCCACGGCCTTCGCACCGTGAAGTGGCTCGAGCGGATCGCCGGTCCGTTCCCGTATCCCCAGATCAGTATCGTCGACTGCCCCACGCATGGAGGCATGGAGTACCCCATGCTCGTCATGAACGGGTATGCAGATGAAGGGCTCGTGCTGCATGAGATCGGTCATACCTACTTCTACGGAATACTCGCGAACGACGAACGAACGGAGGCTTGGATGGACGAAGGTTTCACCCAGTACCAGATGTTCTGGTACATGGAGGAGCACTACGGACCGTTCGGGCAACCGGAGGAGAAAGGGCGACCCCGCAGCAGGCTGTGGGAGAGGGTTGCCGTACCGGTTATCGATCGACACCGGACGGGATTCGCCGAGAGGGTCGCTACCCCGGTACACGAATTTAAAAACGGTTACAGTATGATGCCCTATATCAAAGCACCACTCTTCCTGCGAGCACTCCGCTATACCGTGGGAGACGAGACCTTCCAGCGGATCCTGCAGACGTACGTCGATCGCTGGAAGTTCAAGCATGTCGATGAAGCGGTATTCCTCTCCGTTTGTGAAGAGGTCTCCGGCATGGAGCTCGGCGATCTGTTCAAGCAGTGGCTCCATACGACCAAGAGCTGCGATTACAAGATGGACCGCTTTTCGGTCAGTAAAACAAATGAAGGGTATG
>Ga0209635_10004772_pt1 | contig 10663 bp, 6 predicted proteins | sample DeeMarSWOR230_32_FD_187463 | JGI IMG/M metagenome (GOLD analysis project Ga0209635, IMG submission 187463) | Marine sediment microbial communities from White Oak River estuary, North Carolina - WOR-2-30_32 (SPAdes) (version 2) | ecosystem: Environmental > Aquatic > Marine > Intertidal zone >...
GAATGACCAGACCGCAAATGGATTCCGCCAAACCCTGTGCCACATGACCAGCGACCGTAATCGGCGCTGTGGCACCGGCCATGGGGGCCGGCGAGTAAACCACGGGGATCCCCATCTCCGCGCAGAAAAGGAGCTTGTCCACGCTTTCGACTGGATGCTTCCGCGGACTCGTCGGTTCCGCGTAATGGACAAAGTAAGGATGGCTCCGGACCTCCTTGTCACCGCCTCGCAGAACCGCGGCAATCTGCCGGATCTCTGCCAAGTCGTGGCGGCCCTCTGCCGTGCACACAATCGGTTTTGTGGAGCATTCAACCATGGCTTGAAAGGACCGCAGATAGGCTTCATGGGGGAGAACATCGGAAGGATGAGCAAAGGACATGATGAAATCAATGTTCGGGAGGGCGTCACAAACCAGGGCGGCTCTTCTGACGTCCTCGAGCAGGCTGCGATGCCGACCCCGGCCGTCAATATCCAGCGTATAAAGAAGATCCGAGCCCGTTCCGTAATAGGACCGATCACCCCCCAGATCCATTGCCAGGTGCCCCTCTCGGTCATAGATGGGGATGTTCCGCGGAGCACTTTGGATCGACTTTTCTACAAGCGCTTCAGGAATCCTCACCACCCGATTCTCATCCACCAGGCACCCGGCCCCTTTCAAGAGTTTAATCGCGCCCTCATGAAGAACCTGCATGCCCATCTCACAGAGGATGCGAAGCACGCTCTGGTGGATTCTCCCTTTGGCCTCCTGGCTCAGAAGGACCAAAGCGGGTCTTTCGTTGATGCCTTCCATGGGTCTGCCCCTAAAAGCCTGCTCAGTCTAGTGCTCCGTATCATATGTTCTTGTATTATAAAGTGATGGCGTGTTCCTGAAAGACGATATCTCAAAGGAATTCCACTGCGCAGTGAATTCGAAAACATAATCTTCAGGTATGGGAATTTATGATACATGGCACCAGCATTCAAGTGCGCCGAGCCGACGGATAGCAACCTCAGCCGGCTTTTCTCCAGTCTTCAGGACCTGTGGTGTCGGTCCAGAGATCAAACCGGCTCATCGTCTCCTCTATGGGTTGTCCTTTCTCATCCCATCCCATGAGCCCGTAGAATTCGAGGACCATGGGTCTTACCCAATCAAAAACCGAAAGGGCCGTATCGGAGCTGCCGACCCTGCTGAAGAACATCTCAGGAAGACCGTCGTCATCAGCTCTCGCACCGTGCCTGATGTTGAAAAGCCTTTCCAGATGGGCGATTCGCTCTCCCATGAAAAAGAGGGCCTCTGCGTCCAAAGACCATCCCATCACAGCATTCACCAGTTCGGCCTCATTCTTCAAATCAAATTCCCTGATCAGGCTCAGGGCCGGCACTTTGCAAAGGCCGAGACAATCCAAAATGATACTGACAACCATAGCCCGCTTGACGAGGGCTGCTTTGCCTCGGGTAGAAAGAAGGTCCGCTGCATGGGGCGATCCCAGTTCCCGGGCCGCCTTCTCGGGTGACAGGACATATTCAAGGGCGGGAAAGAAATGATTGAAATCTCCGCCCCGACTTGAAACCGCATAGCCAAGAGCTGTGCCCATGATATGAGACGGGTGATATGCAGAGAGCTCGAGGCCCTTCACATGGGGAGCAAAGCGCTCTGCCCCTTTTCCGATAATGGCGCTGGCCCTGCGGACACCCAGTGACAACAGGGAGCCCAGTCCGTCTCGGTTTGCCATCTGCCGGATCAACCTTTCCATGGCTCCACCATTTCCCCAAGACAAATCCATACCTCCTGTGTCTTTCATGGAAAGAATCCCTCTGTCATAAAGATCCATGGCAAAGGCTATGGCACTTCCTGCTGATACAGCGTCCAACCCGAGCCTGGAACAGAGATTATCCAGGCCGACAACTGTTTCCGGCTCACTCAGACCGCATTTTGGACCGAGGGCGACCATCGATTCAAACTCCGGCCGTATCTGCGTTGTTTTTGTGCGATCAAGGGCGAGATCCGCCTTGCAATGAACAGGACAGCCACGGCAGCCTCGCGACCGGGTCTTGTATGGTGTCAGTCCTTTTCCGTCTACACGTCCGGCACCCTCGAAATGGTTCTCTCTGTAGTTGCGCGTGGCCAGGATACCCTTATCGTCAGCCCAGTCCACCCACCCCGCACTGCCGTGAACGGAGAGCGTCTCGAATTGGGGGGACCTCTTGATTTTCTGAATATAGGCTTTTTTGATTTCACGCCATGAATTGGAATCCGGTTTCCTTCTGTCGTCTCGGATCTTGACGACCACAGCCTTGAGGTTCTTGGATCCCATGACGGCACCCATGCCGGTGCGACCTGCCGCGTGGTCTTGCCCATTCAGAATACAAGCAAATGGGGCCTTGTTTTCACCGGCAGGTCCAATTGTGAGGGTGCTCACTCGCTCATTCCTCAGCTTGCGCTTGATGCTATCTTGAGTCTCCCATGCGTCAAGCCCCCAAAAGGGTTTGGCGTCAAGGATCTCAGCCCGGTCACCGTCGATCAACACATAAACCGGTTGCGGGGCGCAGCCCCTGAATACAAGGGTCTGAATATTACAGGAACGGAGTGCTGGCCCGAAATCACCCCCCACGTTTGAGCTTCCAAGAAGACCTGTCACGGGCGAAAGGCTGTTGATGTGAAGCCTGGATGAGGCAGGGGCAGAAGTCCCGGTGAGCAAGCCGCAGCTGAGAACAAGGACATTTTCAGGACCCAACGGCTCTATACCAGGAGCAACATGCCTGTAAAGGAATCTAACATTGAAACCGCGACCGGTCAGAAATCTCCGGGCCAGTCCCTCTGGAAACGCAGCGCACGTCCATTTTCCGAATGTGAGATTCAGATCCAAGATTCGCCCTAGAAACGACATACAACGACCTCAGTTGAAAGGATTGGAAAGGTGCCATGGAACATCTCCCTTTGCAGCAGGGTGGGTATAAGAGATTGAGGCGGCGATGTCAAGAAATACGCTCAAAGACCTCGCATGTTCGTCATTAACCCGGGCGCAAAGCACCCAGCTTCCAGTAAGGAAGCGATCCTTCAACGGACAGAATTTACAAAAGCACGGTTCAGTGTGTAAGCATTTGCCACTTCACAGCAAAAGATTGCCCACTTGAAGAGGCTATCCTTACACACTCCTTCCCTCTTCCCGCCAGTGGAAAGCTAACCCTTTGGATTTTATGAACACTCTCCGACAAAGGATGGGCTCTTTTTTGGCACGCTCATTGCTGTCATTGGGAATAAGCAGTTCATTTTTGGTTCATGGTGGTTTGACCCAAGCCATCGGCCAAGAGACGGGGAGCGGGTGATGTGTGGAATTGTTTGCTATGTGGGCGAAAAGGCTGCTAAATCTATCCTGCTGGAGGGGCTCAAGCATTTGGAGTATCGCGGGTACGACTCGGCTGGCATCGCCGTAAGAAACGGTAACCATGTTGCTTTTCACAGATCTGTTGGCAAAATCGCCACACTTGAAAGCCAACTGAACGGCCTGGAGATTCAAGGTCACTGCGGTATTGCCCACACCCGCTGGGCAACCCATGGCGAGCCTAATAAAGAAAACGCCCATCCGCACCGCGACCAAAATGAAAGCGTCTTCGTCATTCATAACGGCATCATTGAAAACTTTCACGGCCTCAAGAAGAAGCTAGAAAAACAGGGAATTTGCTTTCGATCTGAGACGGACACGGAGGTTCTTGCCCACCTGATCGCGCTGAATTTCAACGGGGACCTGGGCGAGGCGGTTCGGAAAACAATGGCCCAAGTGGAAGGCACTTTCGGCATTGCTGTGATCCACCGTCAGGTGCCCGATGAGATCGTCGTGGCCAGGCGGGGAAGTCCCTTGGTGATCGGCATTTCCGAGGATGGACATTTTGCCGCATCGGATGTGTCCGCGTTACTCCGCTACACCAACAAGGTTGTTCACCTCCAGGACAATGAATTGGCCTCCCTTTTCAAGCATGATTTTAGGATCTCCACAGTCCACGCAAAACAGGTCCAGCGGCCTACGGAGAGCGTGGAATGGAGACCCGAGGATGCGGAGCTCAACGGGTTTCCCCATTTTATGTTGAAAGAAATCTTCGAGCAACCAGAGACCATCAGAAATGCGCTGAGAGGCAGACTGGAATCAGGTGAAGGCATCCCCAAGCTGGGGGGCATACTCCCGGTTTGGGAGGATTTGAAAGCATGTCGTCATATGCTGATTGTGGCCTGTGGCACTTCGTATTACGCAGGTTGCGTTGGAAAGTACATCTTTGAAAAGCTCACGGACATTGACGTTCAAGTGGAGCTGGCCTCTGAGCTTCGGTATCGGAAACTGAACTTCCCTCCGAATACATTCGTTATTGCGATCAGTCAGTCGGGTGAGACAGCCGACACCATTGCTGCCATCAGAGAAGCCAGAAGGAAAGGCGCGAGACTCCTAGGAATCGTCAACGTGGTCGGGAGTTCCATATCCAGGGAAACCGAAGCCGGGGTATACAATCACGCCGGGCCGGAAATCGGTGTGGCGTCCACGAAAATATTCACGTCCCAACTGATCATTCTTACGCTCCTTGCCGTGCTTCTGGGGCGGCACCAGAAGCTTTCCCTTACCGAAGGGGTCGAAACCATTCGGGCTCTCGAGGCCCTTCCTGAGAAGGTGAGCCATGTTCTTTCCCAAGCAAACCACATTGAAGCCATTGCCGAGAAGTATTACCATTGCGCCAACTGGCTTTTCCTCGGGAGAAAGTACAACTACCCCATTGCCATGGAAGGCGCCCTGAAACTGAAGGAGATCTCTTACATTCATGCAGAGGGATACGCCGCCGGAGAGATGAAACACGGCCCCATTGCCCTGATCAATCCCGATATGCCGACGGTGGCCGTTGTGCCCCGGGACGAGATGCGTGAAAAGATGATCAACAACGTCCATGAAATCAAGAGTCGGAAGGGACCTGTTATTGCCATAACAACAGAAGGGGACAAGAAAATCGGGGGTCTGGTGGATGAGGTCATTGAAATCCCAGTCAGTCTTGACTTCTTAAACCCGGTGCTGGCGGTGGTGCCCTGCCAGCTTTTGGCCTACTATTGCGCTCGGTTCCTGGGCCGGGAAATCGACAAGCCCAGGAATCTGGCAAAAAGCGTCACCGTGGAATAGGGACGAACTGATCCCTCGGGCGTGAAACCACTTTTTATTGAATATCAATCAGTTAAAGGCTTTCAACCAGGGGACTGACCCTTCGCTTTTGTCTGGTCGACCTTGGACCGGACTTTTCACAATGGGGGTCGGAACGGAGAGGTTGTTTTTTTTCCTCAAATGTGCCATTGATGTTTCCTGTGTATACAGTTTTTCGGTAGGTTTTTTCGTCCTTCCAAGGGGCACTTGCCCCACGGGTTCGTCTCCGCAAACCATCAAACAAAAAGCGGCTACCCATGGCTTAACCTTAACCAGAAGGGCACAACGATGCGCCCCATAAACAAAAGGCAAATCTTGATTGGGGGTTTTGTACTTCTTCTGGGTCTGATCCTTTATCTGACGCAAAGGCCTCCAGATCAAACCTATTTCCTTTATAAGTTCAACTTTCCGCTCAGCCTGCATCATGTTCTCCCGAAAATCTTTGGTCCTGTCGCCAATTACTTGCCAGCATTTATTCACGTATTCGCGTTTACTTTGATCACGGCCGGCCTCCTATCCTGCAAAAAGAAGGGATGCCTCGTCATTTGTTTCACCTGGTTTCTGATCGATTTTGCATTCGAGATAGGCCAAGGATTCGGCGACCGCTCAGTCGCCATCATCCCGAAATGGTTCAGCGACATCCCTGTTCTCGAAAACACAAGGGCGTTTTTGCTTCGGGGAACCTTTGACTTTGTTGATCTCGTGGCCATGGCCCTTGGTGCCTTGGCCGCGTATTTTGTTTTCTCAGTAACCATGGAGAGGAGGTACACGTCATGACCAAAAAACGAATTCCCTCGGCAGATGTGTTGCGTTATCTCTGCTTGCTCTTGGTCGTCGCCTTCGGATTTGCGACGATTATCGCCACGGGCGGCGGTGGAGGGGGTGGCAGCGGGGGCAGCACAACTCCTGCCACGACCTCTTCAAGGGGTACCGGTTCCGGTTCCGTGGCCGTGTTGATCGCTGATGGGCCTGCAGATGGGTATCAAAGCATTTGGGTTTCTATTACCAAAGTCTCTCTCATACCCCCGGAAGGCAGTGGCCGTGATCCTGTGGTGGTGTTCCAATCGCGCTCACCAAGAGGTTGTAAGGTGGACTTGCTTCAATATCGGGATAAGGACTTTCTGTTGACCCTCAATGATCGTGTCCAAGCAGGACTGTATTCAAAAGTGAGACTTGAGGTTGCAGAGATCGAATCCGAAGGGGGCGACTGCGACGACAAGTGGATCAAGCTTCCCAGCAATAAAATAGACCTGAATCCCCAGGGGCCTATTGAGGTGAGATCTGGGGAGGCGCTTGCGGTTCGTCTCGATATTGACGCGAACAAGTCCATGAAGCTTGATGTGGCCGGAAATTCGGGAAAGTGCATATTCAGGCCTGTTGTGTTTGTGGATATTGAAACGGTCGAACTGCAACAGCGCTGTCCCCTGATTGTAATGGGCGAAGTCCTCCAGGTTTTTGATCGGAATGGTGATACCTTTTTGGAGGGGTTTAGACTCGAGCTTGACGGGGATCGAGGGCCCCTGACTGTTCGCCTGCTCCGTGACACCGTGGTTTTTGACGAGGACGGTTTTCCTTTGAAATCGTATGCGACCACTGATGATCTGAAGGAAGGCGATATGGTGTGGGTCAGAGGACGCCTCGATGAGTACGGCAAACTTAATGCCTCCGAGGTCGTCATCGGGCGCGTGCTTACGCTTAACGGGACGGCCCAGGACTCTCCCGATACGGATGGGGTGTTTTCCTTATTTCTGGATGAGGGCGAACCCTTCACCGATGACTCCCTCAACGTCAAGGTATTTGAAGGAGACAGCCTCATCCTTTTCGGCTGCGACACAGTGGCCACCTTAAGCGATATCCGGCGGGGTGTTCGCGCTAAAGTCGTGGGCAAGTATTCCGGAACTGAGGATGTGTTGCGGGCAGCTGTTGTGTTTCTCAAACCTGAGGAAATTACCGGAGAGATTGTGTCGATCATGGATGCGGAAGGCGGCAAAGATCTTACCATCCGGCAAGCTGAAAACGGTGAAGTAACTGTGTTCCTGCCTGCAGACACCCCGATAAAACTCCGAGGAGACGGACAAGTTCCCCTGCGGTTGCTTTGCGAGGGAAGGATGGTGAGGGTGATCCTCGATCCTGATAAGCTTTTGACAGCACAAAAGATCGAAGTTGAGGAAGATATCCTCGAGGGCGAAGTGACGGCTGTAAATGATTTGGAGAGTACGATTTTCGTAGATGGGCAGAGAGTCTTTGTCACTGCTTTCGCCACGATAATGGATCAACGTGGGGGAGAGGACACGCTCGTGGATTTCGATCAAATCATTCCCGGTAACATGGTCAGGTGTTTCGGACTTGACCCGTGCCCCGGAGATGTTGAGTTCCATGCGTTTGTGATTCTTATCCCGGAAGATGAAACGTAATCTCATGGTGTGACCTGAAAATCTTCACCAGGGTCCCATCGCCGTCAAACCAATGGAACCATAAGTGAAGGCAGAGCCATGGTGGCTCTGCCTTCTCAATCGAAAGATCTCACTTTCACACTTCTCGGATAAAATAGGGTGAAGCCCTGGTCGCTTCACCCCTTTTATTGACTGGATTGATCGCCCGGGTTACATAAATCCGGGTCAGATGCGCAGTCGGAGCATCTCGTCGCAAAGCTCCTCGTAATCGAAGGCTCCTCGCGAACTGGGTGCGAATTTCGTGACAGGTTTGGCGGCCAGATTCGCCTGGTTCAAAGACTCGCTTTTGAAAACAATGGTTTTTAGCAGCCGTCGTCTGTGCTCTTCCAAAAATTCCTCGAAGATGGCGTTCGTGCGGGTGGTCCGCAAGTCGAACATGGTGATCAGAATGCGATAGGGCACATTTTGTTCATCACGCAATTCACGGGCCACATCCAAAAGAGCATCCAGACCGTTCACAGCACCAACGCCCGGTTGAACAGGGATCAGGAGGAGATCCGCCGCCATAATCGCATTGTAGGTGAGGATGCCGAGAGTGGGTGGGCAATCCAGGACGATCTCGCTGTAATCATCCCGCAGGCTTTCCAAGGCACGCCACAGCCGTTCCTCACGCCGGATGCGGCTGGCGAGCATCTCTGCGGTTTGGGTCAGTTCTCGGGTTGCCGGGACAATGTCCAATCCCGGTATCTCTGTGTGGGATACCGATCGGGCAGATTGGGAAGGCTTGTCCATGATAAGATCGCCAGCGTGCCTCTCCGGTTCCTCCCTGAGGAAACAATGCGTGGCGTGAGCCTGCGGGTCCAAGTCGACCAGCAGTGTCCGTCGGCCCCTGTCGGCAAATTCGGCAACCAAATTGACGGCTGTTGTTGTTTTGCCGACGCCGCCCTTTGTGTTTGAAATAGTCGTAATCATGGCCAGCTCCTATGTGTCAAATGAAGAACCTCATATCCACAAGCATATCCCCGAAACGGTTTTTCACATTTTCTCTCAGGGTTTGCTTGTGTTTCTCGATGGCCTCTTTCATGTGCCTGAAAACAGGCCCTATTTTGATATTTATACCATCATTCTCGCTTTATTTCAAACATTTCATCGCCATTTTAGGTATAAGTATTTGATATTTAGTAGCAAATTTATTGATAAGCCATGGTGGCCCGCGTGGAATTCGTACCTTTTACGACGATGAGGAGGAGAGTTCTTCCGGTAAATGAGTGCGGGTGATTACACGGGAAAGCCGTTGACCTCACAAGAAGACCGTGAAGGGTTTTTTGAATGGCTGTCGAAGACCCGCTGCATTATAGGGGGGGCGGGAGGCCTTCGTCATTTCAAGGTTCGAATATATGATTTCCGACAACAAAGAGGAACGCTACCCCTGGCACTCAAAGCCTTCTTGGATAGCGTGGCACAATATTGCCCGAGAAAGCGAAAATTTTTCTTGCTTTCTTTGAGGAAAAGCGATTAATGATAGCCCAGACCGATTCATGAGCCATTTGGTTCTGGGGTGCGCGTTACACTGATCAATTCCTTTCTTTTTGGGAGGAAAGAGAAAGTATTCAAGTAACGGCACATCCGGATGCCCCCGGTTTTGCCGGGGGCTTTTATTTTTGAAAAGGGCATGAGCAAAACGCGTGGATGTGGTAGTATGTGCGCTCCAGCCTGTTTAGAATGATGGCGATCACTTAGAGCGCGGGATTTTGCAATGCCTGCTCCACCGGTCGGGCGCACCCAACAAGGGGATGCACAGGCGCGGTGGCATTCCTTGTAGGAGCCTTAGCCATGACCAAGGATGACCTAAAGCCTCCTCCCAACTTCATCCGTAACATCATCGAAGAGGATCTGAAGACCGGCAAATACGGCGGGCGTGTTCATACGCGATTTCCCCCCGAACCGAATGGATATCTTCATATCGGCCATGCCAAATCCATCTGCCTCAACTTTGGTCTGGCGACCGAGTACAGGGGACTGTGCAACCTGCGGTATGATGATACCAATCCGACCAAAGAGGAATCAGAGTATGTGGAGTCCATCAAGGAGGATGTCCGGTGGCTCGGATTTGACTGGGATGACCGGGAATACTATGCATCCGATTACTTTGAGCGGCTTTATGAATACGCCATTCAGCTCATTGAAGCGGGCAAAGCCTATGTTTGTGATCTGACTGCAGAGCAAATCAGAGAATACCGCGGCACCTTGACGGAGCCGGGCAAAGACAGCCCCTACCGAAACCGCTCAGCAGAAGAGAACCTGGACTTGTTCAAACGCATGCGTGCAGGAGAATTTCCCGACGGTTCCCGTGTTCTTAGAGCAAAGATCGATATGGCTGCACCCAATCTCAATATGCGGGATCCTGTCATGTACCGCATTCTGCATGCAGAGCATCACAGAACCGCCAATACCTGGTGTATCTATCCGACCTACGACTTTACCCACGGACAGTCGGATTCCATCGAAGGGATCACCCATTCCATCTGTACCCTCGAATTCGAAGACCATCGACCACTTTACGATTGGTTCCTGGAACAACTGGGAATCCATCACCCACAACAGATTGAGTTTGCCAGACTTAACCTCAGCCACACTGTTATGAGCAAGAGGAGGTTGCTGGAACTGGTTAACCGCGGGTATGTATCGGGGTGGGATGATCCACGGATGCCCACCATCTCGGGCTTGCGGCGCCGTGGTTATTCGCCCCAATCGATCCGTAACTTTTGCGAGCGCATCGGGGTGGCCAAGAGAGACAGCGTGGTGGACATCGCTTTTCTGGAGCATTGTGTCCGGGAAGACCTGAACAAACAGGCCCCACGTGTTATGGCTGTATTGCGCCCCTTGCGGGTCGTTATCGACAACTACCCAGAAAACCAGGAGGAAGAACTGGATGCCCTGAACAATCCTGAGGATCCGGGCATGGGCACAAGGAAAGTTCCTTTCTCACGTATCCTCTACATCGAGCAAGAGGATTTCATGGAGGACCCTCCAAAGAAATTCTACCGTTTAGCACCCGGCCGGGAGGTGAGGCTCCGATATGCCTATTTCGTTAAATGTGTAGACGTGGTGAAGGATGAG
>Ga0209635_10004774_pt1 | contig 10663 bp, 10 predicted proteins | sample DeeMarSWOR230_32_FD_187463 | JGI IMG/M metagenome (GOLD analysis project Ga0209635, IMG submission 187463) | Marine sediment microbial communities from White Oak River estuary, North Carolina - WOR-2-30_32 (SPAdes) (version 2) | ecosystem: Environmental > Aquatic > Marine > Intertidal zone >...
TTTTCTATCTGCACGCCAATAGTTTTAAAGATGAAGGATTTGAACTTCTTAACAAAATTGGTAACTTAACTGAGAAATATAGTACCCCTTACTTTGCTAATGTTAATCAAAATAGGCAAGCGAGTCCATCATATCTCTCATCAGGTTGTCGTTTAGCTAATGATTGGACGGAAGACTGGGAGCTAGACACTATGAGAACAGGAAGTATTGGAACGATTTTGATAAATCTACCAAGAATCGCGTATGAATCTCATGGTAGAGAAACAATCTTTCTTCGATCAATTGAGGAATACGTAGAATTAGCTACCAAAGCATTCAAGATTAAATTTCAGTCCATCAAAGAAAGGATGAAGAGTACACTTCTTCCATTTCTCTCTCACCCTTTTATAGGTGAACAATACTTTAGAATTGAGAACTCGATTTCTCAAATTGGTTTTGTAGGTCTTTCTGAAGCAGTTGAAACCTTAACGGGTTCTGAGGTTTACGAAGAAAAGAGCGCATATGAGATGGCATTAAAACTCATAAGACATATGTCGAACTCAATTAGAGAGCTTTCAAAGAATACACTATTAAGAATACGTATTACGGGAGCTAATACTTTAGATGCGGCATATCGATTTGCTAGACTGGATATAGAAAAATATGGTTGGAGTAGTACCTCAATAAAACGAATCGGATCGAAACCACATTATTCAACTTTAATGACTGCTCCAACAGAAATTGATCTAACCTTAGAAGAGCGACTTAGAATAGACGGCGTCTTCCATTCATTATGTTTAGGGGGACATTTAGCTGTTATAGAATTAGAGAATCATAAAACAAATGATCTAATAAAAACTACCAAAGATATCATTGAAAGACACAAAGTGGGCTTTTTTACTTATACAAAAAACTACTCATACTGCTTCAAATGTGAGAGAAAAATAAAGGATCATCCTTCTAAATGTCCTAACTGTAATTCAACTGAAGCAATCGTTCGATACAATCGCAAATTAAACGGAGAATTAGTTTTAAATAATGATTAAAAAGAATAAAGAGTTCATTAGTAAATTAAACTCTTTATTCAAGACGCTATAAAATCATTGGAATTACTAGTATTCCATATACCAAACATTTAGAGCAGAATTTTGTTAATTCAACCCGTTTAAAGTTTGAAGATTTTCTATTTTATAGTAAATTAATGCTTAGAAAGTGCAAATGATCACCATTACTAGTCGAGTATTTTAAATGAAAACGTTCATATTTTTTAATAAATCCTTGAAAGGAGTTGTGTCTTGGAGCCTACGCATCATGGTTGAACGGTCAATTAGATTCTTGGAGTCGTGTTTTCCGATCCTTATTGATGGAATTGATGCGTATATTATCAAGCTTAAATTCTAAACCTTATGAAGCGGAGAATCATAAAATGCAAGGATTTCATCTTCTATTTAATTTCAGAAATGAGGGGTTACAGTGAAGCAGATTAATCCTGAGATCGTAATAAAGAGGGGGGGAATAGTAGAGAATTTTGATAGGACTAGGATCGAAAACGCAATACAAAAAGCCTTCAAAGCTGTTGGAAGGTTAGACTACCTTGAATCCTCAGTGATTTTAACAGATATCGTTATCGAAGACATCATAAAACTCTTTGGTGTAAAAGCGTCTGTGGAACAGATTCAAAACATCGTTGAGGACGCTTTGATGAGGGAGGGTTTCCACGATGTGGCGAAGGCGTATATTCTCTATCGGAAACAGCACGAAGATCTTAGAAACATGGCTTTTCTCCTAAGCTCTGATGACCTGATAGACAGTTATTTGGATAGAGATAATTGGCTTGTTAGAGAAAACGCGAACATGTCTTACTCTTTGCAGGGATTAAACAACTTCGTTAGTTCAAAACTTGTTTCAGAGTACTGGCTTTCCAGGTTATACCCATCTAAAATTGGAAAATTACATAAAAATGGAGACTTCCACATTCATGATCTTGGAATTCTGGGTGCTTATTGCGTTGGATGGGATCTAAGAGACCTATTATTGGTCGGGTTTAGAGGAGCGAGAGGGAAAATTGAGAGTAGACCAGCCAGACATTTCCGTGTTGCACTCGGACAAATAGTTAACTTCTTTTATACAATCCAAGGAGAAGCTGCTGGAGCTCAAGCTATGAGTAACCTTGACACTTACTTAGCTCCTTTCATAAAATACGATAAATTAAGCTATCAAGAGATTGTACAAGCGATTCAAGAGTTCATTTTTAACATGAATGTACCAACACGAGTGGGATTCCAGACACCATTCACAAATCTTACATTAGACATTACTGTACCGTCATTCATGAGAGAAGAACCAGTAATCATTGGTGGAGAGTTGAAGGAAGATGTTTATGGAGACTTCCAAGAAGAAATGGAACTATTTAACAAAGCATTTTGTGAGGTCATGTTTAATGGTGATGGAAATGGTCGAGTGTTCACTTTTCCCATAATCACTTATAACGTTACTCCAGATTTTCCTTGGGAATTTGAAGAGTTATGGAAGACGACAGCTAAGTATGGTACTCCATATTTTTCGAACTTCATAAATTCTGATATGCGCCCTGAAGATGTAAGAAGCATGTGTTGCCGTCTAAGAATAGACAATCGAGAATTGAGGAAAAGAGGTGGCGGATTCTTTGGTGCAAACCCATTGACTGGTAGCCTTGGAGTTGTAACGATAAACCTACCTAGAATAGCATATCTGGCAAAAAGCAGGTTCTTTGATAAACTCGATGAACTGATGGAAGCCGCAAAAAATAGTCTAGAGACAAAAAGAAAAGTCATTGAAAGAATGTCTGAATCAGGATTGTATCCGTATTCTAAATTCTATTTAAGACACATACACCAGAGTTTTGGTAAATATTGGAAGAATCACTTCTCAACTATTGGTCTTGTTGGAATGAATGAAGCTTGCTTAAACCTTCTTGGAGTCCCGATCTATACAAGAGAAGGATCCAAATTCGCGAGAAATGTTCTGGAATTTATGAGAACACGTTTATCAGATTTTCAGGAGAAAACAGGAAACATCTATAATCTTGAAGCAACCCCTGCTGAAGGCACCTCACATCGATTAGCGATGATGGATAAGCAAGAATTTCCAGATATCATCGTCGCAAATGAGGAAAAAGTAAGAACGGGCGCTGCACCCTTTTACACAAATTCAACTCAGCTGCCAGTTGATTTCCATTGTACTATTCCCGAAGCATTCAAACTTCAAGATCCATTGCAAACGATGTATACTGGTGGCACTGTTTTTCACATGTTTATGGGAGAGTCTTACGCAGATTGGAGATCGGTATCAATGTTAATAAGGAAAGCAATGGAGAATTTCCATCTTCCATACATAACTTTCTCTCCAACCTTTAGCATCTGTCCTTCTCATGGATATCTAAAAGGACGCGAAGACAAGTGTCCTATCTGTAACGAAATTTGTGAGGTCTGGTCTAGAATTGTAGGTTACCTTAGACCAGTCGATCAGTGGAATGATGGTAAACAAGCAGAATTCAACATACGAGAGACATTTAGTATAGAAGAAAGTGCTATTCTTACCCATTGAATGACTGAAAAAACTAACGATATAATGAGATGCGAATCATCCAGTTTTTTATTGGTTTCATTCCGTCCTAAAGATATACGGATTACTCGATTGCTCCCAATATTAATGCTAATAAACCCATTCTTACAACCATTCCATACCAGACCTCTTTAAAGTATTTAGCATGTGGTGAAAAATCCACTTCATGAGCTATTTCTGTAATCCTTGGAAGCGGATGCATCAAAATCATCTTTCTTTTAGCTGTTCTGAGAGTGTCTAATGTTATTTCATAAGAACGGGCAACCTTTTCAAACTCTTCAATATCAGGAAACCTCTCTTTCTGAATCCGAGTTACATATAGAACATCTACCTTTGGAATAAGAGGTTCAAGTTGATCAGTTTCTATGACGTCGATGTTTTTACTAACATCATCAACGATCTCACGCCTCATTTTCAAAAGGCTAGGAGAGGAAAGATATAACTTTACATCGTCATATTGTGCTAACCCATATGCTAATGAGTGGACAGTCCTTCCATGACGAAGATCGCCAAGAAATGCGATCGTTAGACCGTCGATTTTCCCTAATTCACGTTTTATTGTATATAAATCCAGCAATGCCTGAGTCGGGTGTTCCTCCGTTCCTGAACCAGCATTAATGACGGGGACAATTGCGACTTCAGCTGCAAGTCTAGCAGAACCCTCAAGTGGATGCCTGAGTACTATTGCATCAACATAATTTTCAACAACTCTAATAGTGTCCGTTAGGTTTTCTCCTTTTTTCACACTGCTAACCATTGGTTCAGCGAAACCTAAGCTTGATCCACCTAACTTCTTTATAGCTGATTCAAAACTAAGCTTAGTTCTTGTACTTGGTTCAAAGAAGAGTGTACCAATTATTTTTCTTTTTAAAATGTCAGAACCAGCCTTTGAAAGAGGTTCCATAAGTTGAGCAGTGTCAAGTATATAGTCTATCTCATCCCTATTGAAGTCTCGTATCGAAACAACATCCTTACCCTGAAGGTCAATCTGAGCCAATCTAATACTCTCCTAGCCTAAACATTAATACCTCATAGTTTTAAGAGTTACAACAGCGAATATTATTAATATTGATCGTTAATATTGAGGTAATTTCTTTTGATGAAACCTATCTTGAGTGAAACCTGCGTAAAATTAATCAAGCAAGCGTCAACAATACTCCCAAAAGATGTGATAAACGCGTTAGAGATAGCAAAAAGTAATGAGACTAACTCGACTGCAAAGAGTCAATTCGATGCGATCTTAAGTAACATTAATCTAGCAAGAGAGAGGGATCTGCCTCTTTGTCAAGACACAGGGATTTTTAGTTTCTATCTCGAAGCAGGAACCCGTTTCCCTAACCTAGATCAGATACCAACGATAATTACAGATGCAGTAAAAAAAAGTACAAAGGAAATCCCTCTTAGACCAAATACTGTTGACCCTTTCACTGGTAAAAATACAGGAGACAATACTGGAAGACACATTCCCTATATAGATTGGACTCTGGTTTCAGGTGACACGTTGAAGATTACTGTATTACCTAAAGGTGGAGGGAGTGAGAATGTGAGTAAACTTGGAATGTTGTCAGCTAGTGGCGGTATTAAAGCTGTCAAACATTTTGTGATAGATTCGATCATCGAAGCTGGAGCAAAACCTTGTCCTCCAAACATTATAGGAGTAGGTATTGGTGGAGGCAGTGACATTGCTATGAAATTAGCCAAAAAAGCAGTTATTAGGCCGATAGGAGAAAACCATCCAAATGAAAACGTAGCTGAGTTAGAGAAAGCAATTCTTATTGCTGCTAATATGACTGGAATTGGACCAATGGGTTTAGGAGGAAAAACAACTGTATTGGATGTACATATTGAGTATGCTCACAGACATCCCGCAAGTCTCCCAGTCGCTGTTGTTTTCCAGTGTTGGTCAGCGAGACGGGCTTCAGCTAATATTACTTGTGAGGGAAATGTAACATATCTTTCACATGAGGAGAGTTAAATGGAATATCATATTGAAACTCCAATTCGAGAGTCAGATGTTCGACGATTGAAGATGGGTGACATCATCTATGTCTCAGGAGAAATGTTTACTAGCAGAGATCAAGCACATGTCCGTGCTTTAGAACATCACAAGTTAAAACAGGTTCTCCCATTTGATCCATCTGGGAAAGCACTTTTTCATTGCGGACCTGTGGTTAAAAAGATAGATAGTGTGTGGAATATCGTAGTAGCAGGACCTACAACGAGCACGAGGCTTGAACCTTATCAAGCTGAATACATCAAAACTTTTGACGTCAGAATAGTCATTGGAAAAGGAGGAATGGGTGTAAAGACTACTAAAGCAATGCGGGAATTTGGCGCGGTTTATGGCGCTTTCACGGGAGGGGCTGCTGTTCTGGCAGCTGAAAGTATCAGGAGAGTAAAAGCTGTAGACTGGTTAGATTTAGGTATTCCTGAGGCGGTTTGGCTTCTTGAAGTAAAAAAGTTTGGTCCCCTAATAATTGCTATAGATTCTCATGGTAATAACCTATACCAGCAGATAATTAGGAAAGTAAATGAGATGAAACCAAAGATTCTTGAAAGATTGGAATCGTAAAGTTTTACCTTCCTAGATTAAATATGTGTAAAGGTACATGCGGTAGAAATTTACCAATGAGTGAAACGATTCCAGGACCATCTGTTCCTTGTATACATACGATAACGTGTTCTAATAATCCAAGACTTTGAACTTCAACACTATCGTAGGAGACTTCTGCTTTTTTTAAGGCTTTTTTGACTTGGTTATATGGAGCTCCAAGAACGATTATTCTGTTTAAATCCGTTTTCCTCCATTTAATGTAATTTGTAACTTGTCTTTCAGATAGTTTAGCTAGGATGTTTAACGACTTAGTATTCACTTCGAAAATCTTAATTTCAAGCGGTAAGAAATCATGTAAACAAAATTTATTGATAACTTCTCGAACTGGAATCAACTTACTTTCAAACAATTGCTTTCTTAGAATATATAGTGGAATCAAACAATCAATAGGTTTAGGACTAGTAATTCCAATATCCACAAAGAGACCAAATCCAAAATCGCCAGAATTAATCACTCGACCTTGAACAATCGAATTATCATTCAATTCTTCTAATTTCTCATAGGTTCTACCAAACTGTTTTTCTAAGTATCTTGAAAAAAAGGGCTCGTCCTCACCAGACACTTCAATTTGAACCCATCCCCGTTCTGTAAGACCTTTAATCTTCACGTCAACCTCAATATTTGATGAGATATTTGATAAATATCGAGAAAGTTGTCTATACGTGTTCTGTTTGAAAGGACCGTAAATCTTTGTTAGAATGGTGAAAATTGTCATTTGAGACTTCACCTCATCAGCTGTTGAAGTTCTTCGTGAATATGATTGAAGCGCTTAATAGAAGGGTGAGAAGACCCTAACAAATCAATGATGTGCTGAAGAGCAATATCATATGAAATTTCTTTACAATTTTCTATAAGCATATCTGCATAACTAACAATTTTCTCCTCCAAAGTCTGAGGCAGATAATCTCTTCTTGGGAGACCAAGCTTTTCAGCTTCTTCAGCTGTGATTCCAGAACCAATGTGAACTTCAATTATTCGAACAATAGATTGGGGAAGACAAAAACCAACAGCTATTTTTGCCCCATGGATTCCATGATCAATTTTATGAGTCTTAGAACGGCCAATGTCGTGTAAAAGTGCTCCGACAGATACAAGCTGAATATCAACATCTACACCCTCATCTCTTATTGACAATGCTATCCTTGTAGCTAGATCCGAAACAGACTTGCAGTGACGTATAACTGATTCTGAACATCCTGTCTTCACTAACATATTCAAAGCCTCCATTTGGGAGGGGGTTCCTCTATTTTTCAAAAGGAGTCACCGCACAATCTCAGAGTCTATCAAGTTCAATAATCAGTTCTTTTATCCGTTCACTTAATCGTTCCTTCATTTCTGTGTTACCAGCGTACTTAAGAATAGACCCACAAATGGGACATCGAAATATTGTCTCCATAGCTTCTTCGAAGGTTAATCTACGGCAGTTAGGCGTTCCACATGAGTAGAAACTGTGACTTTGTTCGTAATTTAATCTTGATTCTAGTTTTCCAAGGATCCTCATCTTCAGACTCCTAATGTATGCTTCAATGTGATCAGGTTGCAATTCCCATCGAAAGATAAACCATCCAGTATTAGGATCACGTATCCTATTATAGATTACAATGGAATGATTATAGAGTTTGAATAGTGCTTTTCGTGCGTCATTAAGGCGCATTTCAGTGGCTTGAGATATCTCATCGTCAGTGGCTTCGCCTTTATCACGAAGAATTTTTACTATTTTGATGGCATCTTCTCCACCGATGATACGTGCTACATTAAAAAGAAGCTCATCGTCAACAGGGAGTGCCATGAATTATAACCTCAACAAAAACGAAAGTATCTTAATATTAAGGCATTGGAGAGACTTAAACCTATCCAGAAGAGTAACAAATCGAAGTGTTTTAAATCGTAGGAGTATTGAGGAATGACAGTATGGATTCTTAGATTAGGTCATCGATTAATTCGAGACTCTAGAACTTCAACCCATTTGTTACTTGTAGCTAGAGCTTTTGGCGCTAATAAGGTACTCTACACCGGTCGAGTAGATAAAGCTCTAGAAGAGAAGGTTCAAAATATCGTTGATGATTGGGGTGGTTCATTTAGCATAGAATATTGTAGTGATTGGAAGATTGCAGTAAAAGAATGGAAAATTAAGGGAGGAGAAATTATTCACCTAACAATGTACGGTTTGCCAATACAGAAATTTATCAAAAAAATAAGGTTATCCAAAAAACCTAAGCTTGTGGTTGTAGGAGGATCAAAAGTACCAAGTGAGATTTATGAAATAGCTAACTGGAATATTTCAATAACTTCACAACCACACAGTGAAATAGCAGCTTTAAGCGTGTTTCTACACGAATTCTTTGAAGGAAAAGAATTGATTAAGAGCTTTGACGGAGCCAAAATGAAAATAAAACCTCAAAAACGAGGAAAGAAAATTATTACTAATGATGAAGTCAAATACCCTCTATAATTTTGACTTGATTCCCTCCTATTTCCGCTATCCTACCCTGAATTTTACCAATAAATGAAGGAAGAGCGGATATGGTAACATTAATTTCATCATTGCAGTAATTAACACAAACAACATCAGCCTGATTATAAAGTTCAGAAATCAATGACATACTTTCACTATTCTGTGGAATAATGAAAGTAATTGTAACATATTCTTCTAAAAAGGTGGTGATTGAATTTACTAATTCATTAAGATTGATACTTTTTATTGCTGAAACTGGCACAGGATTTGGTGCGAGTCCTTCAAGTTGTTTGATCCTGGCATTCAATGATTTGTCTGTAATTAAATCGATTTTATTTAATACAGTAATGATAGGTACACCTATGACTCCAATGTCATTTATTGTGTCAAGACAGACATTCAATTTTCTAGTAACATCTGATATCGGTTCACTGACATCTACGATCAACAGAATGAGGTCAGAGAAGATCGTCTCTTCTAATGTTGAATGAAACGCCTCTATAAGCTCTAAAGGAAGTCTATCTATGAACCCAACTGTATCAGTTATCAGCACCTTCCGACCATCAACATTGATGCGCCTAGTTGTTGTTGAAAGCGTTGTAAAAAGTCCAGGTCCAACTAGTGTCGACTCCTTTGTCAAAGAATTGAAAAGGGTGCTCTTACCAGCATTTGTATAACCAGCTAAAGAGACAAGAGAAAAGCCGAGTTCTAGTCTTCTTTTTCTGTGTAGACCTCTTTTTTCACGAATATTTTGTAATTCTCGCCTAATTTGAGCCATTTGTCGTTTTACATGTTCATAATAGATGTCTATCTCATATTGTCCTAAACCCATAAACCCTGGTTGTTCGCCTGTTCTCGCAAGACGAACACTCTCTCTCGCACGTGGAAGTTGGTATTGTAACTCTGCGAGAGTGATTTGAAGTTTGGCTTCTTTAGAAGTTGCTCTTCTAGCAAATATTTCTAAGATAAGTCGGTACCTATCTATTACCTCTACTCCAGTGATTTTAGCCAGATTATATGCTTGAGCGGGTTTTAGCTCGTTGTCAATTATAATTTTTTCTGCTTTTACTTTTTCCACCAATTTGGCAAGTTCTACAGCTTTTCCTTTCCCAATCTGATAAGCGGGATCAGCATACCGTGTTTGAATTAGAATTCCAACAATATCATATCCTGCTGATTCTACTAATCTTTTAATCTCTTTAACATTATAATTTTCATGATAGTTTCTTCTATGTACTATAACAGAAAGCGTTACTTTTCCTCCTCGTTATTTTCATGTTTTTTAATTGTCACTACGTCTCCAAGGGTTAGCTCTATAGGTTTAGTGATCGACTCAATTTGAATTCGTATATGATCTAAGGGTTTAAGGAGATGGATTTTCAAGGCGCGTTCTAATTTTTTAGAAAGGCGTTGATCAGGAATCATTTTTTCTGTTTCAATTTTTTGTAATACAGAAACTTTCTCACCTATCTTCTTTCCTAAATCTTCATGGCTTAAATCTTGTCTTCTTCTTGCATCCCTAATTATATCGCCATATCCTTCTATCAACTCTAAGTCTAATCCAGAAGGGGTTGTCACTTTTTTTCGATGTCTTTTTGGTTTGAGAGAAGCAAGTCCCGTTCTTTTACTTCTATGAAAGGTTTTAGAGGAAGGCGTCCAAGTTGTTGTTGAAAGCTTTGCGCAGCTAATGCAAACAGTTAATTTCGCTCCCGAGATCATGACTCTGTTTGGTGGACCAACGATCTTCTTTCCACAGATCTCACATTCCAAACGATTTGACCAACCTTTTTGACTCATAATAATGTTATTGTCTTCTAAATACCTTTTACTAAGTTAGTAGAAAAATTGCATAGAATGTCTAGATTCGAGAGGGAACTAAGTTTAAGGAAGATTAGAGGTGTAGCTGAATATCAATTTGGTGCAGGTGTAGGTTCTAAACTCTTCCCAGCAGAGGTGAAAATTGTCTACTCAAAGAGAACAGGAAGGATAAGGTATGTTTACTTTAAAGAACA
>Ga0209635_10004777_pt1 | contig 10661 bp, 7 predicted proteins | sample DeeMarSWOR230_32_FD_187463 | JGI IMG/M metagenome (GOLD analysis project Ga0209635, IMG submission 187463) | Marine sediment microbial communities from White Oak River estuary, North Carolina - WOR-2-30_32 (SPAdes) (version 2) | ecosystem: Environmental > Aquatic > Marine > Intertidal zone >...
TATGGTATTGGTATTTTTGGGTGTTTACCTCGTTTCTTGTGATCACGGCCAATATCGGTAGGAATTTAGAGAAGGAAATTTCAACGATGGAACAAATTCAAGTTCCCTGACCTGCTCGCCTCCTTCATAAAAAAGAAAATAGCTAAAGGCTTGGGAATGGAATCTCAGAAGTGTGCTTTTAACAAATCCAATTTTAGTAATTTAGCGAGAGTAAAAAGTTGAATGTAAAAACCGATAATCGAGACGTAATGGTTACTCTGGACTCAAAGAAAGTATATGTGATACTCGGCTCAATTTTATCAGTTTCATTCATATTGCGATTCTATGGAATTTGGAATGCGGAGCACGGGGACGAAATAAATGAGATCTTCGAGGCCCTGAGGGTTTGTTCTGGGCATTTCAACTATAATCGTTGGTTTAAGAGATTCTATTTGTATATCTTGTCTTTTGAATTTGGCATTTATTACTTAATTGGGCACCTATTTGGCTTCTTCGGAACACCGATACAGTTTGCCAAGGAAATCGTTACGAATATGAAACCGTTATTTATCATTGCACGAATCACTAATGTAATCTTCGGAACATTTTCCGCTTTCCTCGTCTACCTTATAGGAAAAAGGATGTCCAGCGCCGCAGTTGGTCTGCTTGCAAGCCTTATTTTCTCATTTAGTGTTCTCCATGTAGCTTCATCTCATTACGCGACTGTTGACATATCCATGTTGATGCTCCTTTTGCTAGCCATGGTTTGCATATTGAATATTATGGAACTAGGCGTAAGCGTGAAGCATTATTTTTTATTCGCTATTTTCGCTGGGTTGGCCATCCAAGCTAAAATTCCAGCGATAATCGTAGTATTCCCTTTTTTGGCTGCCCACCTATTAAATGTTTTTTATCTTAAAAAGGATGAAATTAAATTAATCTCGTTACATATTCTCTTCGCTGGCATTGGCTTAGTCATAGGTCTTATTTTAGGAAACCCCGCAGTGCTGTTTAGGCCAGATGCTTTTATAAAAGCAGCACTAGGTATAGGTACTGGCTTCACCAAACAATCAACGGTTTATGACTTCGTCCCGAGTGGATGGGATATGTACTGGAAAGTCATACTCAAAGATTTGGGAATAGCTACTAGCATCTTAGCATTGTGCGGAATAATCTTGACCATTACCAAAAGAGACATAAGGTATTCTCTGATCTTGGCTTTTATCATCCCCTTTTATATAATCATGGCTTCAAGCAAAAAACTAGTGTTTGCAAGATACATGATACCAGTTATCCCCTTCTTATGCTTATTCGCCGCGCATTTCCTACTTTTCGCCCTAGGGAAAACAAAAATCCTGAAAAAAAAACTCATATTTGCTACACTGGTTGGACTAGTTTTAATCTATCCAGTCTATCGAGCGCTCAAATTCGATATCTCTCTAATGGGCCTTAATACAAGATATCTGGCCGGCAAATGGTTTGAGGAAAATATACCCGCTGGCAGCAAGGTACTCCTCGAGTCAGGAAAATCGATAAATTCACGCGGAATATTTATATCGGAATCTCCACAAAACATTTTGGACAAGATGTCACGAGTCGAACAATCTTTAGCCCAAGGACAGAAGCATTATGACCATGTTGGCATAGTAGATCGAAACGCATTAATATTTTATAAACTACAGCTGGAGACCTTACCGGAACTCACATATGATATTACCTCAACAGAATTCAATAGAAATATTAAGCCCTACAGCTACTACATAGCCAATGGTTATGAATACGCGGCAATAAACTCAGATACTCAGGACTTTTACCTAAGTGATTATGCTAGAAATCTTCAACCCACTCTTTACAACTTTTACGAAGATCTCATGAATCGCGGGGAATTGATTAAATCCTTCGAACCTAACTTCTTCCATAGAGGACCTAGGTTCCGGATTTTCAGGTTTCGTTAACCAAAGCATTTCTGAGCGCATTTTTCCACTAGAATATCAGTCAACATCTTTTCCCCTCATAAAGCAACCGATTCTTCTTCAGCATGCCTAGGAACATTCTCGTTTTAACTGCCGGATATGTGGGTGTACCTCAGTTTGGAGGTTGTCCCAGGATTTATAATTTTTTCCAGCATTTGCCTAGTAATTACCATTTGTTCTATTACACAATTCACACATACGGTAATTTCGATGAAGCGAAACAAAATGCCATTCGCGAAATACTACTCAAAAAGATGAAAATACGAAAATTCCAATACAAAATGATCCCAATTAAATATAACAAATTCGGAAAATTACTCCACAAGCTCTCCTTCCAGCCATATTTTTACGAAGGGCTTAGGAGAAAAAAGTATTTCAAGGATATTAAACGGTTCATTGATCATTTTTGCAGAGACAACAACATTTCCCTCATATATGCCGGAAGTCTGGAAGCAACACAATTCTGCTTTGGTAATAGTTTACCCCTAATATCCGATGTTCACGATGCAATATCATTGCTCGCTAAAAGGTCTGCAAATTTCGAAAAATACCCAATAAAGAAATTAAAACTCTTGAGTGAATCATACTGTATAAAAAGATATGAATCAAGATGTTGTAAAGAAAGCAATTTTTACATAGTCAATTCCAGTGAGGATGAAAAATACCTATCCAAATTTCTCGATAATGCGAAACTTAGAATAATTGAAAATGGCGTTGATTTTTCATATTTTAGGTATAGATTCAATAGGGAAATGAAGAACAAAATCCTCGTATTCACAGGGGATATGTCCTATTCACCCAATGAAGATGCCGCTCTTTATTTCTCAAACCGTATATTTCCAGTATTGAGGGATAGATACACCGGCTTACTATTCAATATTGTTGGCAAAAACCCCCCACAACGCCTCAAAAAACTAGAAAACAAGCCAGGAATTACCGTGAAGGGTTTTGTTAAAGATATACGACCCCACATTCACGAGGCCGTGGCTTACGTTTCTCCACTTCGATATGGAACAGGAATGAAAAATAAAATCCTTGAAAGCATGGCCCTGGGAACACCAGTTCTCGCGTCCCCCATTAGCTGTGAGGGTATATCAGTTAACCACGAAGACAATATCCTTATAGCAAATAATGAGGAAGAATATACACAATGGATAGAACAGTTGATTCTCAATAACAATTTGAGGAAAAGGCTTTCCGAAAACGCTTATACAATGGTTAAAAAACACTATAACTGGACCGAAAAATCTCAACAGCTACAGAATTTAATAGAAACGGTAATCTAAACAACCCCCAACCGTGAAAAAGAAAATATTACATCTAATTGAATCTTCGGAAGCTGGTGGCGCCGAGACTATCTATGCAAATATCATAAGATCTCTTAACAAACATAAGTACGTTTCAATTGCCGGAATTTCAGGAAACGGATTATGGTTAACAGAAATCTTAAAGGATATTGAGCTCAAGATCATTCGCCTTGTGAGAGAAAAACCATTCGATCTAAATTTCTTACACAATTTAATTCACCTAGTACGTAGAGAAAATGTCAATCTAATTCATTCTCACATGTTTACCATGAATTTCTATGGTGCATTATCTTCAATGATGACGCGAACTCCTCTTATCTGCACAATGCATGACACATACTATGATCTTTCCAAGCGAAAACGCATTCTCATGTATAAATTCATTTCAGCTATAGCCAAATCAATTGTAACTGTATCCCATGATATGCACACCACGGTGAACGATAGAATTTCGAGAAAGAAAAATATAAAATGTATTTTAAATGGGGTCGATGTCAAAAGATTTGAATCAAAAACCAAGGAAAAATTGAGAAGAAGTAGAGATATACCACATGGTGAATTTATTATAATTAACGTAGGTAATCTCTATAAAGTAAAAAACCATCTCCTCCTAGTGTATATTGCCAAGAGGCTGACCGATGTTATTCCCAATTTTAAGCTTATCATCATAGGAGAAGGCACAGCCAGGGATGATATCGAGGGAAAAATAAGGGAATTATCCCTTCAGGAGAAGGTAGTTTTGTTAGGGTTAAGAAAGGATGTCTCCGAATGGCTATCGCTCGCTGATGTGTCTGTATTACCATCGCGATCAGAGGGTTTATCAATTTCGCTCTTAGAAGCCATGTCTCACGGTCTTCCCGTTATCGCATCGAACGCTGGTGGAAATAAAGATGTCATAGTAAAGGACAAAAATGGTATCCTCGTAGAAGATTTTGGCATCTACACATATAGCGAAGAAATTCTTAGGCTTTACCAAAACCCTTGGCTGCGCGAGTATCTTGGAAAAAACGCCAGATCCACTGTTGAAGAAAAGTTTGGTGCAAAGAGAATGGTAAAGCAATACGAAGCATTATATGCCAGCTGCGTAAGATGAAACTGCTTACCGATCAAACTATCCCTCAAAGCGAAAGATGGAGTAGGGTCGCCGATACCATCCACCCAGATGATAACCAAGCACGAAATAGAAGGTTCCTTGTGAGGAGTATATCAAAAATCATACCGTCTAAATATAAAGCAATTTTTGACGCGATCGCCCTTGATAAGCATTACGATGCAGTCGTATTGACCCCTTCTACCGGTATTCGGTATGCATTTGTTAACAGCATGCTACACAGAAAGCCGAAACCCAAAACTGTTCTCTTTGAATTTTGGCTACATGAGGACAAGGGGTCAATCCATGCGTTTAAGGATTTCTTTCGAAGAATAGCTCTTCAAAAGGTTGATCTGATAATAACCCCTTCAAGAGAGGAAATAGTAAGATATTCGCTAGAATATAAGATCGACAAAAGCAAAATTATCTTCATTCCATTCCACACTAATGAAGAAACACTAGAATTCCCTGTACAGTACGGAGATTACGTATTCAGTGGAGGAAGGTCTGGAAGAGACTTCAATACCTTGATAAAGGCCATTGAGGGAACCAATATAAAGCTAAAATTGGTAGTGGGAAAAGATGAGAAATTAAAAGAAGATATTGCCGATAATATTGAAGTTTTCACAGAGATTGATTTCAGAAAGTACCTAGAATTGCTGAAAGACGCAAGAATAGTCGTCGTTCCCTTAAAACCCGAAAATAGATCTTCTGGTCAAGTGGTACTCTTAGAAGCAATGGGAGCTGCAAAGCCTGTAGTGGTGACTAAAACCGTTGGAACCGAGGATTATATTACTGACGGCCATGATGGTTTTTTTTGCTCTCCTCATGATGTTCAAAATTTAAGGAAATTACTATTAAAGTTGTTTTACGATATCGACCTGGTTAAAGAGATTGGAAGAAACGCCCGGAACACCGTCGAGGGAAAATATCTATTGGAAAATTATGTCAAACAAAATTTAGCGGCTATAAGAAGATTGATTGAGCATCGACAGGGAGAGTTGATGTGAAGGTTGCAATAGTCGGATGTGGAACCGTGGCAAAGAAGCACATCAGTTTCATTGCGGATATAAAAAATGCTGAAATAACGGCATTAATGGACAATAATAAAAAAGCCCTTGAAACTTATGCTTGGATGTACGGCATTCAGGGGAAATACACCAACATTGGTAGGATGATTAGGGAGGAGAATCCTGATGTTGTTCACATCCTGACTCCGCCCGATACGCATGAAGAACTCGCATTGAAGGTGTTACGTAAAAAAAAGCATGTGTATGTCGAGAAACCGATTGCACTTAATTTAAACGGTGCAAAGAATATGTATCGTTTGGCACACGATAGTGGAGCTAAGCTTTGTCCAGGTTACAATCATCTGTTTGATCCCTGCATGCTAAAAGCCGAGGAAAGAATAAAGGATTCCGATCGTTTTGGGAGGGTGGTCTTTGTTGAAAGCTTTTATGGCATGAACGTAAACCGAGACGATTTAAAGAGAACAGATCGAAATGGGAATCCTCACTGGAGCTACGGACTGCCCGGAGGACTATTTCATAATTACCTGGACCATCCTTTATATGTACTCTTGAAGTACACGGGTAAGCCGTTGAGAATTAACGCTTCCACAAGGTGTTATGGATCGTTGCCGCAGAATCTGGCTGATGAATTATATATTTTCATACAAGGAACCAAGGCTAACGGTTTCCTGACACTTTCCTTTGTTAGGCGGCCATTACAACATTTTGCCAAAATTTATGGTGAAAAGCAATGCGCTCTGATTAACTTCGATACGATGACAACATGTTTCTACCGGGACAGTGTCCTACCCAAAGCTCTGTCCAAGGCCACAACGAATTTGAGTGAAGCCCTATCTCTCACAACCTCTACCTTCTCCAATGCCGCAAATCTTTTACGTGGGCGTCTGAGGCCCTACCAGGGTATGAAGGATTTGATAAGCGAATTTTACAAGTCAATAGCGGAGAATTTACCTTCACCAGTACCAAAGAGCCTCGTGTTGGATGTAGCCGAAACTATAGAAGCGGTTTGGTCTCAAGTAAATCGTCTTCACTTGGAGTCATCACCCATACCGGCGAGGCAAACGTTCGATAAGACGAAAGACAAGCTGCTCATAACAGGTGCGAGCGGTTTCGTTGGTAGACGCTTGGTTAACAAGCTGGTTCAGGAAGGATATTATGTCCGAGCCTTTGTCAGAAAGCTGAGCTTCACGAAGGAATTGGAAAGGCTCGGTGTGGATATACACTTCGGGGATATCCGGGACATACGAACATTCGGTGCAGTAATGAATGATGTCGACTGTGTCGTTCATTTGGCGGCTGCAACACATGGTGATTATGGCGATTCCTACGACATCACAGTTACTGGTGCCAAAAACCTTATCCAACTCGCCCGGGAGATCGAGATTCGAAAAATTATCTACATGAGTTCCATGAGCGTTTACGAGGTTAATTCAGTGAAGCCACGGTCTGTACTGGACGAGACTCACGAATTAGAGCGAAATATGCAAGCTAGGGGTACCTATTCATGGTCCAAGGGAGAAGCGGAACGACTTATTCTCGAAGCAATGAACAAGAATAAAACCGCCGTGTGGAAAATACTGAGACCTGCTATGATTTTTGGCAACGGCTCTGATCCATTTCTGCCACCACTCGGAGTCTCAATAAGGGGACGCATAAATATAATATTTGGTACGGGTAGGGAAAAGATCAGACTCGTCCATGTAGATGATGTTGTGGATGCTATCAACCTTTTAATTGAAGAAAAAGGCGGTGAGAACAAAATATACAATGTAATCTCTCCCGAAATGCTAACAAAAAAGGAATATATCAATCTGATTATTAAGAAAATTTTTCCGAAATCATCGTCACTATATGTTCCCCATGGAATTATAAAAACTGGCATTCTCATGGGTGGAGTGCTGGCTAAGTTATTGCAAAAGTCGCCTCCTCTTACCCTTTATCGCTATAACGCTTCGCAAAGGGATGTAGTTTTCGAGGGATCGCTTATCTCTAGAGAACTCGGCTGGCATCCCCATAAAAAAATCAAGGAAAGACTGGAAGAAACATTCACCTAAATGGAGATAAATAGCAGGAATCTCATATGCTCTTTGAAATTCCCATGTTTATAATTCTTACAGTTCTATCAGTCTATATAATTTATCTCTATTATTTCGCCTTGGTGAGCTTCATTTTCAGACATACAAATTTTGAGAAGAAGAGAAAAAGCATCTCTACATTTAATAAATTTGCATTAATAATACCAGCCCACAACGAGGAATTACTGATTGGAGAATGTCTCGATAGCGCTTTTAAAATTGAATATCCAAAAACGAAGTATGACGTAATTGTGATAGCAGATAATTGCGATGATTCTACGGCGGATATAGCGAGAGGGGCTGGCGCTATCTGTTACGAGAGAATAGATGATTCTTTAAGGGGTAAACCTTTTGCATTAAACTGGATATTCACGCAAATCCCCCTAAATGTCTATGACGCATATGTTATTATTGATGCCGATACAGTAATTGACAAAAAGTTCTTATGGGCTATGAATACTGAGATAAATGCTGGGTATAAGGTCATCCAAGGATACTTTGGTATTTCCAACCCCGACGAGAGTTGGATAACCAGGCTGATGGTAATACCAGGTATTTTAAAATACAGGTATCGGTACGTCGGAAAGAAAGCTATGGGACTATCTTGCCCGCTCATGGGTAACGGGATGTGTTTTTCTCGTGAGGTTATTGAACGCTATGGATGGGATGCACTTACTCTTACAGAAAACTGGGAATATTATGTCAAATTGCTCTTGAGAGGGTATTACTCAACATACTGCGATGAAGCATACATCTATTCCCAGACTGCAAAGACTCTAAAACAGGGCAAGGTTCAGAGAAAGCGTTGGCTTAAAGGAAGGCTTCAAGTGATTTCCCAATATTTCCCTGCATTAGTAGCTGAATTTCTTAAAAAAGGGAACGTAAAAGCAATAGATTGTTGCGTTGAACTAACATTGCCATCGATTTCCATGCTTTTCAACTATGCTGCGATTTTATTCTTCTCAACAGTAATGATAAATTTTGCTCATGAATTGGACACAGTATACAGCTGTTGGGCTATCTTCCTGATGTTCGTGATGTTTGCATATTTTTGCTTGGGCATTGCATCCAGTAAATCACCCCTCAAGACCTTGCGGGCTCTTTTGAAAGCACCTATATTTCTCGGATGGAAACTGGTGATATCTATTACGAGTTTGTGTAGCTTGACAGAAAATCGTTGGGTGAAAACAGATCGACATTTATCTTCATGATAATTTAAGCTTTCCAGTTGGTACTAATTAGGCTTTGATACGTCAATATTATATCGATTATATCCCTAATTCACTCGACTGATCGAAAGGAACTCTTTGGATATAACTATCTGTTAACTGCTATTCATCAACCTGATCACATAGTTACAAAGATCTCGAGGGACGATAAAAAATCATGGCGATGATTGGTGCAGGGAAAATAATATCAAACACAATATTCCTTACTCTAAGCTCCTTATTTAATCTCATCGTTTCTCTAATCACTACATCAATCATTGCAAGAAACCTGGGGCCAGAACTTTATGGAAAATACACTTTTGGTTTAGCCTACATTTTACTTTTTAGTGTGTTTGCTAACTTTGGATTAGAATCCTTATTTATCCGAGAAGTAGCTAGAGACAAAAAAAATATTGATCATATGATCGTTGATATATTCCATATGAAAATTTTCTTAGCCTTGTTTACAGTATTGCTCGTTATGACATCAGTAAACTTTCTAGGTTATCCTAAGTCAACTATAACCGTCATTTATATTTTGTGTGTTGGACTTTTTTTCCAAATCTTATATGAACCTGTTATTTCTGTGTATAAGGCCTTTGAAAAAATGTCAATCGTAGCGATATTTCGTATGGGATTCAGAGTCGTCACAGCGATCATTATTATCTTAGCCATATATTTTGGCATGGGCCTTTTCGGTATCGTCACGGCTTTTTCGATAGGAAATGCTATTGTATTTATGGCCTCTGTCGCACTTTTTTATCGCAACTTTAGAATAATGCATTTTAAACTTAACCCTAGGAAATGGGTAATATTAATAAAAGCCGGTTTTCCATTCTACGTATCTGCATTATTGTATATGGTCTATTTAAAGACAAACGTATTAATGCTTTCAAAAATGATCGCGGATAGAGAAATTGGTCTTTACATGGCAGCGGCAACCTTAGTGGAAGGCCTATATTTTATCCCGGACGCTTTTAATATGTCTATTTTCCCAGCTTTTTCCCGGATCTATGGCGATTCCTTCGGAGCACTAAAAATAACCTTCGAAAAAACAATAAAGTACCTGACCATTATCACCGCTGGTATAACAAGCGGGACGCTTCTGATCGGCGATAGAATAGTTTTACTAATATACGGAAGAGAATTCGTAGCATCGATCCCTGCACTCAAGGTCTTGATATTCTTCTGGGTTTTCATGTTTTTCTCCAATACCCTTTCCAGTTTACTATTTTCAATTAAGAAGGAAAACCTTCAAGTAAGAATAACAGGATTAGCTCTGTTAATAAACATTGTGCTTTGTTATATTCTGATAAATCAACACGGTTTCTTAGGCGCTGCGTGGGCGCCGGTGATAACTGAAGCTTTGACAATAGGGATCATTACCTTTGTTCTTCGGAATTGCAATCTAAAGTATAAACCAGACCTCTTCCTTCTGCGTTTGATAGTGGTAATAATAGCAATGAGTATAATAGTCAAGCTACTCATGAACGCAAACCTACTCATTACCATATCTGCCGGGGCTTTTTCCTACATTTTTTTCCTCTTTTTTCTACGAATCTTTAACAAACAGGAGATAAACTATCTATTATCCGCTATTAAAAGGCATTGAAGTAAGATAGACTTCAAGACTATTCTCCAAGAGTTCAAATAATTTTCCAAGCGTCAAAATATCCTTGATTTCGGAATATTGACGCGAAGGTTCCAAGGTTATGAATTCAAATAAGTGGCCACAATTTTAGCCCTTGTAACTTAGGTGCGTATTTTGGCATGTTCTTTGCTGATTTTAGAAACCGGGAGCAGACGACTCAGCGACCTGCTCTCGAAAAGACAATAACACGAACAGGAAACGCTAGGACCAGCAAGAGGAACAATTACAAAAATGTAACGCAGGTTACAAATTTAGCGCAGAATTCGGGGAGAATAAGTGTCGAAGAGGCCATAGGGGTTCGTTTTTAAGATCACGTACGGGGGGTGAGAAATGATAGTCAAATTCCT
>Ga0209635_10004781_pt1 | contig 10660 bp, 9 predicted proteins | sample DeeMarSWOR230_32_FD_187463 | JGI IMG/M metagenome (GOLD analysis project Ga0209635, IMG submission 187463) | Marine sediment microbial communities from White Oak River estuary, North Carolina - WOR-2-30_32 (SPAdes) (version 2) | ecosystem: Environmental > Aquatic > Marine > Intertidal zone >...
AAAGTCATTTAAATATTTTATTTTCATGCTTGTAAGTTGAGATAAACTTAATTCTTCAGATGCTTTGTAAGCTGCATCACTTAGTAATGAACCCATGGCAGCAATCACTCTTTCATCAACATCATCGGCTTTTTGAGAAGCCAGTACCAATCCCGTGGAGGTAGAAAATAAAGAGGCTCGGAAATTACCATTATCATTTAATTCTTTAAGGACCATTTCTAATCTGCTAACCATAAGAAAAATCACATAATTTTGTTAATTGAATAATATTCTCGCGTAAAATATCTTGTATAATAAATATGAACTTTCTATTATTTAATATTAATTAATTTTATAATTAACATATTTAATTTTATATATTTAGATTAATTAAAAAACTCGTTAAAATCTCATCCTTATCTATATTTAGGGTAATAACACTTGGCCTTGCTCTTGGAGTATCAAACCCTTTTTTCTGGGGTGGTGCTTTTGGTTGAGTAGGACTTCCAGGATTAATAATTAATGTATTATAAGGAGTTCCCTTTATCATTGGTTGATGGGTATGACCAGTAATTAATATATGTAAATTATTTTCTTTAAAAAATGCTTCTATATCCTTTGGTGGTTTATGAATTACTCCTATATTGTATTTACTCACCGAAAATTTAATAAACTCTGGCAAATTTTCGAATTTATCTTCATTTCCACGTACACATTTAGTTGGTGCTATTTTTTCTAGTTCATGCAAAAAAGATCTATTACATACATCTCCAACATGAATAATCTCATCTACATCTTTAAATGCTTTTTTCAATTGGTCTATTAAATTTCGAATCTTGAGTATTTCATCCTTAGGAGTAAAATGAGTGTCTGCAATTATACCAAATTTAACCATAATAATCTTAACTTCTTACATTAACAAAATACTAACTAGAAAAATAATGCCCCCAAAAAGGAAATCTGCTAAAATTCTAACAATTTTATGCGAAGAAGTTTCTTTTATCCTTATATTATTTTTAAAATATGAACCAAATTCTTTAAAACCAATTGATAAGCCTTCTTTAATCCGAGGAAATTGCAATATTAATAATATTATGCTGATTATCAATAATGGGCAGTATAAAAATAGTGCTATAGGAAAAAAGTCATTACCTTGCAAATAATTCCATACTGCCTGCAATGTAATGATATTATTAACAGCATGGGCGAAGATAGCAGGGAAGAGCCACCTTTTTCTTATTACTATCATTGCCAGAATTATTCCTACAAAAAATGTTTGTAGAAACCAAATCAAGGGATAAATTATAGGTAAGTCTATTGTGTATGGCGTAAACATATAATTGAAATGACCTAAACCAAAAGAAAAGGAAGATATTATTACAGCAGACATAATAGGAATATAATCACTCCCTCTATTAGCCAAAAATCCTCTATCTCTTGATTCTTCATATATAGAAACACTAACTTGGATTATTATTACAGAAATGATGAAAATACCATAATTTTCTGATAGATAAGAATTTAAAGAACTTGGAGAATTAATATTTAAAGCAATTGTAGAGTAGTCTAACAAATCAGGTAAAAACAAATAAGTAAAAAAATCTAATGGGATAAAAACTAAAAACAATAGAAGAATGCCATATAATAGTTGATATTTATAATTTTTTTCTGAAATGCTAAATAACGCTAAAAATTTTTTCGAAGAATTGATATCCTCCTTTATTATTAATTCTTTCTTTTGTGGTTCAAAGGCAAAATTAGAAACAAATAGGAAAGTTGGAATTGCAGCTACAATAAGTAAAGCTCTAAATAAAAAATATAAAGGTTCATAAGCTCTTGAAGTTGCATCTACTATTAAATTTGGTATAATTAGGAGTACTAAAAAAAAAATAAATATACCAAGGTAAATTGTTAGAACTTCTAAAAAGAAATAGAGTCTGTGCTTAAATATTAATTTTATTGAACTCTTAGTCTTTGCCATAAATTAATCGCATATTAGTTAATATGAATAACATAGTATTGATTTAAAAAATTTTAAATTTTATTATTTTATTTTTTCTAATACTTGAAAAATCATCTTTAATTTTAAGATGAAATTATTAAGTATAACTAAAGGAACCAAATTCTGATTTTATTTCCACTTTATTTTTATTTTGCTTGGATGTTTTTTCACATTGACCGATAACTTTCGAATCAATTTTGTATTTTTTGGCAATATCGATAATATCCTTAGATAGAGAATCATTACAATAAATTTCCATTCTATGTCCCATGTTAAAAACTTGGTACATTTCATTCCATGGGGTTTCAGATGATTTTTGAATAATTTGAAATATTTTTGGGATTTTAAACAGATTATTCTTAATATATTTTAAACCACTCCCGAATTTTAATACCTTTGTTTGTCCACCACCAGTATTGTGGATTATTCCATGTATTTCTTTCTTGAACCTTTTTAGCATATCCAATAGAACTGGAAGGTAGGTTCTTGTTGGAGAAAGAAGAGCTCTGCCAATTGTCATATTCAGATCTTTAAGTTCATCTGTTAATAGGTAGTTACCAAAAAAAATCATTTTCTCATCAATATTAGAATCAAAACACTCAGGATATTTTTTATAATAATCATGGGAAAGCACCCCATGTCTAGCTAAAGTCAATCCATTACTTCCTATTCCACTATTATATTCCTCCTCGTAGGAAGCTTTTCCATAACTAGCTAAACCTATTATTACATCGTCCTTTTGTATATTACCTGCATCAATTACATTATCTCGTTTAATTGATGTAAATATAGACGCATCAATTAGTAGGGTTTTAACTATATCACCTACGTCAGCAGTTTCACCCCCACAAGGAATTATATTTAACCCATAATTAGAGAGTTTTCTGCTATAAGATTCATATTCATTAATAATAGTACCAATAATATCTCCAGAAATTAGATGACTATTTCGGCTGATGTTATTAGATAAAAACATATCCCCCGTTTCTCCAACACATAATATATCATCTATATTCATAACAATAGCATCTCTCACGATGCCCTTAAAAACTGATATATCATTGGTTTCTTTATAATACATATAAGCTAAATTAGCTTTTGTACCTGCTCCGTCAGAATGAAAAATGGAGCAATAATCATCTCGATTATAAATATCTCTAACAATTTTACAAAAAGCACTGGGAAATAACCCCTTATCGATTGATTCAATTGCTTTATGGACCTCCTCCTTTTTGGATGAAACTCCTAACTGAGAATAAATATCCTTATTATTAGTCATTTTAAAAATCAAATTTATTTTTAAGAAATTTTATTAAATCTTCAGTTTGAACAATTGCTTTGCCAATATATTTATGAGGATCTAATAATTCATCTAATTCTTCCTTAGTGAATTTATCTCTAATCTTATTATTTTCAAGCAAAATATCTTTAATCAAGCGATCTTCTTTTTTAGATATAATAGCAGATTGTCGTAAGATTTCATGCCCTTCTTGTCTTCCTATACCTTTAGCAACTAAATTCACCATTATTTTTTCAGATAAACAAGCTCCTTTTGTTAGGTTAAGGTTCTCTTCGATTTTATTCATATCGAATTCGATACCTTTTAAGTTGTTAGTCAATTGTTTTATCATAAAATCTAAAAATATAAAATTTTCAGCAAAGATGATTCTTTCATTTGCTGAATTTGTTATGTCTCTTTCATCTTCAAGTATAACATTATCCAATGCAGGAATTACGTTAGATTTAAGGATTCTTGCTAAACTACAAATTCTTTCAGACTTATGGGGATTTCTTTTATGAGGCATCGTTGAGCTACCTACTTGAGCTTTTTTGAATGGTTCAAACATTTCGGCTATTTCAGTTCGTTGTAAAATTCGAAATTCCGTAGCTATTTTTGCTAAGGTTTGACCAATTAATGAGGTTAAAAGTATTACCTCCGCATGCCTATCTCTTTGAATTATCTGATTTGCAATTAGGACAGGATTTAAATCAAGTTCTTTCATTACTTCTTTTTGCAATTCAACACCATAATCTCCAAAACTCGCCATAGTTCCAATTGCTCCTGACATCTTTCCATAAGAAATACGCTCAATTACCTCATTTAAACGATCAAGATGCCTATTTATTTCATAAGCCCATACACCAAACCTCATACCATACGTCGTAGGTAGAGCATGTTGTCCATGTGTTCTTCCAATGCAAACAACATTCTTATTTTTATCCATTAAAGAAATTAATTCATTTATTAAAATTAAAAGAGATTTTTTGATGTTTTTCAGCGCCTCCTTTATTTGTAAGGCTAATGCGGTATCTTCGATATCATAACTAGTTGCCCCTAAGTGTATATATTTACCCGCTTCACCTTCGCATTGTTCTGTTAATGCTTTTACCATAGCCATTAAATCATGATGAATTTCACTATCGATTTGTTTCACACGCTCTAATTTCACATATTTTAGATTTGCTTTTTTATTAATTTCTACTGCTACTTGTTGAGGTAAATTACCAAACTTTGCATGAATTTTTGCTAAAACAGCCTCAACTTTTAGCCAAGTTTCCAATTTTTTTTCTTCTGTGAATAACTCAGCTATCTCAGTGCGATAACGGGTCTCAATCGGATGAACAAATTTATGGCTCATATCACTCAACTTTACTCTTTCTAATTTAAATTAAGTAAAATTTTAATATTATCTTTTTTATTAAAAAGCTGATATCTTATTTGAGTAGGATTAACAATTTATGCTTTAATTAGAAGAATATTCAATCATTAATAATGAATTCCTATGTATTCTATATAGCAAATCACTAAATTTTTTATCTTAATTGAATTTTAAATCTTTCTCGCTTTCTGTAATTTGGAATGCAGAATATTCAGAAATATAATTTCTATAGATGTTATCATTGTGGAGAATGGTACTATGTGAATAAAATAATAAAAACAAAGAAATGTTGGAAGTGTAATCGTTCATTCCAGTTTAAAAATTCAGCAAAGTTCTCAAAAAAGTGTACACTTTCTCAAGCAACTAAAATTATAAAGCATCTAAAAGTGAAAGCAGAAAACAAAAACTTAACAAAATATCAAAAAAGAATTTCAAAAGAAATTAGTTGAATTGAACTAATTTAAAGAATAAAATTCTTTAATTTAGTATTACTCAATCTTTTTATTAGATTTGTTTTTTTTCAGTCTCACTGCAAAAATTATTAGTAGCTGGGTACAATGGAAATTGCTGATGAATTAAAGATATATGATGATAATTTGGTTAAAGAACTTTCAAATTTAGCTAGAAATAATATTGAATATTGGGATATTAGAACGACTCTAAATAATGGAACAGTTTTAAATTTTACAAATCAACGAAGTAAAGAAATTAGCTAATACGAGACTTTAGAATGCGGAATAAGAACATTTATAAATGGTGGATGGGGTTTTTGTGTCTTAAAAAAAATAGATAAAAGTAATATAATAGATGGTTTTTTGAAAGCGATAAAACTAGCAAGGAAATCACAATCTCTGTGTAAGTTTAAATTTAATATAAAAGAAAGTAATCCTCTCAATAAAAAATTTAAAATTAATAGTATAAGGAATTTGGAAAGCATTGATATTCAAGATAAAATTGAAATTGTAAAAAACCATGAGGATATATCTTCAAAATATTCTAAAGAAATAAAAAATACCCGTACGGTATATTTAGATGGATATTTTAAAAATTTATTTTTAAATTCATTCGGAAGTCATATTTACCAGGATCTAGAAGTTTTACGCCTTTTTTCAGCCGTTTATGCTCAAAGGAAAGGATTAATCCAAAACGCAATGAATTCAGTAGGAGGGGTTGGGGGTTTTGAAATCATGGAAACCGAGGCTGCTCAAAATATAAGTTTAAAATCAGCAAAACAAGCAATAATGCTTTTAGATGCTAAATCTCCTGTTGGTGGTAAATTTAACGTTATAATGGATCCTAAATTAACAGGAACATTCATTCATGAAGCTTTTGGTCATGCATGCGAAGCTGATATTGTTTTAAATAAAGAAAGCATATTAGAGGATAAAATCGGAAAAACTGTTGCAATTGAAGAAGTAAATATTATCGATGATCCAACTATAGGTCAAGGGAAAAAATTTAATTTACCATATGAATTATATGGGAGTTATAATGTGGATGATGAGGGGATTCCTTCACAAAAAACCGTAATAATTGAAGATGGTATTCTTCGAAACTTTTTACACAATATAGAAACAGCATCCAGAATGTCAATAGAGCCTAATGGCCATGGGAGGGCAAACTCAAGTGTTGCAATCCCTCAAGTCAGAATGGGATTCACCTATTTGGAGCCAAAAGATTGGAAGTTGGAGGAAATGATTGAAGACACTAAGTCTGGAGTACTTTGTGAGGATTTTCAATATGGATATACAGATACCACCACTGGAAATTTTCAATTTAAATGTAAATTTTCTTATAAAATTGAGAATGGAGAGAAAAAAGAATTAATGAGAGATGTGTCTCTTTCTGGAATGACATTAGAGGTGTTAAAAAGAATTACAGCTATTGGGGATAAAAGTACTTTTAATTATTCTGATGGCATATGTGGGAAAGGTGGTCAAGGTGTGCGAGTTTGTGATGGTGGACCGTTTATTAGAATTGAGGATATTACTGTGGGAGGACTTAATTAAATGCAAAATAAATCTGATGTTTCTAATCTAGCATCATTCGCACTTAATATTGCTGAAAAGTTAACAGCAAAATTCGCTGAAATTTATTTTTATCTAAGTGATTATTTAAATATAGATATAGAAGAAAATTCAATAAAAAATAATGAAATTGGGAGCGATCTAGGCGTTGGAATTCGTGTTATCAATCAAAAGGGTTCATTAGGGTTTGCATATACAAATAGACTAGAAAGAAAATCTATTGAGAAAATGGTTAAAACTGCTATCAGTATGATGAGAACCGGAACTGAAGATCCTGATTTTAAAGATTTACCCCCTAAGTATGAGGTTTATAAAACCGTTAACGGTTTATATGATAAAGATATAAAATATTTATCAATTGAGGATTCAATACTATACGCAGAAGATTTAATCGATATTTGTGATAAAGATGATATGGCAATTTCCCAATCAGGGAATTTCTCATCTAGTTATAATAAAACATTTATCTTCAATTCTAATGGTCTAAGTATAGACTCAAAAACTACAATTAGCTCTGTTTCTTCACATGTTATTGTTAAGGATAAAATAACAAATGATACTTCTTTTGGTTTCGAAAGTCAGATTGAAAGGAATTTAAATTGTATTAATGGTAAAAATGTTATTAAAACCGCGTTGAAAAATGCGAAAAGGAATTTAAATAGAAAGAAAATAAATAGCATAAAAGCACCATTAATTCTTACTCCAAAAGGGGTTATTAGCTTCATTTTAAGACCATTAGCTTCAGCTATCAATGCAGAAACCTTCCAGTACAAAAGAAGCTTCCTAGTTGACAGGAGAGGCGAATATCTTGGACCAAAATTTTTAAATATTGAGGATAATGCTTTAATTGATGGTGCTGTAGGATCTGCTACGTTTGATGGAGAAGGTGTGCCATGCAAAAATAAAAGAGTTATCGAAAAGGGTAAGTTTTTAAAATCTGGCTTATTACACAATAGCTACACCGCAGGAAAAGAGGGTATTGAGAGTTCTGGAAATGCAGCACGTGATTCATATAGTTCTCTTCCAGCTATAGGCATTACAAACATGATTCTTCAATCTGGGAACTCATCTAAAGATGAGATTATACAGAATGTCAAAGAAGGCATCCTTTTAGATTACACAGGGGATAGACCAAATATTTCTACAGGTGATTTCTCAGGGTTAATACTTCAAGGAAATCTGATACGAAAAGGAGAAATTTTAGATGCATTAAATGAAACTATGTTTGGGATTAATTTATTAGATGTATTTAGAAATATTGAGGAAATTTCTAAGGAATCAAAAACTTATGGACCCTTTCAAGCTCCATTTGTCAAAATTGCAGATGTACAAATTATCGGTAGTGCTTCTTAAGGTATAATATTCAATCTTAACCATAAGATATTATAGAAATTCTTAGTAGAATTATCAATGATTTCCCATAATACAGCGATAATTATTTGATTTGAGCCAGGATTTAAAAAAGAAACATTTAGCTTTTCAGAGATCCAAATTTCACCGTGTTTTTTTGTAATCTGAGTTGTATTGAAGTAAGACGCAGCATTTTCATAACCAGTCGAACTCAAAATAGTGTTATTATCTCCCTTTAAAATTTCTACTTCAAATGCAAAATCTCTATTTAAATAATTTTCAACAGATACATAAAAAGAGATATTTTCTGCCACATTTGCTTCTGTTGGATAATTTTCTGCCTTTCCTTCTGAATTTAATAATCCAAAAACGACAAAACCAGGTTCAGGAGTTAATAGATAATAAATTATAAAGCCGGTTACAATAATAATTCCTATAATTAAACTAGTTATTACAATTTTTTCAAATTGCTTTCGATTGGTTAAACTATGTTCAGGATTCTTCTCTATTCTATACATTATCCTTAAACCATGCAATCGTTTTTTCTAAACCTTCTCTCAAGGGAGTTTTTGGTTCCCAATTTAATAATTTTTTCGCCTTTGTTATATCAGGACATCTTCTTACAGGATCATCAATAGGTAAAGACTTAAAAATTATTTTAGAATTAGAGTGAGCCAATTCTTTTATAATTTTGGCTAATTCTAAGATTGTATATTCTTTATTATTACCTAAATTGATAACATCTCCAATTGCTTGATCATTATGAACCATTTTTAAAATTCCTTCAATTTCATCTACAACATAAGTAAATGACCTTGTTTGAGAGCCATCGCCAAAAACAGTGATATCATCGTCATTTAACGCTTGATGTATAAAATTGGGAATAACTCGTCCAAATTCAGGTCCATGTCTTATTCTAGGACCAGAAGTATTAAAAATTCTCACAATCTTAGTTTTAATTTTATGTTGAAGTTCATAAGCTTTAACAAAGGCTTCTCCAGCTCTTTTTGATTCATCATAACACGATCTAGGCCCTACTGGATTCACATGCCCAAAATATTCTTCTGAGGTAGGGACGGCATCTTTAGGAGGATTTCCATATACTTCAGATGTGCTCGTATAAAAGAACAAGGCATTATGAGCTTTAGCGATACCCAATGCATTCATAGTACCAAGAGTATTACTTTTTAATATCGGAATTGGATATTTCTTGAATTCAAAAGGAGAAGCCCTACTTGCCATATGCATTACAATATCTATTTTCTTAATATCCCCCACACATATGCCCTTAGGATGATGAGTCAAGCCAAAATATATTGGTTCCGATATATCATGATTTATAAATCTAAAATTTTCCCTATCCATTAAATGGGATATATTATTAAATCGTCCGGAAGACAAGTTATCAACACATATACAAAAAGCTTCCTGTTTAACAAGTACATCACAAACCCAAGAACCTAAAAATCCAGTCCCTCCAGTTACTAAGATAACTTTATCTTTGAAGCTTATATTATCTTGACTAAGACGGTTTATAATTTCATGAATGTCTTTATTAATATCGTAATTCAACTTTTAATATCACAAATTTTATCTGAATGTCTTATTTTAAATTTAAAAATTAATAATTTCTTTAAGTTTTTCGTTTTCTGAAATTATTTTTAAGGAAATTAGAACACAATAGAATTGATTTAATAGGTATAGATTAATTTCTTATTGGGTACGATTTCCACAATACTGACAAAATTTTAACTCTAATGGATAAAATCTACCGCAATTAGGACATTTTTTTAATGAATTTTCTAGAATTTCCCTTCCAAGTATTTCAAATACTTTTTCAACATTTTCTCCAGATTTCGAGGATGTACCGATAATTTCACCTTTAAAGTTATATTTATAATGTATCTTTTCAGCCTCTTCAATATTCACTTCTCTTTGGTCTTCTAAATCTATCTTGGCTTCTACTAATATTTTTGTTTTAGGAGAATTTGGAACAGAATTAATCACTTTTATCCAATCATGTAGATCTTCTAACGATTCTCTGCTTGTTATATCATATAAGACTAAAGCTCCTGAGGCCCCCGATACATATGAAGGTAAAAGGAGTCTAAATTTTTTCTCACCTGCAAAGTCCCAAATGTTAAGGAGAATCTCTGTGTCATCAACCAATACTTTTTTAGTCTCAAAATCCACTCCTATTGTAGATAATGTAGATTTATCAAACTTTCCTGTAGCATAGCGCCTAATGAGGGATGTTTTCCCTACATTTTTAGCCCCTGCAACAACGACTTTAAACTTAATCATTAGTTAATATTACCTTTAATTGTTTTAAAATATCAATTGAATCTGAATTTATTTCAATATAATATTATTAATATGAATAAATAATATTATCTTTTCTTTTTGATTGATTTTGAAATTAATAAATGTGAATTAAGAATCTAACTTATATTTATATCTACTTATTTTATAATTATAAATTAATTTTTAAAAGTCATTCATGTGATTATTCATATTTTTAATAAATTTCCAATTTCAATTTTTATTTAAAATAGTAATTATATACCATTAATTCCTTTAAAAACCAAATATAAATCTGAGATTTATGGCTCAAGAATCGTGGAATTATCTAATAAATGGTA
>Ga0209635_10004783_pt1 | contig 10659 bp, 7 predicted proteins | sample DeeMarSWOR230_32_FD_187463 | JGI IMG/M metagenome (GOLD analysis project Ga0209635, IMG submission 187463) | Marine sediment microbial communities from White Oak River estuary, North Carolina - WOR-2-30_32 (SPAdes) (version 2) | ecosystem: Environmental > Aquatic > Marine > Intertidal zone >...
CCCCAATGGTGAGGACCGGGCCAGGGGGCCCCCCGTTCCGTAACGCCCTGAAATGACGAAGGCCTCCCACCAGGCATTGCGGGAAAGACATTAGCACCCTCATAATCCTCTGAGGCATGTGGTTTGGGCGAAAGCGCCTCGACATTTGACAAATTTCCATATTAATCAGAGAGTTTCAGTTAAACGCGTATGCAAGGCTTTGCATAAGCGTTTATACTGCAACGGGGCACCGAGATCAAACAAGAAAGGCCATTGCTTTTTTCCATCAGCCATACTGTGAAGGGAGGACCAGTTATCCATGATTGTGAGAAATATCAATGACAAAGAGGTTTTGGAGACGACTTATATCGCCCATGGCGGCGCTGTCGCGCAAATGATTTTGGATCAACGAACCTTGAAGGAGATCGGGTTTCTTGCCATGGCCAGACTCGAAGGGGGAAAAACCATAGAGGCCCACATCGACCCCATGGAGGAGATATATTTCATTCTGAGCGGGGAAGGGGAAATGACCGTGGACACCGAATCAAGGCCTGTACATCCTGGCGATGCTATATGGGTTCCGGCGGGTTCGTCCCACAGTCTGACGAATTCGGGAACCGAAGACTGTATCATTCTCGTTGTGGCATCTCCCAACTGGTAGTCTGTTTCAAATGAGATCAATGAAAAAGTGCAGAAATTCGTTATAACTATACATAACTGTGCCTAAATATTAATATTATATATTGACAAATGCCTAATTTTATGCAATATTTTCTAAAAATCATTTCGGGTTGGGTCTTTTATGTATCTGGAGTACTGGGGATTCAAAGTATTCCCCTTTGAAAACGTTCCAGACCCCAGATTTTTTTATCTTTCCAAGTCGCATGAGGAGGCATTAACACGTCTCCTCTACGCTGCAAAGATGAGGAAAGGCGGGGCCATTTTGTCCGGTGAGATCGGCTGCGGCAAGACGACGCTCACCAAGGTGTGTATTCGGGAGCTGCCCAAAGAGAAATTTGAGATCGGCCTGATCATTAACCCAAAATTGGAGCCTGTCGAATTCCTTCAAGAGGTTTTATACCAGTTTCATGTCACGGAGGCTCCGGAAACCAAGGTGAAATGCCTTAAGCTTCTGAATGAGAAAATGAGCGAACATCTGAAGCTGAGGAAAGAGACGGTCTTGATGGTCGATGAGGCGCAACTGCTTACGAAGGAAACCCTTGAGGAGATCCGACTTCTCATGAATTTCCAATTAGAAGACCGCTTTCTCGTAACCATTATACTGCTCGGGCAGCCTGAACTGCAGGATAAGATCAAGGACATGCAACAGCTTAACCAGAGGATACCCATAAAGTACCACTTGGCGCCTTTTGATTTGAATGATTCAGCCCGTTACATCGATTTTAGGCAGAAAAAGGCCGGCAGGCGTGAAAACGCGTTCACCCAGGAAGCGGTGAAGCGGATCTACGAGAGCACCCAAGGAGTGCCCAGAAAAATCAACAATCTCTGTGACTTGTCTTTGCTGATCGGATTCAGCAAGAAGGAAAAGAAGATTGAGCCTGACATGATAGAAAGCATTATCAGCGATGGTGCGCTTCTCTGACATTAGCGGCATAACGGAAAAGACCGTAGGCCAGGAGAAAAGTTCGGATCGCAAATCCGAAGCGGATGAATTTCGCTTTGGTGACATGCAAGCGGACGCAGAAACATCCGCTACCGAGGGGCTTTACGCAAACGGAACCAGCCCGGAAGTCGCGAGCCTCTATGAAAAATTCGTCGGGAAAGCACTGGAAATCAGGAACAGCGTCCTCAGTGGCCAGGATTTGAATCCCTCGCCCATGCTCACTGATCTGAATCACGCGATCAAGAACGATTTCATTGATGTGCTTTACGAATACGCCATGTCCGATGAGGCCGACTATGATGAGGTCGTGGTTCAGAATGTGGACGTTACTTTTGCTTCCCTCAAGATCGGCACGGGCATGGGCTACGATACACGGAAGCTCCTGGAGCTGAGCCTTGCAGCTTTTCTCCAAAATGTGGGGATGTACGAGGTTCCCGAACATATTCTCAAAAAACAGGGAAAGCTTGATAAGTCCGAATTGGAGATGATTAGAGGGCATCCTGAGGCGAGTGCCAAGATTTTATCCAGACTGGGGAGCAGGTATGATTGGCTTGCACAGGTGGCCTCCCAGGTGCATGAAAGATCTGATGGGTCAGGTTATCCGAGGGGCTTGAAGGGACCCGAGATTTCCGAGCTGGCCTCGATCATCGGTCTTATGGATACCTATGTGGCCATGATCAAGAAAAGGCCTTACAGGGACAGGATGTTGCGGCCCAACGCGGTTAAGTACATCATTAAAGAAGCGAAGGGGCAGTACCCCCCTAAGGTCCTGAAGGTTTTCCTGAATCAGATTTCCCTTTTCCCTGTAAGTACCTATGTAAGGCTGAACAATAAATCCATTGGGCGGGTGATATCCACTGATAAGAACCAGCCCCTCAGGCCCACGATCATGCTTCTCTATGACGGGTTGGGCGAGAAGGTAGAAAAGAGAGAGATTGTGAGGCTTGCGGACAATCCCCTCTTGTACATCGTGGATTGTGTTGACGAGAGGGAGCTGGATTAAGGGACTGAGGCGGTGTTCATGAGATCGCTCGTCCTCGCGACAAAAGGGATTGACGGATATGGATATCGTTGAACGAGATAGACAGATTGGACACTCCGGGATGAAGATGGCGGCATTTTCGAAGAAACCTCAGGATTCTTTCCCAGACATCTTAGGCCCAAGGCTGGGAAAGGGTCTGATCACTCTGCTTTCTATCCTGTGCATGGGGCTATGGGGTATTTGCTCTTGTGAATCCACAGCTGTAAAGGGGACGCCTGTCAACGAGGTGCCGCTTACCGTGGAGGAGAGAGCGAAGAGGTTTCAGACCGAAGAGGATCGACAGGATCTTGCGCGGATGAGTTCGGTGAAGGAGAACGACGTTTTTGAGGAGATTAACGGTATACCTGAATATCGTATCGGTCCCCTCGATGAGTTGGAAATCATTTCCCACATTGGCGAGACGGTGAATACAACCCAAGTCACCGTCAACAGCAGGGGCAAAATCTCTTACTCTTTCATTGACGACCTGGACGTCGCAGGGCTGACACCCAGTCAGTTGGATGGGCTGCTCACAAAAGAACTGTCCAACTATGTGAGAAGGCCGCGGGTGGACATTCTCGTCAAGGAATTCAACAGCAAGAGCGCAACGGTGATCGGAGAGCTTTCCTTTCTGAGGGCAAGCAGCTATGCGGGGAAAGGCGCCTCGGGAAGAATCAACCTGAAGGGGAAGACGCACTTGACAGATCTGATCGCCCAAGCAGGTGGGTACACCGTTGACGCGGACATCAGAAATGTGAGGCTGGTGAGGGGGGGGAGAAGTTACCTGATTAACCTCTATGATGTTCTCGAAAAGGGAGATGAGAACCAGAATGTGGTCATCGAGAGTGGCGATGTGGTGACTATTCCAGAGCTGCCTGTTTTTGGGGAACGGGTATATGTCATGGGTGAGGTGAACAAGCAAGGCATATATCCCCTTGACGATGCCCAGGATCTGCTGGCGGCTCTCGCCCTGGCAGGAAGCTTCACGAAACTGGCCAAAGAAGAGTACACCCTGATTGTGCGGGGATATGAGCCGGGAAAGGAACCACTGGTGATGATGGCTGATGTCAACGCCCTCTTTAGACAAGCTGATCTGTCCCAGAACGTCCGACTCAGGGACGGTGACCTCGTCTATGTGCCGCGCATGCAGATCGGCGATGTCAATGATTGGATTGCCAATGCAACACCTCTTCTCGAGCTTATTCTCTATCCAGGGGAATTTGCCGCGAAATACCTCGAAGGATACAGAGTCAACGTTAATGTTGATTAGTGAGGTCAGCGGAGGCAGGGGGCGGATTTGGCACAGTATGATATAAACCTCAGAGAATACTGGCGGATTCTCAAGAAGAGAAAGCTTGTTGTTGCGCTGACTGCCATTATCCTGGGCATTTTCAGCACGGCTTTCGCCGTCTTCAAAGCTCCCGCCCCTATCTACACCGCCGTCTGCAGCATTAAATTCGAGCGAGAAACCACGGTAGAAGGTCTTTATACCAAGACGCTGACATGGTCAAGCGGCGACGACATAGAGACCCAAGTCTCCATCATTACCAGTTATTCGGTTTTCGAGAAGGTGGCTGAAAGGCTGGGGCTTGTTCCAAGAGCGGCCATTCCCGCGGACAGCCGTATCAAAGGGAATGTCATCAGGGTCATTGATGAACTGCAGTCCAAAGTGGAGGTGTCCAGACAAGAATTCACCAACCTTTTACATATCAAAGTCCAGGATGGGAACCCTGTTTTCGCACAGAAGCTGGCCAATAGCCTCGCCCAAACATACAAGGAACTGCACTCCCAGAACCAGATGAAGCGAACGACAGAAGCGATCAAATATATCGAAAATCAACTGGTTAGCGCGCGAAAAAAGCTGAGGAGCGCGGAAGAAGAATTTAACTGGTTCAGCCAAGACAACCAGCTTCTCTCTATTGATCTGCAGAGCGAAAATCTTTTGGCGAGGAACCAAGGGATCCAGGATAAGATTCGGGAACTCCAAGAGGCCAGGATAGAGCTTCAGGCCCTCATCGGTCGCTTGGACAAATTTGTGGGGGGTCCGCTGGGTTCGGGGCAGAGCTTCTACTCCACAAAAGCGGACAATCACTACCAGAGTGTCAATAATTTTCTGGTGGAGCTTCAGCTCAAGAGGGACACCCTCCTTGAAGACTTCACAACCCAGCATCCCGAGGTCGTCGCCATCAATCGCAAGATTTTGGAAAACGCCCGTAAGATGAAGCTTCTTCTTCAAATGCAGATGAGAGAGATCGAGAAGCGGGAAAGGGATTCCGAAAGTGAACTGGCGGAATTGGACAGGAAAACCAATGCGCTGATGGAAAAAAAGCTGGAATATGACCGTCTCAAGAGGAAAGTGGACTTGTATCATGACATGACGGCCCTTCTAGAGAGAAAACATCAGGAGGCATTGATTAAGAAAGCTGAGAAACCCGAAGAGATCACCATCGTAAAGCCTGCTCTTCTGCCGACCCAGCCGGTCAATCCTCCGAAGACGGCGACCACCGGAATTATGGGGATTGTGATTGGTCTTGTGCTGGGGATGGTTTTTGCCTTCATAGTAGAGACGTTTGACACATCCTTGGGAGCGATCGAGGACGTAGAGCACACATTGAACACCCCGGTCCTTGGCGTCATAGCTCAAGCTGAAGGGAAGGAGGTCCAGGAAAGCCTAAAGGGGAAGCTTCCAGAGGGAATCAAGGATGTCTCCAGTCTTCAGGCGGTCAATCTCATATCCCATTTTGCGCCCAAATCGATGGTTTCGGAGAGCTTTAGGGCACTGCGAACCAACATTCAATTCAAGGACGCTGAAAACAACGTCAAGGCGATCGCCGTCACCAGCGCCTCACCTCAGGAAGGGAAAACCTTCGTCTCTATCAACATGGCGGTCACTATGGCCCAGGCCGGCGTAAGGACCCTTCTCATTGGATCGGATATGAGAAAGCCCATGATTGATCGGGCCTTTGGCATTGATATGACACCGGGTCTGTCGGACATTTTGCTTGGAAATTTGCCTTGGCGTGAGACGGTTAAGACGATCTCGGATATCATTGTGGGAAAGATGAGCCTTGATGAAATCACGTTCACACCGGGCTTGGATAACCTACACATCATAACCAGCGGAACCATGCCGCCGAATCCAGCGGAGCTTGTCGAGTCCAAGCGGCTCAGGGAATTCATTGAAGAAGCCAAAGAAGACTACGATCTTATCATTTTCGACTCGCCACCCATTCTATCGACAGCCGATGCCGCGATCTTGAGTTCCAAAGTGGACGGTGTCCTTCTGGTCTATCGTGTAGGCACGGTATCAAGGGGTCTCTTGAAGAGGGCGACCTCCCAATTGGATCAGGTGAAGTGCAATATTCTTGGTGTCATTCTCAATGGTTTGAAACCGGAAATCAGCCCGGACTTCCAGGATTTTAAGTATTACAAACATTACTATTCCTATGGTCATCGAGAGACGGAGAGCAAAGGGGAAAAGAAGGGTTTCTCCTTGTTTGGAGCGAAAAAAATCGGCATCAGCGGGGGAGAGCTGAGAATGCCTTTGGGTTCAGAAAAGAGAAAAAACAGGTCCAAGCGGGTCAGTGCGTCTGGCTCCGTGCTCATTGTGGCAGCCTTGGCGCTTTTGGCTGCGGGGCTTCTGTGGCAAAACGGCGTCCTAGACCCCTCCAAGCTTTTCGGGTCGGGAGAAAAAGCGGATAAGGACCTGGGGAAACCAGTGATCAAAAGAAAGCTTCAGACTCAAACAAACCGAAAGGCAGACGCAGGGCCGAGAGTGCAGGCCGCGATGCCGCAAAAAGTCCATGAGACGAAGCACAACAGCAAGTCGCCAGGTTCGTTTGCAGATCATGGATCGGTTAAAAGCATTGCCCCGTCTGAAGTGCCGATCGTGGCCAAGGAAAGGGCAAGCGCAAGCGGACGCAAATCCGAGGCCGAGCCCGCTGTAGTTGAGCCGCAAACCAGCCGGATAGCGACATCCCAGCGGATAGCCCGGGCGAAGGAGGGCGTCAGAGAAGAGAAGAAAGCGCCGCCGGCCGGGGCTCCAGCGCCGGCGTCTCAGCCCAGCATTGACGTTGTTGCGAATGCCATTGGGTCCTATCTAGCGGGGGAGAGATTGAGCACGACAAAAGCCGATTCCGCCACCGGAACGGCTGCCCCAGAACAGATGGAAAACAGGGAGGACAGGAGCATGCCTCCCGATCTGACTGCGCTTCCAGCGGAGGTTAAACCCCCTTTGGCTGTACCCCAAACCGGCCGGATAGCGACACCCCAGGCGACGGGCCAAACGAAGAAACAGGGGGAGAGAAAAGAGACCAAAGTGCAGGTGGCGGAGGCTCCATCGCCGTCGTCTCCCCCCAAGGAACAGGTTGTTGCGGATGCTGTGCGGTCTTTCTTGACGATGGGGGACTTGGGCCCGGCAAAAGCCACTGCCGCTGTGGATGCTGCTGTTACACAACCGCAAAACGTGACCGGCAAACCCAAGGTCCCCCCGGCGACCAAAGCACCCACACCTTCAGGCCTTGTTCATTATCCCTATTCGCTGTACTTGGGTTCCTTTCAGAGCTTGGCGCGGGCCAAGAAAGCGATTGCCACATATTCAGAAAAGGGTTTTTCCCCGTACTGGGTTCGCGTTGATTTTAAAAACAAGGGCCTCTGGTTCAGGGTCTTTCATGGGCATTTCAGGAATCGTGAAGATGCGAAAAAATTTGCGCGACAGCGTGGCCTGGAAGAGACTGATGTGAAAAAAACGGAATATGCTAACCTCATCGGCACTTACGCGCAGGGCCCGGAACTCCGGGAAGAGATGAGAAAACTCTCGGCGCTCGGCTTTTCCCCGTATGTGGTTACCCAACCGGACGGCACATCGCGGCTCCTTGTAGGGGCCTATATTACTGAGGCGGGTGCCGAAAGCCAGCATGATATCTTGATGTCGAGTGGCATCAGAGGTCAGGTGGTGAAACGATGAAAGAAGATGCTGAGGAGAGGCTCGAATAGTTTGCACCGGAAGATCTCAAACCTCACCCCCGCCCAACCCTCCCTTTCCAGGGGGAGCGTTCCGCTCAACACACGGGGCCAGACCACCCTGCAGCTGATTGTCCCTCTCGTCATTTTGCTTTTCATCCTTGTTGCCATTGCCATGGTCATGCCTTCCCTCTCGCCGACAAAGACCCTCGCCCTGGCAGGGGGTGTGGTGATCTTTGTGGTAAGCTTCGTGAGCACTGACATCGCCCTGTATATTCTCATCTTTTCCATGCTTCTCAGTCCGGAATTTGTGGTGGGAACCACGGCTGGCGCCGCCTTGGGCCGCGGCGTTACCTTGAGGGTGGACGATTTTGTCCTCGTCATCATCGGTTTTAGCTGGGTTGCGAAAATGGCGATAAACAAGGAACTGGGATTCTTTTTAAGAACGCCTCTCAACAAGCCCATTGGCTATTACATCACCATCTGTCTGATTTCCACCTTGTTCGGTGCGATTTTTGGGAGGGTGGACTTGAAGACAGGATTCTTTTTTGTGCTTAAGTACTTTGAGTACATGATCGTCTATTTCATGGTGGCCAACCATCTCCAGAGTAAGAAGCAGTTACAGTATTTTCTTTGGGCCATACTTCTTGCCTGTGCCATTGTGTCCATCATCGGCATGACGCAGATACCCGGTGGTGGCAGGGTTTCCGCACCCTTCGAAGGCGAGGTGGGAGAGCCCAACACCTTCGGGGGGTATTTGGTCTTTATGATGGCCATCATTACAGGTCTGTTGGTGAGCAGCCCCTTTCTTTATCAGAGGGTCGCTTACGGCTTGCTCCTTATTCTTTGCGCCATACCTCTCTTTTACACCCAATCGAGGAGCTCCTATCTTGCTGCAATTCCTGCCTTTCTAAGCTTCATTTGGATATTTGAGAGAAAGTATTGGATCATTCCCGCGCTCCTTTTGCTCGCTCTCTCGCTACCCTTCATTGCCCCCAGGCCTACCAAAGACAGGATCAGTTACACCTTCACGCAGGGTCGAGATCGAAGGGATGTGGTTTCCATAGCAGGAATTAAGCTGGATACCTCAACCTCCGAGAGGCTGAGAAGCTGGAAAGATGCCTCAAAAGACTGGATCAAACACCCCATCATAGGGTTTGGGGTGACAGGGTATCGATTTGTGGACGCCCAGTACGTCAGGGTTATAACCGAGACCGGGTTTCTGGGTGCGATTGTGTTCTTTATCCTGATGGCGACGATATTCAGAGAGGCCCTGCAGGCAAAACGCCTTGCCGCGGATCCCCTTCACAAAGGTCTGGCTGGGGGGTTCCTGGCCGGTTTCGTGGGCCTTCTGTTTCATGCGATCGGAGCGAACACCTTTATCATCGTGAGAATCATGGAACCCTTCTGGTTCACCGCGGCGATGGTGGTCATGATTCCGGAAATAGAAAAGAACGAAGATCAGCTTCCCGGCATGAGTACGACCAGCGCATCAACCGCAACCGGCTTGCTTTCCTGAAGAATCAAAGGGTTCACATCGATTTCCTTTATGGCTTCGTTTTCAAGGCCGATCTGACCGATATTGATGAGGATCTCGGAGAGGATTTCCAGATCCGCAGCGGGCATGCCTCGGATGTCATCGAGGATTTTGTGAGCTTTGATCTCCCGCATCATCTCGAGGGCATCTCTTTTCGTGATTGGCGCCACCCGAAAGGAGACATCTTTGAGTATCTCCGTAAAAATACCCCCCAATCCGAACATCACGCAAGGGCCGAACTGAGCATCCCGTGTCAACCCCACCATGAGTTCCCGGGTCCCTTTGACCATCTCTTGAACAAGAAGAGCCTTTTCCCCGCTCTGTAGCGCCGACATGATTTGTTGGTAGGCTCCTTCCGCTTCCTCATCATTGCGGACATCGACAGCGACGAGGCCTTGTTCTGTCTTGTGGGCCAAGCCGGGGGAACAGCCTTTGATCACCAGGGGATAGCCTATCTCGTGCACAGCATCCAAAAACGCCTGGTGCCCGTCGACCATAATCTCCCTGGTCACCGGAATGTCGTAGGCCCTGAGAATGGTTTTGGATTCGTATTCGGAGAGTGTGGTCCGACCCTCTTCCATCGCTTTTTTGATGATCTTTTGTTCTTTACCCATTTTTTCCGCCATCCATTAGTTTTCTGCTCTGCCAGAGATTGGCCATGACCCTGGCCGCTCTTTCCGGCGTTGGAACGTTGACCAAAGCGCTTCCCTTTTCCAGCGCAACGACCTGCTCATCCCAGATACCAGGGGGTGAAATGAGACAAGCGATGATCGGCTTTCTTTGCTTCCACTCAAGGAGTAAATCCGAAATCCCTGCCACCGCCTCCCTGTTGGCAGAAGCGAACATCATAAGGAGAAGAATAGCATCCACATTCTCGTCATCCATAACGGCTTTTACGATGCCCGCGATGGCAGAGGCATTATACCATGCTGGACCCATGTCGACAGGGTTGGTCCGAAGGGCGAGAGGCGGCAAAAGCTCGTTGATGACCTGTTGCGTCCGAGGCCGGAACGTTGCGATATTCAGACCTTCCGCTTCGCAGACATCGGATGCAGCCATCCCCGGGCCTGCTTGACCGGAAAGAATGGCAACCCTGCCGCCCCTTGGTAAGGGGCACATCGACATTGCCCTGGCTGTATCCAACAAGATCTCCGTATTGTCAATGCACAAAATCCCAGACTGTTTCAAAGCGCCTTCATAAATCTCGTGTTTTCCTGCCATGGAGCCCGTGTGGGACAAGGAGGCGCGATCGCCAACCTCCGCGTTTCCCGTCTTGTAAGCCACAATCGGCTTTCTGTTCCGGTTCTGAGCCGCCACCTGGATCAAACGGCGGGGCTCGTCAAGCCCTTCAAGGTAAAGAATGATGACCTGGGTATCTGGATCATCCACCAGATAGGCCAACATCTCTGGAAAGTCAACATTTAAGCGGTTTCCCAACCCGACGATCTTACTCATACCAATGTCTTGTTTCATGGCCATGAAGGCAATGAGGTGAGAGATCCCCCCGCTTTGACTGACCAGCGAAATGTTCCCTTT
>Ga0209635_10004784_pt1 | contig 10658 bp, 9 predicted proteins | sample DeeMarSWOR230_32_FD_187463 | JGI IMG/M metagenome (GOLD analysis project Ga0209635, IMG submission 187463) | Marine sediment microbial communities from White Oak River estuary, North Carolina - WOR-2-30_32 (SPAdes) (version 2) | ecosystem: Environmental > Aquatic > Marine > Intertidal zone >...
AATCAAGGTCTTGACAGCTACTCCAACATTAGCTTTCGGTGTCAACCTGCCTGCCAGAACCGTCGCAATTCAAGATTATAAGCGGTATGAACCGGGATATGGGTACTATCCAATAAGTGTTCTTGAGTATAAACAAATGGCAGGTAGAGCTGGAAGACCTAAGTACGACAAGATTGGAGAAGCGATCCTTGTTGCTAGAACTAGTGAAGAAGCAGATTATTTACTAGATAACTATATCTTAGCTCGTCCAGAACGAATCTGGTCAAGACTTGGGGTTGAAAGGATTTTGAGGTCACACGTGCTCTCAACAATAGCAGCCGATTTTGCTCACACTGAACACGGCATCTACGATTTTTTCAGCAGAACTTTCTATGCATATCAGTATGATGTTGACGCCATTAAGAGTGTGATATCAAGAATTCTGAAGTATCTATGCGATGAAGAAATGATTGAAGTTAAAGGTCAAAACATCCGTGCTACAAAGTTCGGAAAGCGAGTGAGTCAGCTTTACATGGACCCTGTTTCAGGAATTATAATCCGCGACATGCTCAGGCTTGAGCATGCATGTCTAACAAATCTAGGTATTCTTCAAATGATCGCTCATACGCCAGATATGACTCCCAAAATCAGGCCGTATTCACAAGAACTAGATAGTATAATAGTCTTCATGGAAGAACACAAAGAAGAGCTGTTAATAGATACACCTGATGAGTGGAAAGATGAGATAGCCTATGAAGAGTTCTTAGGAGAGGTAAAGACCGCTATGGTTCTGGAGGGTTGGATCAAAGAACTGAGTGAAGATAAAGTAATTGAAAGATTCCGAGTGCAACCAGGTGATCTATACAGGACAATCCAAAATGCAAAATGGTTGCTATATGCTGCACATGAGCTAGCTCTGCTTTTCGGCAACAGACAGTTCCTGCCGCAAACTCGTGAACTTATGGATAGAGTGGAGAAAGGAGTAAGAAAAGAGCTTCTGCAGATTACGAAACTTGATGGAGTTGGCAGAGTTCGTGGGCGCATACTCTACAATGCTGGATTCAAGACCATAGAAGACGTAAAACATGCCGCTGTTGAAGAGCTCATAGGCTTGCCTCTGATAGGATCAAGACTCGTAAAGAAGATGAAGGAACAAGTCGGCGGATTCATCAGAAAAAAGCAGTGGAAGAAGCTTGAAAAAAAAGAAAGCTCGGAGCAAAAAGCATTGACGGAATACTAAGTCAGTCCTCTAGCTTCGCGTTCTTCCCTTGTTCTTTGAATTGCAGACTCAACTTGCTCTAATGCTGTTCCCAAGTAGTTTTTCGGATTCAAAGCTTCGTCAATCTCTCTTTTGCTCAGTTTCGCACTTACAATCTTGTCTTTGAGAAGTGTCTCTTTGAAATGTCTGTTAGCTATAGAGCTCTTTGCTGCTAGTCTTCTGAGAAGCTCATGGGCTTCTTGTCGGTTCATACCCTTCTTTGTCAACGCTATCATGACTGATTCTGACAATGCACGCCCTTTAGTTAGTTCCATATTCGTCTGCATTTGCTCCTTATCAACATACAGGTTAGCTACTGTTTTGCTGATCAATGAAATCATGTAATCAACCAATATGCAGGTTTCGGGAATTATGAAACGTTCTGCAGACGATTGCGTCATATCTCTTTCATGCCATGTTGTAACGTCCTCTAGTGCGGGGATGACAAGACTTCTGACAATCTTAGCTAACCCACAGATTGTCTCACATATTTCTGGGTCTCTTTTATGAGGCATTGTTGAACTGCCAACCCTCTTTTCTGTGTCAAAGGGTTCGAAAAGCTCTCCAATTTCCGGCCTCTGCAATTGTCGAATCTCAGTAGCAAAATTTTCAAGTGTTGAAGCAATAATAGCTAACAGACACACAAGCTCTGCATGACGATCCCTCTGAACGATTTGAGTTGAGATTTCAGCATATATTATTCCTAGTCTTTTCATAACCAGCTCTTGGATTTCTTTTGCATGTGGTCCTAGACCTGCTTGAACTCCCACTGCTCCGCTCATTTTTCCAACTATCATACGGGCTTTGCATTCACGAAGGCGTTTGATATGCCTTGATATCTCACGCATCCAAACTGAGAGTTTGAAACCAAGTGTTGTTGGCAAAGCATGTTGGCCGTGTGTTCTACCCATCATTATTGTGCTTTTGTGTTGTAAGGATTTTTCCATTAGGATGTCCTCAAAATCATCCAGTCTTTTCTCGATTAGATCAAGGGCATCCTTCAGTTGAAGGGCAGTTGCTGTATCCACAATATCATAGCTTGTTGCTCCAAGATGCACAAATGCACCGCTTGGTCCGCAGGCTTCAGCTAAAGCTCTGACCAAAGCAGCGATATCATGTTTTATATCATGCTCAATCTGCTTGATACGGCTCAGCTTTACGTGCTGTGTCGAGGCAGTAGCTGCAATCTTTTCAGCAGCCTCTCTAGGGATGTTTCCAACCTTGGCATGCGCCCAAGCTAAGGCTGCTTCCACATCTAGCATTTTCTGGATTCGCGTCTCTTCTTCGAATATTTGTTTCATTTCAGGATTTCCATAACGGCCAGTGTCTATAGGAAGAATAGGCAAGTCGTCACTCTCCACAAGACTAGTTAAGGTGATTTAGGATTAATGTCTTATCATAACAAGAAGGTTCTCCTTTATATGGGAGCGATAGTTGCAGTTGTGAGCAAATGTGACAAAAATGTGATAGAAACAGCGAATATCATGCTTAAGGTTTTAGAACATGAAGGTGTTGAAAGCTTCGGATTAGGATCTTCAGCTATTGTGAGTGTGGGGAATTCTGTTGAAAGTCTACAAGATCATAACATGAGCTCATGTGAACTTGTTGGTCATGTCTCTTCAAGAATTTCCATGCTGGATGCACCTCAACCACTGCGCTTGTCTTATGGAACGCTAGTTTTTGAGGGAAGAGTCTACTCATGTGACACAGAAGGCTCTTCAGCAAGATTCATCTCAGAGAAGCTGAATGAAAGCCGAAGAAATGTGGAAGCATTCATCAAGGATTTTGATGGAAGCTTCGCTTTTGCTCTCGCTGAACTCGGAGGTCTTGTGGTCGGTAGGGATTGTCTGGGAACACATCCACTTTACTATGGCGAAAACAGCGATGTAATCGCTTTTGCATCCGAGCGCAAGGCTTTATGGAAAATCGGAGTAGAAAAAGTACATCCATTTCCAGCAGGACACTTAGCCAACATAGACAAATATGGCTTCAGGTTTAAGCATGTAAAAACATTGGCTTACAGGGAAACTAAGCACACAACTATCCAGGCTGCAGCAAAGAACCTGAAACGGCTTTTGCAGCAGTCAGTTTCAAGAGGACTCGAGACATCTGAGGAGATCTCGTTAGCCTTCTCTGGCGGTTTAGATAGCAGTATAATCGCCCAAGTAGCTAAGAACCTTGGTGCGGACATAGATTTAGTATTTGTGAGCTTGGAAAAGCAGGCTGAGATCGAACATGCAAAAAAAGCAGCAGAAGCGCTAGAACTACCCTTTCATATTCAGCTATACGAAGAGAAAGAAGTGGAAAAAGATCTCCGAAAAGTCTTGTGGCTGATTGAGGAATCAAATCCGGTTCAAGCAAGTATAGCCATTCCAGTATTTTGGATAGCGGAAAACGCTTCAAAAACGGGGTTCAGTGTCCTGCTTGCTGGACAAGGCGCAGATGAACTCTTTGCCGGCTATGAACGATACCTGAACGATTATGTTAATTATGGTCCAGAGTATACACGGAAGAAAATTTTCGATGATGTTAAAAACATGTGCAAGACAAACTTCGAAAGAGACAGCAAAATCTGCAGCTACCACAACTTGGAGCTCCGCCTGCCATTCGCAACGTGTGATCTTGCAGAATTTGCCCTTTCCCTTCCGTTGCACCTGAAGATAGCGCCTTCAAGAAATAGGCTAAGGAAAATTGTGTTGCGCAGATTAGCTAAAGATATAGGGCTACCAGATTTCATAGTTGAAAAGCCCAAGAAAGCAATACAGTATGGAACAGGTGTCAACAACGTCCTGAAAAAACTGGCGAAAACTGCAGGATACTCTGCAGATGAATATTTACAAAGAGAATTCGAACAAGTTTTTGAGGAATGATTTAATGTGGATCTAACCAGTGTGATTTTTTCTCCGATATATTATCAACACAATCCTGGCAGGCTGCATCCTGAATCTGCAAGACGTCTTCGCGTTGCTGTAAGAGAATTGAAAAAAAGCAGACTTGAAGGTGTTAAAAATTGGCGGTTTGTTGAACCAGAAAAAGCTAGCCTGGCTGATGTAGGGCTTGTCCACGGCATGGATTACATTGAATCTATCGAGAGTCTATGCAGTTTAGGAGGAGAACAGCTGGACGTGGAAGGAGACACTATTGCTTCATCAGAAAGCTTTGAGGTTGCTCTTCACGCTGTTGGCGGGGCCTTGAAAGCTGTCAACCTTGTAATGAATGAAAAAACCCGAAATGCCTTTGCGTTGGTTCGACCTCCAGGACATCATGCCGGGAAATATCATGCGTGTGGTTTCTGCATTTTTAACAATGTTGCCATAGCTACTAAACATCTGCTTAGGAATCATAGGTTGAAAAGAATCCTAATACTGGATATAGATGCCCATCATGGAAACGGTACACAGAAGATCTTTTATAGAACAGACAAAGTCTTGTACATAAGCCTACATGAAGATCCAAGGGTATTCCCAAGAAATGGTTTCATCAGTGAGGTTGGAGAAGGGCATGGTTTAGGTTTCAATGTCAATATTCCTTTACCATATGAAACAACCGATGAAATATACATGAAGGCGATGAATGAGGTTGTCAAACCTATAATACGTCAATACAAACCCGAATTCGCACTAGTATCTGCTGGTTTTGATGGTCACTACACGGATCCTGTGGGGAACCTTTCTCTATCGACACGATGCTACCAAGAGGTTTATAATACAATCGTGGATTTAGCTTCGGGCCTCTGCAAAGGAAAACTTGTATCAGTATTGGAAGGAGGTTACAGCTTAAACTTCATCGGAAAACTCGTTGTAGTGGCTATTGCAAGTATGTGTGGAGCATCTCAGATTGTGGAAGACAGCCCTCCTACGACAAGAAAACGCGTAAGAGAAGAAGGAGAAGATGCCATAAGAGAGGTTAAACGAGTTCAGAAGTTATCGTGGAACATGAAGTAGCTGCTTCAATACATCTAGTCTGACTGTAGAAGTTACTCGATCACTTGGATCGCACTCTCTGGGCATTGAGCCTCACAAGCCCTGCAAACCAAGCATTCCTCAATATTTACAGGAACCGATATATCATCTTTAATCTCAAAAACCTCTACAGGGCACGTTTCAACGCATGTCCCGCATCCAGTACATTTATCATCATCAACTACAATTTTGACCATTTCTCTTCCCTTTTCAACTCAGAATTTCAAGAGATTTAAGCAGCGAAATAAAAGCTTTTGGGTTTATCAATGGAGTTCTTCACGTAATCTCATAAGGACTTCATCAATTGACATTTCAGCTTCATCTCTTCTACGCTCATAATCTCCACGAAGCTTACGGTACGCCCCCAATGAAAGCTCTCCTCTATGATGACGTGCATCGATGCTTTCGATATTCGCTTCAACCTCATTGATTTCGGTTTCTGCAACCTCAAGTCGCCGCATCAGGTTGCTATACAGTGGTCCAGCACCTCGCATTTTCACACTCAAATCAGCCAAACTCCTCGACAAAGTATTAAGTCGTGTCTCAAGCGTTCTTCTACGAACTCTATACCTCCTTCTCGCGATCTTCCCTTTGTGCGCTCTTTCCTTGAGAGACTTAATCTCCAAAATTATTTTCCTTTTCTGCTTGTACGCATCAATAAAGGATTTCATTTCTTTTGAGCTAACCCTCTCTGCAACTCCAGCTCTAGCCGCAACAATTGGAGCAGGGGCTTTAGATTTCTTCCAAAGAAAAGTTATCGCACACCCAACAATCGTCAACGCCCACATCCAAAGTGTTGGGCGAAAAGATAACCACAAAATATTGTATCCATATGTCACTCTGACCTTGAAGCTGTCTGAAAAGAAGCCACTACGTTTATCCACAGTCAAAATTTCTTGAAAGACTTTTCTAGTTACCCTGCAGAGACTGCATATTGAAGGGGTCTCAAAATCCAATATCTTGGCACCTTCAGGCAAGACAAGGTTCACAGATGTTTGGTTGATGTAACAATCTGAATATTCGGACAACGGGAAAATAAGGATGAAATCCTTGCCTTCTTGTTCTATATACTCTTCACTAGATAGAGAATATTCCACAGTGAAAGCAGTTGATCTGTTAATACCTAAAGGTAGTGTGAAAGAGACTTCATACGTGCATGTCTTCTCAGTAGCGGTCAATTTCACGACTCTGCCGAGCTGATCATATGCAGTCTCATCAGAAGCGTTTTGGGGAAGAATGACCTCGAAGGAACTAATCGTCTTGAAGTTCTTGTTGATTATACGATAGGTATCCAAACCCTCTAGGTTGCCTATACCACTTATTCTTATATCACGCTTCAGCTCCATTACATCAATAATTTGTATCCTGTCGTCAACTACAGAAAACATCACGTTCGCTGGTGAATACGTAAAAGCTGCTAGATCTTGCTGCCAATACCGGAAATCGCTGACTGTTCCACCTATATATTCTGTGCCTTCAGGCACAAGAATCGAGACGTTGCAGTTCACTGCACTTTTCGTTAGACTTGGATAGGCCGGAAAATCCAGCGAGTATTGACTTGTATTGTAAGGGTTTTGCATGAGAAGCTTATTTGAGAGTGTGAATCGAACAGTGAAAACTTGTGGGTTTCCCTGTGGAAAATCTACTTTTACTCCATAGAAGCCGACACGATTCTCAAGGTTAGCATTAAGACTGACAGGGAAATCTGTGGTCTCATTGTAAGCTATGCATTGAAGTAGATAAACGCTGTATTTATATGGGAATCCAAGAAGAAAACCGTTCAGTATTGAACCGTTTATTCGAAAAGTGTCATTTATGAGCATATAGCCGTTGTACGTGATTTGTATGGTGTGATTCACCTGTTCTATACTATAGCCAGCGTCTGCAGCATTGTCTTTCTTTATAAGGTTGTTGAAGGAGATGAGAATCAGAATGACTACAGCTAGTGCCAATGTTGCAGTCTTTCTCTTCATAGATTTTTCTCCATCCTAATTTTGTGGAACGTCAGAGTTTCTATTTATTGGCAAGCTCATTTATTTAGTTTTGTTTGGATTCGCCGGATAAGATTCTGTCCTTATAACTGCGCAAGGAGCTAGTTTGATCTTAACCGTGTATTTTTATGTGATGTATACCTAGGAAAAAACGTATTTGCCGTTACGTCTCATGTTTGAAGTAGTCTTCTTCTTTTTTAGGACCAAAACTTCGAACGCCTTCATTCTTGAGTTGTTTCCTCAGTTTTTTGGCGTACTGTACTTCTATTTCTCCTGTTTTCTCCATGTAGTCGATTATTTCTTCAGCTTGATCTTCTGTGTCACATCGCCTAATGAAATCTATCACATCAGGTACATAATGGATAAACCTTTTAGAAACTGCTCTCTCCGCAGTCTGGACATCTGATCTAAATGAGTTCACTGAAACTTTGTTTTCAGTGGATTGAAGCTCTTTTGCGAGGTTTGGAAATAGTCTCCTAAATGTTTCTTTGTTGAGTTTCGTCTGGAACACATCCGATTTCTCAGTGCTGCCTTACTTTAATTTATCCGAAATCGTATATTTAAGCACCTTGAATGGTTTGTTTAGGCTAAAAGGGTACAAACCTTTGCCGAGGATTTTTTTCAAGGATGTTCTCCAATTCCTGGACGTCAAGCCCAGTCACTAAATCGCCGTATATTTCGCATCTTTCTTTGCAGTCGGCTTCTTCATGCCTTCGTACGATTATTTCGGCTTTTTCTCTTGTCGCAAGCTGTAAGAAAATGTGAAAGGATGACTGCTTCAGACCTTTTTTAGTTACTGTCATCCATTGGTTCTGCACGATTTCTATGTTATGTTGTGCGATTTCTTTCACAACGTTGCTTGGTTCATTACAATATACTTTTATGTCGATGTCGCTTCCACGATGTATTGTTCCACGCCATACACTGCCAGTAAGAATCGGATTATAGATTTTCAGAATTTTCATCAGTTTTAAGGCTTGTTTTCTCATCATAACCAGACGTTCCTTCCTTTCTGAACCTTCGGTTTCCTCAGCTATTCTATCAAGCTCTATTGCAACTTCAAGATTTGTTGGAAGAAAATGGGCTCCAAAGGTTCTTGCAGCCTTTAATTTGGCTTGTTTGTATTCTTTTTCCACCCCAAGATAGAGGTAGTTAGCTGCCTCTTTTGCAACCTTCCATCTGGCCATGGAGAGACTGTTTGGATTCAAGGGTTCACCTATAAAAGGTTAAGCCTAGGCTTCAGCGTTTCATTGTTTTCTCATACAATGAGATTGTTTTTGCAGCTATCTTGTTCCACGTGAAGTCGTTTATAACTCTCCGTCTGCCGTTTTCTCCAAGCCATCTAGTTTTCTGAGGGTTTTCTAGCGAGCTTACTATGCCCCACGCGATATCAGGTGGATTATTGGGGTTGACATGGAAACCGCATTGCTCATCGCCGCAGGGGATAACAATCTCTCGCATTCCACTGATGCCTGCTGCTCCGACTACAACGGGACGTTCCATACTCATTGCTTCGAGAACAACTATTCCGAATGGTTCATAAAGACTGGGAAAAACTGCAACGTCACATGCAGCATAGTGGTGGATGCGTTTTTTTTCTGAAACGAATTCGAAGCGGAATTTGACTGCATCTTCGAGCTTCATGGTTCGAACGAGATTAGTTAAGTAGTCCTGCAAGTCGCCCAGACCTACTATGACAAGTTTCGCGTTAGGTTTCTTCTGTAGAACATGCGGCATTGCCATTATGAGCTTATCAATTCCTTTGACACCTACAAGGCGTCCAATGAAAAGAATCATTAGATCGCCATCTTTGATACCATAAGATTCCCGAAGCTTCCTGGTTTGTTCTACGTTTATTGTCTTCGGGTCGTATTTTTCCTCGTCGACGCCGTTGTAGCATACTTGGATTTTATCTTTTGGAAAGCCGAGCTTAGTGAGTTCGTCTTTCATAGCGTAGGAGACTGTTATGATCAGATCTGCTGCTTTTGCGCCGTGAAGCTCAATGTTGCTTACTACTTCTGAGCCGTTTCCTAGGGTTCGTCCTTTCTCAGTTGAGTGAACATGGAATACGAAGGGTGATCCAAGCTCCTTTTTTATCGTTATTCCAGAAATAGCTGAAAGCCAATCATGTGCGACTACAATGTCATATTTGAAATCCTCTTTTCTGATGAGTTCGTTGACAAGTTTTGAAGCACTTAGGTAGTTGTAGACGAGTATTTTGGAGAACAGGTTGATGCCTCGTCCCCACTTCTTTATGTCTTCTGCGATCACGTCAGGCAGTGAATCTGAGATATCAATATGTAATGGGCGATGGATTTCTATTCCACGCCATATCTCCCGAGTTGGGAGACTGCGAGTATCATCATTCATCGTGAAGATTGTCACATCATGATCCATGAGTACAAACTTTCTTGTGATTTCAGCAGCATATGTTCCCAGACCGCCGACGATTTTCGGCGGATACTCGTATACTAGTATAGCCATTTTCACTTGAGTCTTTCCCACCGGCACACTTTCAGATTTTACTATTAACGCAGAGCGTCACTATTTACGTTTTCGGAAGAAAGCAATTTCGTTCTTTCGAAAAATAACCGTTATTTAAGAAAAGCGGAGCTTATCTGCGGCGCCGCATAGAATACACCATGCGTTCTTTTCAAGGCAGTTCTTTTTTCTGATTGCAAAGTCATCCTGATGTGTTGAAAACTCGGAGAAGAATAGAAAGTCTGAAAAACGAATTGCACATATAATAGTAGGAGGATGCAAGTAATGAGGCTAACACCCGTTAAGAGACTGGTTCTCGAAACCATGTCGGTGCTTGATAAGCCTGCTAAGGCTGTTGATATAGCTGAAGACGTTGGATTAGGTTTTCCTTCTGTTATGATGCATATAATAGGATTAACCAAGATGGGATATGTAACTACACCAGAGAAGAGCCATTATGCCATAACAGAGAATGGAAGAAGAGCACTTAATTTTCCTGAGGTCGACGGAGAAACAGCAAAGCGAATCTTGGCATATCTGCCTGTAGAAAAATCGTTCCATTTCTATGTTGATGAAGGAAAGCCTTTGAACACTTTTGCAGCAAGCCTTCAAGATTTCTTGGATAAACTCTTGAAGGTCGACATAAGCTCCATAGATTTCCACACTGAACGAGGAGATTTTGAAGCATGGTTCACAGGGCTGGGTGACATGGAACTAGCAAGAAAAACTCTGTTGATCAAAGAGAGAAAATTGTTTGGGGAGGAATTACGCAGGAAATTCTACGAAATCGTGAAAGATCGATACGAAGAACTCCTTGATATAAGGGGACACACGATCTACAAAGAAAAACAAGATCAGATCTAAAACGGTTCAAAACGTTCTTTGAGTTTTTCGAGAAGCTGCGGTAAGGTCGTATATTCCATCTCTTCAACGCCTAAACGTGCAGGTTCAAATTCGCCCATACGTCTCAGCATAGAAGCATAACTC
>Ga0209635_10004786_pt1 | contig 10656 bp, 8 predicted proteins | sample DeeMarSWOR230_32_FD_187463 | JGI IMG/M metagenome (GOLD analysis project Ga0209635, IMG submission 187463) | Marine sediment microbial communities from White Oak River estuary, North Carolina - WOR-2-30_32 (SPAdes) (version 2) | ecosystem: Environmental > Aquatic > Marine > Intertidal zone >...
TCAAGCAGGGTACAAACGCGAAGGCTAGCAGGATTGTGAGCAGAGAGATGACTGAGGATGTAATTCAGTGTCATGCCAGTATCTACAATGTCTTCAACCATCAGTACATGTTGCCCTGTTATGCTACTATCGAGGTCTCTGGTTATCTTGACTACCTGACCATCGCCACCATAGTACGAGATAGCCATAAAGTCCACGGTAACCGGAAGAGAAAGGTGCTGCATTAGGTCAGCCATAAAGCAGACGACGCCCTTTAAGATGCCTATTAGCACTAATCGCTGACCAGCGTAATCACGCGAAATGCGTTTGGCTAGGGTTCTTATCCTTTGTTGGATTTTGGCGTGGCTGTACAAAACTCGGTCGATTCCCTCTACTTTAGCTTCGCCTAGAGGGCCATAACCATATTTGGCTAGCAGCTTGAGAAAATCATTCTTGGTCAGAAGCATGACATTGACTTCAGGGTAAAGTTCTCTGAGTTGGCGCAGCTTGCGATTCTTCTCGGTTAGCAGGTTTTGTTTTAATGTAGTGAGTTCAACATAGAGGTCTAACTCGGGCAAATAAAAATCGGGAGTGAACATCTCTGCTATCTTGTCGCCTTTCCACCTAAGAGGAAAGGAACGAGGCTCATAAAGCCATTCAATACAGTAAAAGTCTAAAAGTTTGGCAAAATCCTCCTCACTGGGATGAGCGAAACTAGATGGCCTCAGCGTAGTAGTAGGTAACGGAGATACCTGGGACGATTTTCTTCGTCTCCTGCTTGTCTTATAGTCTTGCTCCAGCAATTGATGAAGCTCTGCTCTCTCAAAGATGACGGCGCACATATCAGCGACACTGAGGAGGAAGCTTTTTTCAGCTTCGGAGAATTGGCGAGGCTCACGAGTGTAAATTCGAATCTCTCCGATAGCCTCTTCTTTCCTAAGTACAGGAACCCCAAGTATAGAAGATATTCCTTGCGCTAGTGCTATTTGGGGATGTTGAACTCTTTCATCCTTAGCAACATCGGCAATAAATACCACTTTCCCCTCAAGGATATCCGGAAGGCTTTTGTGGGCATCGAGGGGGCCCTTTTTCAGATAAAGGTCGCTCAAACCATACGTGCCTACAGTGATCAAATATTCCTTTTGGGAATTGAGGGATAAAATGCGGCAGCCGTTTGCCTGCATTGCCTTGGCAGTGCTTTTAGCTATAGAGTTACAAATCTTCCTTAAGCCAAAAGCCGAATTGGCAACTTTAGTTATCCGCTTAAGAGCTGAGTAATAACTACCTCTCGACCTACCCACTTTTCTCACCCTCTATCCGCATTTAGTAAAGCCACAGGCGAGGCAAATTTCACAGCCCTCCTGGTAAATCAAAGAACCGCCACAATCGGGGCATTGCCCTGCCCAACGTTTAGCCGTCTCAGGATTTTTGGAAGGTGTATTCGGATTAGTGCTCTTTTCTATAGTATCGGTCTTTTCTCTAATGTACCTCTCCAGCACGCTAGCGATAGCATCGGCACAGGACAAAATAGCATGTCCCTGCTCCCAAGCAATAGAAGGGCATCTAATGCCGCGCAGGTGCTTTACAATAGAATCTATATCTATTCCAGACCTTAGAGCCAGGGATGTTAGACGGCTAATAGCCTCAAGCTGGGCTGCGGCGCAACCTCCAGCCTTTCCCAAGGTGGAGAAAACTTCGGATATTCCCCGACTATCAAAATTTACTGTCACATAGATGTAGCCACACCCAGTGTTTACTCTTTCGGTTACACCCCTAGTAACTTTAGGCCTTTTCCTGGGAGCTAGTTTACCTTCAGCCTTTTTTACCCTCTCACCCACGGTGAGAACCTGACTTTCACGACTCCTATCTCGGTAGATGGTTATCCCCTTCAAGCCCTCCTGGTAAGCCAGCATATACACTTTAGCTACATCCTCGGGCATCGCCTTTTGAGGAAAATTGACTGTCTTGGATACAGCGCTATCAGTAAATTTTTGGAATGCTGCCTGCATCTTAACGTGCCACTCAGGAGATATGTCATGGGCGGTGATAAAGAGCCTCTTGATTTCTTCAGGAACTTCTTCTACGTCTTTTAACTTCTTTCCCTCAGCTAGCTGTTTCATTAGATCCGGGGAATAGAACCCTCCGCTCTTGGCCGTCTCTTCAAAATAAGGGTTCACCTCTATAAATTCTTCGCCTTCTAATATATGACGTACATAGCTTAGGGCGAACAATGGTTCAATGCCACTGGAGCAATTAGCTATTATGCTCAAGCTGCCAGTAGGAGCAATGGTAGTCCGAGAGGCATTACGAAAACGAGAACCATCGGGCATGTCATAAATGCTTTCTTGGAAAGCAGGAAAAACTCCCCTTTCTTGGGCTAGGTCTATCGAGGCTTTATCCGCCTCTTCAGATATGAAATGGGCAATTTCCTCGGCCATAACAAGCCCTTGTTCACTATCATAAGGGATGCCAAGCTGAATCAGCATGTCGGCAAAACCCATCAACCCCAGGCCTATTTTCCTGGTAGTTTTTGTCATCTCCGTAATCTCAGGCAGGGGAAATTGGTTGACTTCGATAACATCGTCAAGGAAGCGGACTACCAGCTTGACTGTTTGAGATAGCTTCTCATAGTCAATGTATGGCTGGCCATCTTTATACGCCACCATCTTGGACAAATTTATGGAGCCTAAATTACAGGATTCAAAGGGAAGCAGGGGTTGTTCTCCACAGGGGTTAGTGCTTTCTATTTTGCCTAATTTGGGTGTGGGGTTATGCCTGTTTATCTCGTCAATAAACACAACACCCGGGTCGCCGGTGCGCCAAGCCATGTCAACTATTTTGTCAAATACTTCTTTGGCATTAAGCTTATCTGTCACCTCTCCAGTTCGAGGGTTCACCAAATTGTAATCGGTGCCTTCTTCCACCGCCTTCATAAACTCATCGGTCACAGCTACAGAAAGGTTAAAATTGGTTAGAGCTTCCGGGTCTTCCTTAGCCGTGATGAATTTCAAGATGTCGGGATGCTCAACACTGAGTATTGCCATATTGGCTCCGCGGCGCATGCCACCTTGCTTTATTACATCGGTGGTGACATCAAAGGCTCGCATGAAAGAGACAGGGCCACTGGCAATGCCACCCGTAGAACCCACTCTATCTCTTTCCGGTCTAAGGCGGGAAAAGGAAAAACCGGTACCTCCGCCACTTTTATGAATCAAAGCAGTATATTTAACCGCATCAAAAATAGACTCCATAGAATCCTCAATAGGTAAAACAAAGCAGGCTGATAATTGCCCTAGTTCACGGCCGGCATTCATTAGAGTAGGGGAGTTAGGTAGGAAATCCAAGTTTGCCATTAACTGATAGAATGCCTCTTCCCAAGAGGAAACATCAGCTTTGGCATCGTAATGGAGCTCGGCCGAGGCAATATGCCTGGCAACGCGGCGAAATAGCTGTTGTGGGGTTTCAGTAACCTTCCCCTCCCCGTCCTTTGTCAAATATCTCCTTTCCAGAACCCTTAAGGCATTATCGCTAAGTTTGATTCCGGAAATGACTTGGCTTCTGGCCTGGGGAGAAAATTCGTCTGCAGTTAGAATCTCCTTAACCATTGCCCGAATTTGGGAGGGGGACACAGGCTGTTTAGTTTGCCGAGGAACAAATTCCTCCATGCCTGGTAAGGGATGAGCTACATCTAAGCGCTGGCTTACTTGTTCTGTAAACTTTTCCAACAGTTTCCTATCACTTATACCCATGGACTCGGCAGCAGCGAAAACAGCTTGAGCTACTCTATCTCGGCCAATAGTTTTTTGGTTCTCTTTCCGACGGGTTTTGGGCATTTTATTTCCTCTTGCGACCAACTAGGGAATTCACCGCCTCAGAAGAGGGCAGCGGTAGCTGGTTTGCTGGTGTTAGCTCTCTTCGTACCGCCAAGCTATCCACTTCTTGTTTTAAAGCGCCGATATCAGCAAATTCCCGATAAACACTGGCGAAGCGAATGTAAGCGATGTGATCTAGTTTTCTTAATCCTTCCATAACCAAATCACCAATATAGGAACTAGGAACCTCGCTTTTGCCCACCTTGTAAAGCTCAGCCTCGATGTTGTCTATAAACTTATCAATGGCGCCCGTAGGAAGGGGGCGTTTCTCACAAGCTTTGCGAATACCCAAGGAGAGCTTATCCCGGCTGAATTCCTCACGCCGTCCATCCTTCTTAATAACGAAGACATCATGTGGTTGTATACGCTCGTAAGTAGTGAAGCGAGCGTTGCAGGCGAGGCATTTCCTTCGGCGTCTCACAACTTCGTCTAGACTCCGAGAATCTATCACCCTTGATTCCTGACTGCCGCAGTAAGGACAATTCACAAATTTCTCCTAAGGATTGTGGTATAGATAAATTTTAACACTAAATGTAGTAAAATGCAACATTTCTGCGGGAAAAAAGATGCTCGTTGGTGGACAATTCTAGAGGAATATGCTAGGTTTGACTTAACATAGGCCTAATGGAGAGGCTATAGCTCACCTGAAATACCTTGATGAGGAGGGTAAGTTGAGAGCTGGGATGCAGGAGCAAGGGACAGTGTTTTTCACGGAGGTATCAAATGCCTGAAGCAAAGATTGGCATCATTGGCGGAAGCGGGCTTTATAAGATGGATGGGATAACGGAGACGGAGGAGGTGAAGGTAAGCACGCCCTTTGGCGAGCCCAGCGACGCTATTATCTTGGGCAATTTAGAAGGAGTAAGGGTTGCCTTTCTCCCCAGACATGGCAAGGGACATCGAATAAGCCCCAGTAAACTACCGGCGAAAGCCAATATCTATGCTTTGAAATCACTGGGGGTGGAAAGGATTATTTCTGTAAACGCTGTGGGCAGTCTTAAGGAGGAGATAGAACCTCTGGACCTAGTCATTCCTGACCAAATAATAGACTGTACCAGAGGAAGAGCCAGCACCTTCTTTGCAGATGGGATAGTGGGGCATGTCTCTTTCGCGGAACCCTTCTGTCCTGTTTTGAGTCAAATCTCGTTTGAGGCAAGCACAAAGGTTGGGGCTAAGGTACATAAGGGTGGCACTTGTCTAGTCATGGAAGGTCCACAACTCTCCACCAAGGCTGAGTCACAGCTTTACCGCTCTTGGGGGGCTGATGTTATTGGGATGACAGCTTTGCCTGAAGCGAAATTAGCTAGAGAGGCGGAAATATGCTATGTAGCACTTGCCCTTGTCACTGATTATGATTGTTGGCATCCGACTTATGAGTCGGTGACTACGGAGATGATTTTAACCAACCTGCGGAAGGGTGTTGATATTGTCAAGAAAATACTGAAGTTAATATTACCTTCCATACCGCAGAAACGAGACTGTGCCTGTGCTAGCGCCCTAAAATATGCCATAGTCACTGGAACGAAATACATACCGAAGGAAAAGAGGAAAGAGCTGGGGCTGCTAATTGGCAAGTATTTAAGAGAGGAGGAAGATGTCAGCCAAGTTTGAGTTTGGATGTTTGCCCACTGCTATCGGCAGCATGCCTCACACGAATTCTGGCGAGGCTTGCTCCATTGTTATGAAATGTCTTCCTGACATTCCCGTCTGGCCCCAATTACCGATGCGCTCTCCTAAAGAAAACATGATTATCCAATTCAGTGAGGGTTTCCCGGGGGTGGTCATAGATGGGGACAAAATTCACATCGAGCCCTCCGCGAATTTTGAGAGCGAGCTGGAGCAAATCCACATTGATTGTGAGCAGGATAATGCCCGTGAATATGGCATTTCGACCGAATGTGCTGCCGGGCTCCATGCCTTCCTCTCCAAAGCAACAGGAAATAAAATAGTCAAGGGACAGGTAACAGGTCCTATCACCTGGGGATTGAGGGTTACCAGTCAAGATGGTCTAGGCATCCTCTATGATGAGACTTTAGCCGAAACCGCAGCTAAGTTCCTGCGACTAAAAGCTTCGTGGCAGGAAAATACCTTGAGGGAAATATCGCCTAATACCATTATCTTTGTTGACGAGCCTTATTTGGTTTCTTTGGGCTCGGTGTTTACTCCTATTCCTGAAGAAAAAGTGCCTGCTCTACTAGAAGAGGTGCTCAGGGGGATTAAAGGGACAAAGGGATTGCATTGCTGCGGAAACACTAACTGGTCAGTCCTTCTGGATACTCCGATCGATATTCTCAGTTTTGATGCCTATAACTATGCCTCTTCCCTAAGCACCCACTCCGATAAGGTGAAATCTTTCCTTGAGAGTGGTGGCAATATTGCCTGGGGGATAGTTCCGAATGAAGAAGAGGCTTTGGCTAAAGAATCCTTGTCCGGTCTCCGGGACCGCCTGGAAGAAGCCATGGCTCCATTCACTAGGGATGGCGTTAAATTCAGGCAGCTCATAGCTCAAGGGCTGATAACTCCTTCCTGTGGCCTGGAAAGCTTATCGCCTGAAGCGGCAAGTCAAGCTCTGGAATTAACAGCTAAGTTATCCCATGACTTGAGAAGTCGATATGCGGTGTGACGTGGCGAAATAACTGCCCTCTCAGGTCGTATCCCTGAAGAACAAAGGCTATGGTTCCTGCGAATCTCCTTCTAAAGCCCTTATTTTATTCACCCTTTGTACGTGTCTACCGCCTTCAAAATCTGTGGTTAAGAAAGTTTTAACGATTTCCAAAGCTGACTCGGTGTCAATATTCTCTCCCTTGAGGCACAGAACGTTGGCATCGTTGTGCTGGCGGGCCCGTTGTGCTGCAAATAAATCACAGCATAAAGCTGCCCTTATGCCCTTTATCTTATTAGCAGCTATGCTTATGCCTATGCCAGTGTTGCATATTAGAATGCCTTGGTCAAAATTGCCTGAAGCCACTGCCTCCCCGACCTTCCGGGCGATGTCAGGATAATCCACAGGGTCAGTACTGTAGCAACCAAAATCTTGATGGCTATGCCCCGCCTTTTGCAGAAAGGGCACAATTAGCTCCTTTAAAGCAAGACCGTGGTGGTCACAACCTATAGCAATGCGCTTCACTGTTTACCTCCAAGTATTCCTTATAGGCTTTGTCAATCTCATCTGAGGGTATGATGCCCTGACGCAAAATTATCGGCAGTTCACGGGTAGCATCTACTACTGTGGATTCCTTGCCGCCGGGACATTTGCCTCCATTGATAATAAAGTCGATTTTTTCTCCTAGTTGTTGTCCAACTTCATCGGCAGTTAAGGCAGCCGGTTGGCCACTAATATTAGCGCTGGTTCCGATTACGGGATTCCCCAAGTGTTGAATGAGAGCCAGACAAACGGGGTGGTTAGGAACGCGTACTGCTATGGTGGGTTCTGAGGCTAGATAGCTAGGCAATGAATCTGCTTTTGGTAAAATTAGAGTTAACCCGCCGGGCCAAAACCACCTTGCCAAAAACCAGGCAATTTCTGGTATTGGATCGGCCAGAGTAACCAATCGCTCTAAGTCAGCGATAAGCAAGGGAAGTTGCCGATTCTTAGGTCGGTTTTTTATCTCATAAATCCTTTCCACAGCTGTGGAATTGAAGGCGTCGGCCCCTAGGCCGTAGACCGTATCGGTAGGGAAGGCAATCACGCCCCCCTTTTGGAGGATTTTAACTCCCCTCTCAGTTTCTCGTTGTAAAACTCCCATTTTTTCCGACGTTAGTATAACATGGTGGCGTCCGGAGTAGGAATTTATCCTTTCCATATTTAGGAGATCGGGAAGGCTTTAACCGTGAATGAGAAGCCTTGCCAGGCGGGAAAAGGCTTAGCCCGTCTCGGGTTGATAATAGTTCAGGACAGTGATAAGCTAAATGCATTCACCACCGTAAATCTGCAATGAAAAAGAAGTCAGAAAGCCACAGAATTGCTGCCAGCGATGATATTGAAGTCTCCACTTATCTGGAGCTAGCCAAAGAGTTACGCGGCGAGCAACCTGTAGTTGAGCCTAAGTTGCCACCAAGCGAGCGTGAAACCATAGTGGTGCTCGACTTTGGCTCTCAATATAGCATGCTCATCACCCGACGGGTACGTGAATGCAATGTCTATTGTGAGCTTGTGCCTTACGATACACCTTGGGAGAAATTAGCTCCCCTTAACCCAAGGGGATTTATTCTCTCGGGAGGTCCAGCTAGTGTTTATGATTCTGGGGCTCCTTTGCCTTTACCCTACATTTACGAAAGCCATCTACCTGTGATGGGCATTTGCTATGGAATGTTTGCTATCGCTTATCATTTAGGTGGCCAGGTAGCTCGGGGAACAAAGCGTGAATACGGGCACACAATCCTACACATAAGTGCTGAAGACTGCTCCCTTTTCGCTGGCCTTCCTTCTTCTCTCCCGGTGTGGATGAGCCATGGTGACCAAATAACGGAGCTGCCTCCTGGCTTCGAGGCTTTGGCTTACACTGAAAATTCGCCCTTCGCTGTTGTAGGTAACGATAGCGGCATTTACGGACTGCAGTTTCACCCAGAGGTGGTTCACACACCTCAAGGAAAAACCGTATTTCAGAATTTTGTACTTAAAGTATGCGGCTGCCAAGGCAACTGGACACCAGCTAATTTCATAGCTGAGAGCGTGGATAAGATTAAAAAGCAAGTGGACGGTGGGAGAGTGGTCTGTGCTCTTTCTGGAGGCGTTGATTCGGCGGTAACTGCTACCCTTATTGACCGTGCTATTGGCAATAAGTTAACCTGCATCTTTATCAACAATGGCTTATTGCGTCGTGATGAACCTGAAAGGGTGCTTAATACCTTCAAGCGTAACCTCAAAATGGATGTGGTTTACATAGACGCTGCCGATAGATTCTTAGAACGACTTAAAGGGGTTAGCGATCCGGAAAAGAAGCGACACTTAATAGGAAACGAGTTTATCCAAATTTTTGAAGAAGAAGCGGCCAAATTAGGTAAGATTGATTTTCTCGCCCAAGGCACTCTTTATCCCGATGTCATTGAAAGTACCTCCGCGGAAACCAAAGCTGCGGCTAAGATAAAGAGCCATCATAATGTCGGCGGTTTACCGGCCAAAATGAATTTTACTCTCATCGAGCCCTTGAGGTATTTGTTTAAGGATGAAGTTCGACAAGTGGGGTTAGCTCTAGGTCTGCCTGAGGATATGGTCTGGCGACAACCATTTCCTGGACCGGGGTTAGCCATTCGCATCATCGGTGAAGTGACCAAGGAGAAGCTGGAGATACTGCGGGCTGCCGATTGGATTTTGATGAATGAAATCAAAAAAGCCAAACTTTATCGCCAACTTTGGCAAAGCTTTGCTGTACTTACTGATGTCAGGAGCGTTGGTGTCATGGGCGACTACAGAACCTATGGCTACTTGGTAGCGGTGAGGGCAATAACGAGTGAAGATGCTATGACTGGTGATTGGGCTCGCCTGCCCCACGACCTTCTTGCTAGAATATCTGACCGCCTGGTTAATGAAATTCCCAGTGTCAACAGGGTAGTATATGATGTCACCAGTAAGCCGCCAGCAACTATAGAATGGGAATAAATATTAAAGGAGAAAGGGATGAGCCAGTCTTTTGAAGAAAGTTACGAAGAACAGCTAGCCATACAGGATGACTTGGGCATGCTCCGCGAGGATTTGATAGGCGAGTTGCAAGCCATTAACCAGTATCAGGAGCATATATTAGACCTGGAGAATGAACAGGCTGTGAATACACTGGAACATATTGTTGAAGAAGAAAAGGAGCATGTCGCAGAGTTGCTGAGACTAATTCAAAATCTCGACCCCGATCAAGCCGGGAAATTAAAGAGGATTTTATAATGCCATGGCACACAGGGTGAAATTAAAAGGGGTGAAGAAGAATAGAGGGAAGCATAAGAAGAAAAAGAAGCAGTAGGCGTTCTCCGAGGCCAAGTTCAGCTGTTCCTAGTGGTAACCTTCACCATCATTCTCAGTGCCATCTTTCAAAAAACTGACGTTTAAAACTCCAGAAAATGGAGGACTTGGTACGGCTATACCCTTAATACTGACACGCGCGAGTGAAATTTGAAGATACTAGTCATTGGTGGTGGAGGCAGGGAACACACCTTAGCCTGGAAGATTGTCCAGAGTCCCAGGGTGGAAAAAGTTTTCGCTGCCCCTGGGAATGCTGGCACAGCGGCAATTGCGGAAAATCTGGATTTGCGCCCCGCAGATATAGAAGGGCTGGGCAAGGCGGCTAAAGAAAAAGGCATTGACCTTGTCGTGGTTGGTCCTGAGGCTCCGCTAGCTTCGGGAATAGTGGATTACTTTGATAACCTGGGTATTCCTATTTTCGGTACCACTAAAGAAGCTACCCAGGTAGAATCAAGCAAGGTTTTTGCCCGAAATTTGATGGAAAAATATGGCATCCCCTGTCCTAGAGGTGCCATTTTCTCTTCTTATTCCGAGGCTCGTGAATACCTTCGAGAAAAGCATCCACCTGTCGTCATCAAGGCCGATGGGCTAGCTGCTGGCAAAGGTGTGATTATCGCTGGTTCTTTGGCGGAAGCCCACAAAGCCCTCGGCGACATCATGGAAGCAAAGATTTTCGGCTCTGCTGGAGATAGGGTAATAATTGACGAATATCTTAGCGGCCGAGAGGTAAGCCTTATAGCCTTTACCGATGGCAAAACAGTCTCACCTATGGTGCCAGCTTGTGACTATAAGAAAATCGGGGATAATGACCAGGGCCCCAACACCGGAGGTATGGGAAGTTACAGCCCACCGGGT
>Ga0209635_10004787_pt1 | contig 10655 bp, 10 predicted proteins | sample DeeMarSWOR230_32_FD_187463 | JGI IMG/M metagenome (GOLD analysis project Ga0209635, IMG submission 187463) | Marine sediment microbial communities from White Oak River estuary, North Carolina - WOR-2-30_32 (SPAdes) (version 2) | ecosystem: Environmental > Aquatic > Marine > Intertidal zone >...
ATTCATCTCGAGACATCTTGAGTGATGCTTTTGAAATCTTCGTAAGTAAGGTACTAAAGGATGAGGGAGGGCAGTTTTTCACACCATTTAATGTAATAAAATTTATGGTGAATTATTTAAATCCAGAAATAGATAATCACATTTTGGATCCTGCCTGCGGTCATGGAGGTTTTTTACTTGAAAGTAAAGATTTACTTTGGCTAAAAATTGAAAAAAAGTTTAGAGCGGATGAAAAAAATATTGAAGAGAAGAAGTTTGGAGTTATTTCTAATTTATATGGTATAGATAAAGACTCGTTTTTAGTCAAGCTATGTAAATTATATTTAGAGATTCTGAGTGGTGAAAAATCTTATATATTTTGTGAAGATTCCTTAGATGTAAAAGGATATCATGCTGAAGCAGGGAAGATAATAAAAGAAAACTCTTTTGACTATATTATAACTAATCCTCCTTTTGGTTCTAAAATTCCAATTAATGATAAGTCTATTTTATCCAATTATCAATTTGGACATATATGGAAAAATACCAGAAATAAATGGGTAATGCAAAATAAACTTGTTAAACAACAACCACCACAAATTTTGTTTATTGAAAGATGTGTCCAATTACTTAAAAATGGAGGGAAATTGGGAATAGTTTTACCAGAAGGAATATTTGGTAATCCAACAGATAGGTATATCTGGGAATATTTAAACTCAAATGGTCAAATTTTAGGGGTTATTTCATTAGATCAAAACACATTTCAGCCTTATACATGTAATAAAGCTAGTATTTTATTTTTTCAGAAACTTAAAAATGTACCAGAAGACTACACGATTGATTTTGCTATTATAGATAATGTTGGTCATAATAAAGATGGAAAAGTATTATACAAACTAAATAAGGATGGTAGTAAAAAACTTGATTCAGATGGAAAGCCAACCATTAATGACGAGTTATTAGATTTACATTTAGAATTAATAAATGGTGAAGATTTTGATTATTTCAAAAACCAAAAGATATTTAAAATTAAAAGAAGTCAAATAAAAAATGAAATTTTTATACCAAGTTATTATACGGGAGTTGAAAAAACACTCAAATCATTATCTACTAAAAAAGATGTAATATTAACTACTTTTGGAGATTTAATTGAACAAAACATAATCTATACTAATAAAAATGGGTATCTTCCCCGTGGAGATGAAATTGGTTCTCATGTTTATGGATTAGGGGGAATTCCTTTTATACGTACGAGTGAAATTCATAATTGGGAGGTAAATCTCGATTCAAATAAAAAAACTTCGGAAGAAGTTTATGAGTTATATAAAGATAAACAAAACATTGAATCAGGAGATATTCTTTTAGTTAAAGATGGAGGACCTAACTTAATTGGAAAGACAGCATATATTACAGAATTGGATACAAAAATTATCATCCAAAGCCATATTTATCAAATTAAAGCACTTGAAAATGATAATGCTATTGATTCATACTTATTATTATACCTTATTAATCTTGATATCGTTCAGAAGCAAATTCAAGCAATTACATTTGTACAAGGAACAATAGCAACAATAGGTAATCGTATCATGGAAGTTGCTTTGCCTTTACCATCCGATATTAACAAAAGGAAGAAAATTTCAAACTATGTAAAAGAGATTATAGAAAAGAAAATTGAAATTAGGAAAAAAATTAATAAGTTAAATATGTTCTCCTCTAATATTTCGTGAAGAAACCATGAAGATCGAAAATTTTTCCTTACAATTTTATGAAGATGTTGTAGAGATCTGGAAAAGAACTGGAATTAGTATTACATCTTCAGATACCAAAGATGAACTTAATGTAATGTTAAATAGAAACCCGGATCTTTGCTTAATTGCTAAAATAGATGAAAAAGTAATAGGTGTAATAATGGGTGGTTTTGATGGTAGAAGAGGGTATGTGCATCATTTAGCTATTGACCCAGAATATCAGAAAAAAGGATATGGTACATTATTAATGGATGAGTTAATAGAAAGATTTCAACAAAAAAGAGTTCATAAAATACATCTATTCATCGAAAAGCGCAATGAAGAGGTTATAGCTTTTTATGCTAAATTAGGCTGGGAGATTAGAACAGATCTAGTTATGATGAGCTTTATCCCAGATAAAAAATTATATATACCAAAAATTTAATGTATTGAATATAAAATGTCGTTATTTGAAATATTGAGTTGGATTAGCTTTCTAACTCTTAACCTGAGTATTTTTCTAACTTTCTTCTTTTACATATTAAGTGTTATACCTGTAACTCTTGAAGAGAAGATTGGAGAAAGATCATGGAAATTATGTGCTATTTTTAGGATTATATCAGATATTTTATTTTTAATTCTAATTGTCTCAATTTTAATGTGGATTTGGTTTCCGATTTCTGTTCTTAATTGGAGAATTTCAGAAAATTATCTCTTTTTAATAGCTACTGCAGTATTGATTGCGATTCCAAGTTTCTATATCTTAATAAGAGCATTGAAAGATGCTGGAAGAGAAACTGTAGAAACATCCAAAGAAACCCAAATGTATGGAGGGATTTATAAACATATAAGACACCCTCAAATCTCAGGGTCTATACTAATGTTTTTTATATTCTGTTTAATATTAAATTCTCTATTTTATTTGATCTGGATAATATTATTAATGTTACTTATTACTCCGATCGTAATATATTTTGAGGAAAAAGATTTAATAAAAAGATATGGTGAGAGTTATCTATTTTATAGAAAGAATACAGGAGCTTTAATCCCAAGATTTTGGAGTAAAGTAAAAGGATAACAGGGTAATTATTTATCCCTCGTTTTTCCATTGTTTTTAAAATGTTTTAAATCTATTGCTTGATTAGGACATCTATGGTAACATACTGAACATCCTCGGCAGGATTTATTAGATTTAACGGTTATTGCTATACCTTTATCATTAAACATTCTAATATTTAAAGGACAAAATTTTATGCAAGTACCACATGATTTACACTTTTCTAAAATAGTAGTAGCTTTATATACTATCTCAGATAATTCTTTTATTTTTTCTCGTAATTCATTTGAAGCAGCCTTCATATCTGAGATCAAATTTTAAAAAGAAAGATATTTTAAAAAAATTAGTATTTATTAGACCAATTATGAAATTTTAGAGCATAAACCCTTTAAGATTTTTTCAGCTCCCTTTGAGAAACTAGTAATAATGTCACCTACATCCATTATAGAATTGATTAATCCACATGTTTGACCTACTGGTATTGCTCCATTTTCTACATCACCTTTTGTGTAAACAACTTCATATGCATAAAGATCCTTTAAATATTCATTCATTTCATAAGCTAGTTCTTGGGAGACCTTTTGTTCTTTTGTCATGATTTCTCCATGTTCCAAAGAATATTTATTTTTTAATAATCTTATTGGCCCAAACCCTCCTGTAGTTAGTAATGTATCCCGAGCAGTCGCTGGAGGGATAAGAGCTTTATAATTAGGATGAAATTCACTTTCCTTTGAAGCAATAAACCTGGTACCCATAGCAACGGCATCAGCACCCATAGCTAATCCAGAAGCTACACCTTCTGGGCTAGAAATACCACCACATGCTATTACAGGTTTATCTGGATATTTTATGACTGCTTGTTGAACTAAAACAAGAGTACTAATCCCTTCATAACTTTGATGTCCACCACCTTCTGTACCCGTAGCAACAATTCCATCACATCCAGAACCAACAATTTTATCAATCAACCACAAGGCTGGCCCAACATGAAAATGTTTTATTTGAGGAGCCTTTTGTTTTAATAATTGACTTGCGAAACGAGGACTTCCGGCGCTTGTTAATATATACACTAATTGTTCTCGTAATTTAGAATTTTCTTTGCACCATTGGGTCATTTTTCTTAACATAATTTTATGATCAGTTTGAATTCGGGCAGTACGAACATTTACACCAAAGGGTTTATCAGTATGCTCAATCACATATTCTAATTGTTGTTTCATATCCTGGAGAGAATTTTTTCCCCTTAACGTAGCATGACTTACAACTCCAAGTCCACCTGCTTCTGAAACAGCGATAGACAACTCAGTTGTATAAAAGGGACCCATCGGTGCACTTAATATGGGATACTTTATTCCAAACATTTCTGTTATTCGTGTTTTGATCATTTTTTCAATCACTCTTATATTATCATAATTATAATTAATATTACTATTTTGGACTTAAAAAAACTATCCACTTTCTATGTCTATATCGTATTAAATTCCAAGAAATTGTATTTTTCTTATTCTTTCTTAAATAGATGAAAAAAATTGATAGTTTAAATTAGTAAAATATGATTTATGTTTAACGGAAGAAAAATCTAGGGATAATAAGTCATGAGTCTAGTTGATAATAAAGTATTACAGTTTGTGGATAAAATAAGATTTTCAATAAGAGATGAGACAATACCTCCAAGGATTACTAAAGCTATTAGAATGTTTAAAAAAGAGTCAAATCTACTTTATATTGATAAAGATATTGAATCACTTCGTGCAATAGTTAAATCACAAACACATCCAGATAAATTGGAATATGCAATATTGCTTAATAGTGATGGAAACTTTTTCTATGGTACTCAAAATCTATATCCATGTGGTGGCCTTACAGATATCACAAAAGCAGTTAGATATGGACAATCTTTAATTAAAAACCCAAAAAAAGCTATTATGGTTATAATTAGTGATTTTTATGAGGGTAGAGGTTATGATCAATTAACTAAAGCATTAAAACAAGTATTGGAAGGACAAACAAAAATTTTAGGAATTGCTGCTCTTGGCTATAATAGTAAGCCTATGTATGATCGTGCATATGCTAAAAAGATAAACCAAATGGGTATTGATGTCATTGCATGTACCCCAAAAAATCTTCCAGAATTCATTGCTAAATTAATGAAATGATTTGAAGGAATATTAGTATGCCATCGTATCTTCAGGAATTAATGAAACAGGTCGCCAATCAATTTCATTTTTATAAGTATGTATTGTGATATTCGCCCGTTCCGGTTGAAATCTCCTACCGTAATTCTTTTTTTCCGAACTGGGGATGTAAGAACCAAGAAGGCAAGTTAAAGTTAAATTATTCGAGGTCAGGGCTATAAAGAAAGATTTATTTTGATTTCGTGGAAGATATCCTAATTTTTTGTCATTATGCCAGACGCTTACCGCGAATTTATCATATCTATTATTTGGTTCTGCTCTTAATTCTAAAAGGGTTTTCGTTGGTAATTTAGATAAATATTTTCCATTCTTTGTATAATAAATACCAACAATCTCTAGATGATAATAATTATTTTCCATTAAGTATTTATTCTGGAGATATGACATAATTTTAGCCTCTAAGTTCTTTTAATGATGATTACAATTAAAAAACTTAGAGTCTTTACAATCATAAATTTTTTTTTATATAAAAAACAAATTCCAGAAAAATTCTGAAAGTAAAATTATATTTCTTTTTTTATGAGAAAATTTAACAATTAAATACTTTTTTAACGAAATTAAATTTAATTCATTAAAATATTAAAAAAACAAAGTAATAATACTTTTAGTAGTGAAAAATAATAATGCATAAAAAAATAGCTATAATCGGAATTGGAATAACACCATTTAAAGCTCGATACTTAGATAAAACATATTTTGAACTTGCATATGATGCCACAAAATTAGCGCTTGAAGATGCTAATAAAAATGGAGCTGAAATAACTCACAAAAACCTTCAATCTACTGTTTATGGGATATATAACGAGTTATTTGAACGGCAATTTATGCCTGATATTTTTATCAATTCTTATTTAGGGATGAATAATAAGCCAGGTACTAGAATAGCGACAGGTGGTGCGACAGGAGGATATACTGTAAGAATGGCATATGCAGAAGTAGCATCTGGAATATCAGATCTATGTCTTTGTTTAGGTGTAGAGAAATGTAATGACTGTTATGATGAACAGACAGGAACTACAACTCCAGAAGTATTAAATGCTATTGCATATTCTGCCGACATGACTTATGAATATCCTATGGGTATGATGGCGGCGAGTTCTTATGTTACTATGGTGAACGCCCATTTTGAAGAATTTGGGAATCCAACAGAAGAGCAAATGGCTTTAGTATCTGTCAAAAATCATGGTAATGCTATGAATAATCCAAAAGCACAATCTCCAATGAAAATTACTGTTGAAGATGTGATGAATTCGAGAATTATTTGCTATCCTTTTAAAATGCTAGATTGTTGTCTTTACTCGGAAGCTTCAGCAGCATTGATTTTAGCTAATGAAGAAAAAGTAAAAGAATTAAAAGTCGAAAATCCAATTTGGATTACAGGAGTAGGCGCAGCAAATACAGATTGTTTTATAGGGAATAGAGAAGATATGGGTCGTCTTTATTCAAATATCTATGCAGCAAAAGCAGCATATAAAATGGCGGATTTAGATTACGATAAGATTAAAGATCAAATAGATTGCGCTGAACTGCACGATGCATTTTCAGGACAAGAAGTGATTTCATATGAAGAGTTAGGTTTCGTACCTTTCGGAGAAGGTGGAAAATGGATTGAATCAGGAGGTCCTTTTATAGATGGAGAAATGCCATGTTGCCCATGTGGAGGATTAATAGGCTGTGGTCATGCAGTGGGAGCGACAGGAATAATGTCAACGGGAGAAGCAGCACTTCAATTAAGAGGTGATGCAGGTAAACATCAACTTAAAACAATTGAAAAGGGAAGGGCGATCTCCCATTCAATAGGTGGTCCTGGAGCTGCATATGCTGCAGTAATAATAATGACAAATGAGGAGGGATTGAAAAAACCATGAGTGAAAAATTCGAAGATCACCAAATACGTGATAAGATTCAAATTGATTATAAATATACTATGGGAGGTCAATCGAAATTTTTCATTGAATTAATGAAAAATAAAAAGCTTCATGGAACTAAATGTGCAAAATGCGGAAAAATATGGATGCCTCCGAGGAAACATTGTTCTGAGTGTTATACTCCAGCTGAATGGGTTGAAATGCCTCATACAGGGACTATTGAAGTTAGTACGATCGTATGGTATGGGGCTGCAGAATTTATTAAAAATGTACCCTATGGATGTGGCTTTATTAAGTTAGATGGAGCTGATAACTCATTATTTCAAGGGATATTTTCAGAAAACTTAGTACCTTCGAAAATTAAGAAAGGACGTCGTGTGAGAGCAGTATTTAAAAAGTCAGATGAAAGGGAAGGAAAAATGACTGATTTTTTCTTTGTACCAGAAGATGAATACGAGACATGGGCAAATAAACCTGAATTTGAAGGAGGTGAATAATAAATGGGTGTAGCAAAAGAAAATTTTGATAAGATTGCTGAAAAAATGAATATAAATCCAAAAGTAGACCAAGTATTTATAACGGATATTGCAGGAAAACCAATAGATTGGGATATGGTTTTTCAATTTAATTTGGATAATGAAGACCCCTTTTTTGTTGAAATTAAAACGAGAAAAGTAAAAATATTTGATGGAAAGGCTTCAGAACCGGATGTTGTCATGACTGGGAATATTAATGCAGTAGTAAGAATTTGTGAGGGAAAAGGTGATTTTACTCATGCCATTAGTCGTGAGGAAATAACTGTAGAAAAAGGTAAAATTATAGAAGTTATACGTTTGACCCGAGCCATTACAACAGCACTTAGAACAAAATAATTTTTTCTACTCTTTTTTTGTTGTCTATATAAAGCGGCTTATTTATCAAAATATACCGTGGTTGTCTATTTCATTGAGGTGCGGGACTTCTTTTGTGAAGCCTATGTCACGATTTCCGAATAAACTAGACCAATGATAACCTATTTTCTTATTTGTCTAATCTTTTTAGTTACAATTTCAATGATTTCAAAATTATTGGGCCTCATGCACAAAAGAACAAGTTTCAGGTTCGTATCAAGAACAAGAATCTCTGATCTACTGAAAATAGAGGAATATGAAGAAAATAAACTAAAATTTAATTTTTTTTTTACTTTTTTAAAGAATTATTTTTAATATAATTTAGAATGTTATTCTCCTTTTTTTAATTTAGAAAATCTTAAAAAGTGAAGATTAAAATTGAAAAACTATTTATGCTCATAAACTTTAATCAATCAAAAATGAACTTTTAAAAATAAATAGAGCAAAATAATTAATTAAATAAAAAAATAAAAGTGAACGTAAATGAGTAAAGAAAGATTTTGGACAAAAACATATGATTCTCATGTTCCTAAAACATTAGAATACCCTAGAGAAGATTTGGGTACAATTTCAGCAAGAGCAATGGAAAAATATGGTGATAGAGTCGGATTTTATTTTATGGACAATGAAATCCTTTTTAAAGATGTACTAAAGAAGGCTCAAGCATTTGCGACATTTCTACAGAATAATGGTTTGAAGAAAGGCGATGTGGTTGCCATGAATATTCCAAATTCACCTCAATATTTATTTACTTTATATGGTACGTTTATGGCAGGTGGAGTATCGACGGGATTATCACCCCTATTAAGTCCTGTCGAGATGGCGTATCAATTAAATGATTGTAAGGCAAAATTTGTAGTGACAATGGATATAGTCTATGAAAAAGTATTTCCGAAATTTCTAGAAAAAGTACCAAGTTTAGAAGTTATAGTTCCAACAAATATTTCAGAATACATGGGTTTTTCAGGTTTTAAGGTTTTCATGGGGAAATTAATTGGCAAAATACCAAAAGGAAAAATGAATCCATGGCCTGGTAAGAAGGTAGTTCCATTTCTAGAAGCTATGGACACTCCTATAAATATTAAAAAGGTTGATATTGATGCTAAAAATGATTTAGCTTTAATTCAATATACTGGTGGAACCACTGGCACTCCTAAGGGCACTGAAATAACTCATTATAATTTAGCAGCTAATATGCATCAATTTGACACATGGCTTAATAGAGAAAAAGGAACAGATATTACTATGAGTGCTTTCCCATATTTTCATATAGCTGGCCTTTTTATTGGTCTTTTTCTTACATATATTGGGTCTTCTCATATTATCATTGCTAATCCACGAGATACGGATCATATGATTAAAGAAATAACTGAAAGAAAACCAACTTGTTTTGGAAATGTGCCCACCCTATTCTTAATGATTCAGAAAAATCCAAAATCAAAGAATATTCCACCTGAAATTTTGGAAAACATAGAATTGTGGGTTAGTGGAGCTGCTCCTTTTCCAGCAGAGGCAGTAAGAGATTTCGAAAAAGATTTTTATTCACAAAATAAGTTTGTTGAAGTATATGGAATGACGGAATCTGCTGTTTTAGCTACAGTTAATCCTGCTTTGGGTAAGAAAAAGATTGGTTCTGTAGGACTTCCTTTACCAGATACAGATGTAAAGCTTGTTGATGTTGAAACTGGTAAAGAAGTACCTATTGGCCAACCAGGAGAAATACTACTGAAAGGACCTCAAATTACTAAAAGGTACTACAATAAACCTGATGCTACTGCGAAAACTTATATCGACGGATGGCTACACACAGGAGATGTAGGTGTATTTGATGAAGATGGGTATTTGACGATAGTAGATAGAACTAAGGATATGTTAGTTGTAAGTGGATTTAAAGTATATAGTGTACATGTAGAAGATGTTTTGACTAAACATCCAGATATTCAATTAGTAGCGATAATTGGTGTTCCTAATCCTGATCGTCCTGGGGCAGAGATTGTTAAAGCAGTTGTTCAATTAAAGGAAGGAGTTAATCCTACTGATGATGTTAAAGCCTCAATACAAAAGTATGCTGAAGAAAATCTAGCAAAATATGAAGTTCCAAAAATTTGGGAATTTTCCGAAGAATTACCTACAACTATGGTAGGAAAAGTTTTGAAAAGGGCACTTCGTGAAGAAGGGAAGGAAGAATCAAATTAAATTAAAATTTTTTATTATTATTAAATTTTCCATTTTAATTTTAAGGTTTAAATTGAAGAAAACTTAAATCTTATTCAATAAAGTTCTTGAAAAGTAAAATGACTATTGAAGATTTTGAAGATATTATTTATGAAAAAGAAGAAAACGGTATTTGTACAGTTATAATATCCAAACCAGAAGCAAGAAATGCTGTGACTTACATAACTTTTTTAGAGATATATAAAGTTTTAGAAGATATGGAAAAGGATAAGAATGCTAAAGTTCTTATAATAACTGGTGATCCCAAAGGAAATGCTTTCACTTCTGGTGGCTATTTCAAACCGGAAATGTTTGAAAAAATGAAAAAATATCCTGAAATTGATATTATGGATATTGCCCAAAAAAAATTATGTATGAAATTATGGGATTTTAGTAAGCCAGTCATCGTTGCAATTAATGGAATGGCTATTGGTGGTGGTATTACCATGCCCTTGTCAGGTGCAGATTTAATATATATGTCTGAAGATGCTTGGCTTGGTTTCTATTTTGTAAAGAGAGGTATTATTCCTGAATTTGCTAATTCTTTTATTCTTCCTTTTTATCTAGGTTTTCAAAAAACAAAAGAAATCGTATATTTTGGAGATAAAATCACAGCTAAGCAAGCTTATGAGCTTGGTTTGGTAAATAAAGTGTTACCTCCTGATGAGTTAATTCCTTTTGTGAGAGAACAAGCTTTAAAGTTAATACCTCCTAAAGGTCCT
>Ga0209635_10004792_pt1 | contig 10652 bp, 14 predicted proteins | sample DeeMarSWOR230_32_FD_187463 | JGI IMG/M metagenome (GOLD analysis project Ga0209635, IMG submission 187463) | Marine sediment microbial communities from White Oak River estuary, North Carolina - WOR-2-30_32 (SPAdes) (version 2) | ecosystem: Environmental > Aquatic > Marine > Intertidal zone >...
AGGAAAGTAGCGATAAACCGTACCAATGCCAATCTCAGCTCTAGTTGTAATATCTCTTATACTTATGTTTTCATATCCCTTTTCATTAACTAAATCTGCAAAAGTCTGAAAAATGAGTCTAATTTTCTCGTCCTTATCTCGTGTGAATTTTTTTTCTTCGTCCATATATATAGTAACGGAACATCGTTCATAAACTTTATATATCAATATCAACTTTATATTTTTGTGGAACATTGTTCCGATATTTATTTACTTAATACTAAACATCAAAATTGTAAAGGAAAAAGCTAATGAAGATTATTGGAGTAGACCAAGATAAATGTACAAAATGTCTTAATTGTGTAAATTATTGTCCAGCAAGTTGTTATAAAAATTCAACTGATGTTAATACAGGAATAAAAACAATTGAGTTTAATGATATCTATAGTTGGTGTATTTCTTGTGGGCATTGTGTATCTATGTGTCCTTCAAATGCGATTAAATATGAAAATGCCGAATCCACATATGAGTTCGAATATATAAGTAACCCCGCATCGCTAGTAAATTATGAAACATTGGTAAAAATTATTCGAGCAAGACGTTCGATAAGACATTTTAAAAATAAAATGGTACTAAAGAAAGACATTAAAGCAATACTAGAAGCAATGCGCTATGCTCCTACGTCTCATAATATGCAACAAGTATATTATATTGTTATTACTGAGCCTGACAAAATTGAAAAACTTAAATATGAAGCCATAAGATTAGTAAAATTTTATAGAAAAATAATGAAGTATAGTTTCTTCTTTAAGTTATTCTTACCTAAAAATGTTAAAGAAATCTTATTAGATCCATCTATTAAAGCAGGTATGGATGATATGATCAAACAATTTGAAGAGGGACAAGATGTTATTTTTTATTCAGCTCCCGCAATAATAATAACTTACTCTCCAAGTATGGGACCGACTACTTGTTTAGATTCTGCTATTGCATTAACTCATGGTATGTTTGCAGCTCAAGCTCGAGGATTAGGAACATGTTGGATTGGATTTTCTCATGAAGCACTAAGAAAATATAAAGCTAATAATAAGTGGTTAAAAATTCCAAAAAGTATGGAAGTAACGGGAGTTTTGATACTTGGTTATCCCAAAGTACAATATTTAAGAGCTCCTCCACGAAATCCGGTGAAAGTTCAATGGAATCCTTAAGGTTATACGAAAAAAATAAAAAAATAAAATGTGGAGGAAATCCCCCTATTTTACACCTATTTTTTTCTTTAGCTTCATATAAATTACACCCATTATCATAGTAATTCCTGCTAAGTACATGATAAGTAAATTATATCCAGGAATTGCCTCATCAGAAATAAATAAAGGACAGCTCATCAAAGGAAAGTTATCTTGGCTTCCAGCAATCCCAGTTATATTATGAGGAATATCCCCAATACCATTTTGGTTATTATCAATTCCTGTATAATTATCCCAGTAATTACCTTTTCCTAAATAATCCCACGCATTATTAGCACCGTCATCTATAGCATGCAAACCGTTATTAATGAAACAATTTAGATAAATCGTATTATAATCAGAAGTTATCCCTATTCCAAAATTTTTATTATCTCTAATTATATTGCTATGAATACTATTATTGTTAGATGGACCATATATTTCCATACCCTCAGTATTATTATACACAGTGTTGTCAATAATTTGGTTAAGGGTACAATTACCTCCTAGTGCTATTCCAGTTTCCATATTAAAAGATACAAGGTTATTAGAGATAATATTCGAAGAACAATTTCCATTTATGTAAATACCGAAATAATATCCCGCTGAAGCATTGTTTCTAGAAATTTCATTTAAGCTTGAATTATGAATCCATACCAATCCGCCTGTTAAAGGATAAAGTTTATTTGACCGTATTAGTCCTGTTGTTGTGTTATGTAATCCAACTCCAGCATATTCAGAGTTTCCTTTAAATAGGCAATCTTCTATTATGAAATATTTACGTGAATTTATTATAGTTAAACAATTAAAGGGATAGGGTGGTGTATTAAAGAAGAAATCTGAGATAATATAGGGATCACCCATAGTTCCACTTCCCGTACAATATCCCTGATCCTTAGCCCAGGTCCAATTAGTCAAACTTACAGGTAAATCGTCAATAATTACTATATCATTAAGTTCTGTTAATGCCGAGGATTTAAATTTACTGCTTGGTTCATTAACACCTAAAGTTGAGAGTGAGAGAGAAAGTATTGGTACTATTATAGCTAAAATCGCTACACTACCTAAAAATAATAAAGATTTCTTCCTCATTTTTACCATTTTAGATAAATTAGATTGGATTAAACTTATAATGCATAACAAAGTATATAATTGTTCTTGACCTTTCTGCGAAGCGATCAAAATTAAGGAGATAAGCCTTAAAATCTAAATTAAGATTTTTTTCTAATAAAAAAAAAGTGTAAATTAGAATAAATCAAGATTAACTTTAAGATTAGCACAAACCAATTATTCTAAGAGCATCCTTTGCTTCCAAAACAGGGTAAATAGTATATTCATATCCCTCAATATCTTTATACCCCGAAAATCTTTTATATATCGCTTTTAATCCTTCAAAATACTTTTTCTTCCTCTGTGATTTCATATATTGTAAAAAATTTATACTTCCCTGCAACAGCATTAAAGACATGTTCAGTCTTGACAAAATCAGGTAATTTGGGAAGATCTAAAAACTTTTTTCCTATTTCAGAAGCCTTATGTCCTGGAAATTCTCCACTAATTACTACATATGCCATAATATATTTTAACCTCCATTTAACTTTAAACACAATTTATTTGTATTATTTTTTTTAGATTTCGATTAGTTTAACAATAAGAATGAAAAGTATAAAAGAATTTTTATTGGTGTGCGAGCCAATTCTCAGTAAAACTAAAATATTATTTAATTTTTTTTCTAATTTTTGGAAAAAACACTCCAGTTCGTTTCTGATATTCCTGATACTTTTCACCAAACCTTCTAATGAGATCCTCCTCCTCATAATAAATCATAATAGGAACATAGACTATGATATAAATAACCATCAAAAGTACAAGAAACCATGAATTTACCATAAATGCTATGGCTAGAAGTAATGGAAATTCTCCAAGAGACTGAGGATGCCGGATATAATTATATATTCCGCCATATATCTCTGTATCTTTTGACGGCTGAAGTGTTTCTGAACCAGCGTCTCTCACCCCCTTCAATAGAATTGTTAAACATGGAATACTGATTACAACGCCAATAATAAAACCAAATACATAATTGGGATGTATTTTCCAATTAATTAAAGGAAGAGGGAACCAAATCCAAAATATTAGGGTTATTACAATAATAAATTCAAATACACTTGCAATTATTCGCAATTTCATGCATTCCTTCCATGCTCGCTCACCTTTTCTTTTTTCCCTCTTAATTGGTTGGACACTTAAAGTATAAAAATAACTAAAAAGAAATAAGCTCATTAATAATAAACTAAAATTTATCCATTCAATCATTTATATTCCCATTATTAATTTATACATATATTAGTTTTTAGTAAGAAATGAAAAAATAATAGAAAAAAATTAAGCTTAATAAGTATGTTTATAACTAAAAAAATTATTGAAAGATTATGCCTAAACCGTTTCCGTTTAAAATGAAAGGTTTTCATAAATTTGGAGATTTAATTGGTTTTGAATTTACAAAATTTGAAACGGGATATTCCCAATGTGTTCTACAAATAAATGAGAAGCATTTCAATCCTCATAACGTAGTGCATGGAGGCGTTTTATACTCAATGGCAGATACGGGTATGGGAGCTGCATTATATTCATTATTAGAAAAAGATGAGCTGTGTGCGACTGTTGAAGTTAAAATAAGCTATTTTAAACCTGTAAAGGAAGGAACAGTTATATGTGATACTAAGGTAATTCATAAAGGAAAAACGATTGGTGTTCTCGAATCAGAGATTATGAATGGCGAAAAGCTTGTCGCGAAAGCTAATGGAACTTATTCAATTTTTAAAGTTAAAACCTAAGAGCCGGATGAACTGAGTTAAACTTAGAGTATTTTAGATGGAAGTTTCGCTTCTTTTAGAATTTTCTCATACTTCTTTAAATTTGGTAGATTATTTATCTTTGCATCTGTCAGATTTTTATTTATTGGATATAAAACTCTTCGGATTAAACATTTAGGGGTACTATTTTTAATTTTAAGTAGACCATAAGATGCCCTACTATCTCCATCTAAGGGCATTCCAATACTTCCTACATTAAAAATTACTATATTTTCAATCTTTCTAATGCATGGAATGTGGGTATGTCCGCACAATACAATCGATTCCTCTATGCTTGAAAAAATTTCATTAAGTTCTTCATATGAATTGTTTTCTCCTATACCTTCCGAAATAGACCTTGGGGATCCATGCACTGCTAAGATGCTAACTCCACCTATTTCAAAAGAACACTTCTCAGGTTGGCTTAATAAAAATTCTATTGATTCTCTGTTTAAATGATTTCGAGCGTAGATGTAATTTTGATATAATTCTAATTCTTGTTTTGTAGTTGGAGACCAATTATCATCAATTTCTTCAAACCAGGCATCAGTATTACCTTTTATCCAGCAGATAAATTTCAACTTTCGCAATTCTTGAAACGCTTCTAATGGAGCGGGTCCATTTATAACCAAATCACCTAAAAATACAACTTCTGAAACAGCGAGAGATTTGATATCTGAAAGCACCGCGTTTAATGCGGTAATATTTCCATGAATATCAGATAGTATCGCAATCTTCATAATAAACACATAAATGATAATTTTGATTCACTTGAAGAAATTATGAATATATACTATAATAAAGAATTTTAAAAAAAAGCTTTACTTAAAATTAGAGTTCTTTTTTTAAAAATGTTAATTCTGTAATATGACAGGGTAGTATAATTTTGTTTTATTGGGAAACATTATACCTTAATCCTTTTTATAAGAAATTCTAATTATCAATAGATTCAAATTTTGGTGGTATTTAATGAAAAAAAATTTTAATAAGTTATTGTTAAGTGCTTTCACGATAATGATTCTGCTTTCATTAATTGGTTCTGTTAGCGTGACCGCAGTTGAAATACCCGATCAAACAATTGATGTTGAGGGTGACGCAATTCAGACACAATTGCAAAGCAATGTTCGAACCATGTTTCGTTTTCGCGAAAGAACAAGATTAACAATTTGTGCAAATATTGGTTTAGAGTTAGATATTAATTGTGAAGCTTTAAGAATTGGAGATAAAGACGTCATTGTTGAAGTTGAAGGAGATGATGACCTTAGAATGACCATGACATGTACTAGGGAGGAAACCCAACTCGGTTTAATGAATGGAAATCTATTTAGGGTGAGGAATAGAAATACGTATCGCTATTTAGAAGGGGTTTGTATTGCGGTGAAATCTACTGCAAATTGTAATTGTGAATGTAAATGCGACCCTGATTGTAAGTGTGTGTGCGATTGTGAATGCAAATGTGATCCTGAATGTACATCCCCTTGTGATTGTGATTGCAATTGTGAATCGGAATGTTCTTGTGTATGTGATTGCCAATGTAAATATGATCCTGTATGTAATTGCGAATGTGACTGCCAATGTAATTGTAATCCGGAATGTAAATGCGATTCCGAATGTCCTTATAATGGAACCTTTCTAAAAGCAAGATTAAGAATCAGAGAAACCAATCAGAACCGACTAGGTCAATGGGCTTATTATGACAATGAAAATCATGAATGGGTGACTGTGCCAACAATAAATCACGATGGTTATCTCACTGCTGAGACAAATATTTTATCAACATGGACTTTATTAGTTCCTGAGGAAACCACATCAGCAATTGCAGGCACAGTTGCTATAGCATCAGTAGGTGCCATTGGAATTTTAGCCATTTCAGTTTTCTACTTAAAAAAAAGACATTAAAGATATAAAAAAAATTCAAAAATATTTTTTATTTTTTATTTTTTCCTATATTTAATTGAAAATGAGTGAGTTTCCAAATTAATTGTTTAATTTAAGAAAAGTTGAAATTAAATTATATAACTAACTTAATACTTTTAGGTATTTCGATTGATAATAGAGAAAAAGATTTATTAAATTAACCCTAAGTAATTGATCCAAAAGTTATGAGAAGCATCTAAAAAAAATTGGATTGTTAATTGTAAATTTATCAAAAGAAGCAAATTATCTAACCTTTATAAGAGACTCCGTTTGTAATTAAACTCATTCCCTAGTTTTATCAAAAAAGATTTAATCCTTAATTTTAAAATTAAAAATCACTTCAGATCTTTTAGAGCATCCGCCGCAATACTCACAACAATCATAAGTTTCAATGAAGCTGAACGACATCCTTGTTGTTCAAGTACTCCAGCTAAATTAATTAGATCTACGACTGCTTTTAGTAGATCTGGTTTTCCAAAGCGCTCTCTAAGCAAGTCTTGCAGTTGCTCAACGGCATAGTCATCGAATTCTACAGGCTCTACTCCTTTATAAGCCATTTCCAGCGCCCTCTCGACGATGGGATGCACTTTTTGTTTCTGATCCTCGCTCATTTTTAACATTTTGTTGTTATTACAAGATACTTATAAATTAGTAGCTTATAATTTTTTAGATGGATAAGAAAAAAGTATTTTTATAAATCTGTTTGTATTTGATGACTAATACTGTATTCTATGGTTCAATATATTGCTCTCTAAGATTTTTAATAGATTCTTCCATTAGCTCTTTTAAAGTTAAGATATTAATATCCTGTAATTTGTTGATATATAGACAGGATTTACCAGTCCTAAATTTTCCTAATCTATTAAGTATCTCCTCAAATCTTTCAATTTCAGGCACAATATAAATTGTAAGGCTCTGTTTTCTAGGTGAAAATCCTATCTGGAACCAATCTCCTTCGCGTCCGCTTGCATATTTATAATGGTAGCTCCCGAAGCCCACAATACTGTCTCCCCACATAATGGGTTCTTCCTGAGTGACTTCCCTCATTAAATTTAGAATCTCAAAACTATCATTTCGCTTCCTTGAATTTTCAACTTTTTTTAAAAACTCCTCAACGTTTTGATCATTCGGTTTGGTCTTTAGCTCTGCCATATTAAAGAAAAAAGGAAGTAATTATAAAAGACTTCTTCTTATGAAAAACACAAGATAATATAGACTATGGATGCTGCAGAAATGTAATTAAACCTGTTTTCTTATAATAAATAATATTCTAAATAAAAAGAATAAAAAAGTTTTATTTTTTTGTTGCTTCAGTGAAAAGCATTTCTCTACTAACTACCTGCCATGTTCTCCATCCATTTTTGACCTTCTCTCGAGCTTCTTTAATAAAATCTGAATATCCGATTTCTTGACATCGTTTCAAATTCTCAATTGTGTTTCCACTATAACGGGTGCAAATTATTTTCATCATTTTACTACTATCGCTTGTTGGTACTACGCCCTCTTTAGAATGTGGACAGGGACTATCTGAATCTGGATTATAATCCTCACATTCAGCACAAGTCCAGTATCCTTTGGATTTAGCACATAAAGCTATACCACATGCGTTAGCCATAGGAGCTCCTTGAGAACAACCGGGACAATTTCCTCTTTTATTCATATCTATGTATTTATTTAACGTTTTCAAGGTTGATTGTATACCTTTGAGTCTCAAACCCAATAGTGGGCCAAGATCTTCCATATTCCACCCTTCCCAAATTTTTTTAAGCTGTTTAGCGGCTTCAACTCCCTCTCCAAGATGAATATCACAACCTAAACAGAGAATACCACAAGGAGAAAGAATTCCTCTATCTTCTTCTCTCACATCCTCCAATTTTAAACTCAATTTTACTTCACCAATTATTTGAATATTTAATTATAATAAATTACTTATAATAAAAATTTTAAAGTAAAATATTATAAGATCTACTGTATCCAATAATTCAATATTTTTTATATAATTACAAAAGAAATTATTAATGATAAGAAGAACTATGAAGTCCAAATTTTATATAATAGTCGCTGTACTTTCTATAATCCCTCTAATATTTTCAACAACACTTCCTTATGCTTTTGCTAAAAGCCTAGATCTCAATATATCTTTAGCAGATCAACATACAAGTAGATCTTCGCCAAGAACATACGTGATACCGTTAATAGAAGGCTTGGAATATACAATCGATGTAGATGTACTTGATTTTTGGTATATGGACATTAAAATAAAAATAAGCCCTAACCCTTATATCGTAGCAGGGCAAATGGTCGATAGTAATTCTTATACGGGTGATATTATGAATTTTGTGCCATCTAGGACCGGAAATTACTATATTCTGATTATAGCTAAATCAGGTTCAGGTTTTTTTGATATAAGAGTAGATTTGGGGATAACAAGTCCTGCTACAGCACTTCTTACTCCATTTTATGGTGGTATATATTTATTAGTTCTGATATTACCGAGTTCAATTATTTTCTTAGTTGGAATGTTTATCCTTTTATTAATAAGGAAGAATCAAAAAGATCAAATTATTCGAAAGGAAGTTTATACTAAAACTCATTATCAAGAAAAAGAAGTTGAGAAGGATGCTTTAATGGGACAGGATGAAGTGAGATTTTGTCCTTTTTGTGGAACTAAAATTCAAAGATCGGCACAATTTTGCGCAAATTGTGGTAATTCAATAACTTAACTTTTTTATTCTAACCCAATAGATTATCTCTAATTCTTATTCCTAAGGCATGTACATCTTTATGTTCACTGTCATTAATTAACTCCAATTATAATATGTTTTTTTTATTCAACTTTATTTCCTTGTAGCAATTATAAATTCCATAACCGTTAAGAAAGACGTAACACGTATTGATTACTCCCAGACTGAGAACTTCAATCGAAAAACTAAAAATTGCCATCAGGATTGCTATAATAATTGATAAAATTAGTCCAATAATCCGAAATTTTGCCTGACCTGCTCTTTTACTTATAAAAAAATAAAAAGCAATAAAGGATAAAATTGTAAATACCCATTCAATTGGTTCCATTTTATATTGCATCCTAATTTGTATTTTTGAATATTTCCTATTAGTTTTTATAAATTTTATTCAATAAAAAATTTCATTAAATTACTAAAATAAGTCGATTAGAGAGTAATCAATCTACAAATAAATTGATTATAGCTTGCAATATAGGACATTCCAAGTGGTTCTTTAATCCCGGTGAATAAATATTCCTCTAAATAGAATTTACCAACTTTTCGTAATTTCTCAAATTGATCCTCATTTGTGAATCCCAAAAAGGCCACAAATTCCGAACTATTAGAATAATTATGGAATAGTCTCATCCACTGCAATTTGTCTTTTAATTCTTCACATCTCTTTTTTCTTAAATCTAGATATTCTTTTATAACTTTATCATTAATTAAGACATGTACAATAATAAAAAAATCATATAAGTCTGAATATTCTCCAATTGAAAGGTCCTCTTCCGCCTTACAAAAAATTTCGAAATATGGTTCTGGTCCAAATGCGACGGAAGCAAAACGATCATCCCTCCTTGTTTTCAGAATTGATTGAGCTGCATCATGGTGTGCTTTTCCACTAACCCATTCTGTGAGAGACCAAATAATATGTGGTTGTACTTGACACTGAAAGAATTTTCTAAAAACTACACCGATATCTCTAGTGAATTTTTTTTCTGATTCTGGCAGATCTTTAAGAAACTCCTCTAATTTACCATCCTCAACAAAAGCAGTGCAAATCGTAAACAAATTATTATTTCTCCTTAAAATAATAAATTACATGATTCAAGTATTTGATTTATATTATTACCTTTTGAAATATAAACAGCCTTATAATTACTTTTTTGATAAGTTTTCTAAAGTAATAAAAGCACTTCCAATTTGAATGCGGACTAATTTTTGGATTGGAATTACTTCAAATTTAGTATTACTTAATAATTCATTGATTTTTTGTACAATCCATGTTTCTAAATCGTTTTTAATTTTAGTAATTTCAACCTCTTTTTCCGGGTGGTTTGAAATAGCTTCTTCACATAATCTTAATATCATTGAAATTGTGAGCAAACTGTAATATCTAATTGAGATATTTGAATCAAATGCTTGAGAAACAGTTGCCATACCTTCGTAGATTGGGGAAGTTTTTGCATCATTAATTTCTACTTCAAGGTTCGGACGTGTTATTTTATTATAACCTTCCACTGCGGTGTATAATCGTGTAGATTTATCACAAAATTTCTTTATATGCCGAAAAATTTTCTTAGAATGTTTAGCGATATTTTTCATGTAATCCAATGACTCTAGACGGAGATCTCTTCTTTCATATTTAGTTAGAGAGGTATCTTCTATGGAGTGGTGGTAAAAATAGGGCATCTCACAAACCAGAGTAAAACTGTCTTGACTAGCGATACTTTTAAGGTAATCGTATGAGGATGTGCCCCATTTTATAAATTCTTGAGGATTCTCTATACCATTAGCTTCATTAAAATCATACATCTCCTGAACACCAAACATTTGATAAACTCCATCATATAATTTTTTTATATAGGGTGTTTCAGGTTCTCCTAAATGCAATGGTAGTTGTTCTCTCTTAACAAAGTTAATAAGGTCAACAAATAAATTTCCTACCC